>Ga0209068_10000072_pt1 | contig 59058 bp, 55 predicted proteins | sample ColStrG_CSR_2012_FD_187200 | JGI IMG/M metagenome (GOLD analysis project Ga0209068, IMG submission 187200) | Freshwater sediment microbial communities in response to fracking from Pennsylvania, USA - Cold Stream Run_MetaG_CSR_2012 (SPAdes)... | ecosystem: Environmental > Aquatic > Freshwater >...
GGCGCATGACCCGGGGTACAGGAACTACCGGGAGTCGCATTTTTCAATGTAACCAGAGAGACTGTGTAGAACACACGTGGCTTTAACTAAACCTAATACGTCCGTAGCCGACTCGCCCGAGGCGCGCCGCTACAACCGCACCAAGCGCTGGCTTGGATTCGCCGACTTGGCGGTCGGCTTTGGCCTGCTGCTGATTTTGCTGGTCACGGGATGGAGCGCTCGATTGCGAGACGTTGCCCTATCCGGCGCACATCAAAACTACTCGCTGGCGGTACTGTTTTACGTTCTCTTTTTATTGCTCATCGGCAAGGTGCTTGGCTTCGCGTTGGAGTATTACGGGTTTCGTTTGGAACATACTTATCATTTGTCCGACCAGAGGCTGCGGTCGTGGCTGTGGGATGAGGCGAAGACTTTTCTTCTCAGCTTTATCCTGGGTGGAATCGTCGTGGAATTGATTTATTGGACGATCCGCTTCTCTCCGCAGGAATGGTGGTTGATCGCGTGGGTGGTATTTATCGCCCTGTTCATCTTGATGGCGCAGGTGGCGCCGGTTGTTCTATTTCCGATCTTCTACAAATTCTCGCCTCTGGACAATGAAGATTTGAAGAATCGCCTGGTTAAACTGGGCGAAAAAGCTGGGACCCGCGTGCGTGGAGTTTACGAGTGGAAGCTTTCGGAGAAAACAAAAAAGGCCAATGCTGCGCTCACCGGGCTCGGTGCCACGCGCAGAATTATCCTTGCCGATACGCTGTTGCAAAACTACAGCGCTGACGAAATTGAAGCGGTGCTGGCGCATGAACTTGGCCACCACGTGCACCGACACATCCTGAAAAGCATTTTGGTGCAGGCTGCGGTTACCTTTGCGGGCTTCTGGCTGGCCTCCGAAGTGCTCTTGTACGCGGTGGACCGGGTCCGCTGGTTCGACGCACTTTACGATTTTGCGAATCTCCCGCTGCTGATTCTGGTTTCGACCGTGCTTTCGGTTTTGCTCATGCCGGTCTTGAATGCGTATTCCCGCTTCAACGAGCGTCAAGCGGACCGGTATTGTTTCCAGTCCATTCGTTCGGTGGATCCGTTCGTCTCTGCCATGAATAAGCTGGCGGAACAGAATCTGGCTGAGCGCACGCCGTCGAAGTGGGTCGAGAAGCTATTTCACTCGCACCCGTCGATTTCGAACCGGGTTTCCGCGGCAATGGCTTGGGCGGCTTCGCGCTCCGGCGGTCGTTAGTCACTTTCGCCGCAAAACTTCTTCAACACGCTTCACATCTTCGATGGTGTCAACTCCTACCGTATCGTAGGGAGTCTCTCCCACGTGGATTGAAGTTCCGTTTTCGAGAAAACGTAACTGTTCCAGACGTTCGCTGCGCTCCAGAAAAGATTCCGGCAAGCGCACAAAGCGTTCGAGCGCTGCTTTGCGGTAGGCGTAAAAACCTAAGTGCTTGTAGTAGCGCGGGTTCGTGGCGTCGCGATCGTGCGGGATTGTTGCACGGGAAAAGTAAAGTGCTCGGCCTCCGGTTTCGCAAACCACTTTCACGGCGTTTGGGTTGGCTACATCCTGCTCAGGGCAGGGCGTCTTGAGCGTGCCCACCTCGACCGCGGGATTTTGCATAAGCTCCAGCAACTTAGCGATATGCTCCGGACGCGTGAGAGGTTCGTCGCCTTGAACGTTCAGGTAGACGTCGGCGTCCAGAGCCTGGGAAATTTCGTGGACACGCTCCGTCCCGCTGCGATGCGTCGCGGAGGTCATGCGAACGGACCAGGAGTTCTTTTCGCAAAACGCGAAGATCTCTTCGGCGTCGGTCGCCACGATGACTTCCGCCAGCAGCGGTGATGATCGGACGCCGCGCACGACGTGCGCCAACAGGGGTTCGCCTGCAATCAGATGGAGCATCTTGCGGGGAAGCCGCGTAGAGGCCAAGCGGGCGGGAATTACGGCAATTGCTTTCAAATCTGCTCTCCGGGCGGACGGTGGCTGGAAAAACTCCGCACGTTCCGCCTCAAGTTGTTATAGTTTTCCTGATTGCAGCCATCTGTTTATAACACCGTTCCTCATTGCACCGCCCCTGGAGTGAACTTGTGCCGCAACCGCTGACATTGCTGTGTATCGCGTCTTACGAAAAAGGGCAGGAGTTCATGCGCGAAGCTAAACGCTTGGGCTGCCGCGTCGTTCTGCTGACCTTGGAGAAACGTCGCGACGCGGACTGGCCCCGCGAGAGCCTGGAAGACATTTTCTACGTCCCAGAGAATCTCACGCTGCAACAAGTGATCCACGCTGTCGCGTATATGGCGCGCACAGTGCGCATCGATCGAATCGTGGCGCTGGATGAATATGACATGGAGAACGGCGCAGAGCTGAGGGAGCACATGCGAATTCCTGGCATGGGCGCAACGACCCTGCGCTACTTTCGCGACAAGCTGGCCATGCGGGAACGGGCCGACGAAGAGGGAATCCTCGTCCCGCCGTTTTGCCCGGTTCTGAACTACGACGTGCTGCGCGAATTCATGAGCCGGGTGGAGCCGCCGTGGGTGTTGAAGCCTCGGTCGGAAGCCTCGGCCATCGGCATTCGAAAGATCGAACGGGCGGATGATCTGTGGCCGCTTCTCGACCAACTCGGCGACCGGCAGTCTTATCACCTGCTCGAGAAATTTGTTCCGGGCGAGGTTTACCACGTGGACAGCGTCATCGCCGGGGGCAAGACCGTGTTTTCTGAAGTCCACAAATATGGCAAGCCGCCGATGCAGATATCGCATGGTGGTGGCATTTTCTGCACGCGAACGCTGAAGCGAACCTCGGCGGAGTCGAAGAAACTGCAATCAATTCAGCGCAGCCTGCAAAAGGCCTTAGGATTTGTTGCGGGAGTGGCGCACACCGAATTCATTTGCGCCGAAGCAGACAAGCAGTTTTACTTCCTCGAAACTTCTGCTCGCGTCGGTGGCGCCTACATCTCCGATCTGGTGGAAACAGCGACCGGGATCAATCTGTGGAGGGAGTGGGCACGTGTAGAAGTGCAAGGTGCGAAGTACAAGCTCCCGGCCGTGCGTCGCGACTACGCAGGGGTTATTCTCACCTTGGCAAGACAGGAGCACCCCGATCTCTCCGGTTACAACGATCCGGAAATTTCGACCCGTCCCACCAAAAAACATCACGCTGGATTGATCTTGAAATCATCCGATCCGGAGCGGATTCGTACGTTGCTTGAGTCGTACGGCGAGCGCTTTCTGACGGACTTCAGTGCGACCGAGCCGCCTCCTTTGGAAAAGCCAACTGACTAGCACGGCTATTTCTTAACCATAGGTTCCGAAGGGGCGATTTCCTCCGCAGTCACGAAGCGAGGATTGATATCGGTCGGGATGTCGTGCAGCTTCTCAATCGCCTTCTGTACCTCGGGACGCAAGGTTGCGGCGGCATCCAGCATTTTCTTGGCAGCCGGATAATTTCCTTCTGCTTCAATCGTCAATAAATCGTGATCCAAGTCGCGCACAGCGCTCTTCATCTTCTCCAAATCCAAAGCAAAGTATCCATCCGGTTGAAGCGCGAATCCGCCCTTTTCCATCAGGTAGTTGACCTGAATCGCCATCCCGTGGCCGTGTGCGTCGGAGAGGCCGAACCGCAATGCGCGGAAGGTGGAGGCTAAATAGGTGGTGTAGAGCTGTCGCTCCGCCGCTGGCCCATGGGGCAGCGCCTTCTCGAGTCCCATTTCTTTGGCATGGTCCATCATGTATTGCAAAGCCCACAAACCCGTAACGTCTGCTTTGGCTTCTTCAATCGTGCTGTAGAGCTCTTTCAATTCCTCGCGGGGAGTCGTGTCACGACCCCCTACCTGAATTTGGTGCGGGCCGAGGCCGTGCATCAGTTCGTGCGCCAGAATGTGTGTGAAGAAAGGTTCAAACTTAACGTCGGCGCGCGCTGATTTTGCGAGAACACGCTCCGCAATAGGGAGTAGGACACGCTCGAACTTTGCTTCCTGCACATTCTTGAGCATGACGCGCTTGCTGCCTTTTTGTTGCACAACGCGGTCGTCATTCGGCAAGTTGTAAGCCGCAGTGGTGATGCCGTGCGCGCCATCCCCGGACGCCAGGACTTGGTCCACCACACGAATCGGTGCCGCGGCGCCCAGTTTGGGATTTCGATACTTGGCGTCCATCGGCAAATTGTCTTCAATCTGCTGCAGATGAGCTGCGAAGGCAGCTAACTTCGCCGACTCGGCGTCGTCGCGCACGCTGATATAGGCTTCAAACGCTGCTTTGTATCCGTAGAGTTCGTCGTTGTAGGTTTCGTAGGGGCCAATCGTGATGTCGAGAGGCGCGTCCAAATCCATCCACGCCATATCGCTTTCGTAGTAGTCGTTGCTCAGGAAGGCATCGGCGCGGGTCGTAAGAAAGCGCTTCAGGGTGGCATTTTCAGTCAGGGCGGCGGCATCCCGCAGCAACTCCGCCGCGCTGGTCAGGTCTTGTTTGTACTCCTCGCTGTACCGGATCGACTGAAACTTACCATCGCCGGTCCGGCGAATCACGGTGAAGAAGCCTTTCGCCTCTTCCTGCCCCTTGGCGGGCAAGCTTGCCAGCCAACCCTCAAACTCCGCCTTGGTCATATTCTCAGGGTAAAAATTGGAACCTTCCAACTTCCGCTCGGGCACTCCGGGCAGAAAGGCTTCGAACCCATCGAGGGTCGACCAAGGGCTTTTGTTGATCCAGAAATAGTTGGCGCGAGCCGCGCCGAGGGGAGTCTTGTCTTCCAGCAGCGTCCCGTGGAGGGCCATATTTCCGCTCCAAAATTGCTCCAGGAAAATGTGATCCACAATCCGACCCGCCAACACAAGCTTAGCCAGCGCGGCCCGATCGCCCTTGGAGAGGCTGGAGAGATCCACCTTGAGGTCGGTAGGGGCGAAGCGCGCGGCCATGCGGTTCAGCGCGTCAGCATCCGGGAGGGCGCCCTTCTTGGTTTGTGCAGGCTTAGTTTGTGCAGACATATCCACCCCTCCCGCGGTGAGTAAAACCCCTAGAATCAGCGCCAAAACTGAGAATTTCGCCATAACCCCTCCACCTAGCAACCCTATAGACCGCTCAGCATCATAACAGCCTATGTGGGGGTGGTGATGTTGCCCGCCCGAGCCGACTCCCCATTCGGAGTTACAATATTAGAGCTTGGGTAGAAGCGTTTCGCTGGATTCCAGGTGCTCAACTGAACCAAGGGTATGTTTCTATGAGATCAAAATCTTCCTATTTTGCGTTAACTGTTTTAGCGCTCGTGATCAGTCTCACGTTTTTCCCACGCCAGTTGCGCGCGGATGCTGTGATCGAAGAAATCATCGTGCGCGTGAATAACCAGATCATTACCCGTACGGAATTCATACGAAGCAAAGACCAGCTCAAGAACGACCTGCGTCAGCAAGAGCCTGAAAACGCCGACAAAGTCTACGCCGAGCGCGAACGCGACATCCTTCGCGATTTGATCGACCAGCAACTTCTCATTGAAAAAGGGAAGGAAATGGATATCAACGTCGATACGGAAGTCATCAAGCGGCTCGACGAGATGCGCAAGCAACTGAATCTTGAAACGATGGACGATCTGGAGAAAGCCGCGCAGGCACAAGGCACGACCATCGAAGACTACAAACTGAATATGAAGAATGGACTGATCACCCAAAAAGTGATTGGCCAAGAAGTAGGGCGGCATCTTTCGATATCGAAGGAAGACATCGATCAATTCTATGAGGCGCACAAGCGGGAATTTGCTCAAACGGAACAAGTCCGATTGAACGAACTGCTTGTATCAACGCAAAAAATGGGTGCAGATGGCAAAACCCCTGTGAACCCAGACGAAGCGACTTTGCAGTCTGCCGAGGCCAAAGCAAAGGAACTGGCGGAGCAGATTCGCGCAGGCGCGAAATTTGAGGATGTGGCCAAGAAGAACTCTGAAGGCCCCACCGCAGCGCAAGGCGGCGATATTGGGTACTTTCAGCGAGGGCAACTTTCCAAAGATCTGGAAGACAAAACTTTTGCCATGAAGGTGGGAGACGTTTCCGACGTCATCCGAACAAAACAAGGCTTCGTGCTGCTCAAGGTAACCGAGCACACGGCTGCTGGTGTCGCAACGCTGAAAGAAGCAGAGCCTAAAATCCAGGACGCGCTGTATTACCAGAAGCTGCAGCCAGCGCTTCGGACTTATCTGACCAAGCTTCGTGAAGATGCGTACATCGAAATCAAGCCGGGCTACGTTGACAGCGGAGCGAGCTCAAAGCAGACGAAGTTTGTGCAAACCAGAACTGCCGATGCATCCGCCAAGGAACTAAAAAAGGGAAAGAAGCTCGGAGTGTTGCCGAGAGGGTCGAAAGGGAACTGAACGCCTCCAGGGCACCCATGAAAGAATTCTTTATCTCCGAGTCCGTCCGCCACGAAAATACGGTCATCACTTCCAGCTTTGTCGTGGTTTCAAAACAGGTTAAGCCTAAGAAGACGGGTGAGCCTTATCTCGCGTTAACGTTCGGCGATCGCACAGGCCAGATTGAAGCCAAGATGTGGGACAACGTCGAAGATGCGATGGGCACCTTCGAGCAAGACGATTTCGTGAAGATCAAAGGCCTGATCAATCGTTACAACCAGCGTTTTCAGTTGACCATCCACAAGCTGCGCAAGATGGACGATGCAGAAGTCGATTTCGCCGACTACCTTCCGAACGGCAACAAGGACGTCGACGAGCTTTGGCGCACGCTGGGAGAATTTGTTGCCAGCATTCAGGATCCGCATTTACGGCCGTTGCTCGAGGCCTTTATGACGGATCCCGAGATTGCCCGGGCTTACCGCAATGCGCCCGCTGCCAAGACTCTGCACCACGCCTACATTGGCGGGTTGCTCGATCATGTGGTTTCACTGTTTCGCAGCTGCGATTTGATCTGCCGCAACTATCCTCAGGCCAACCGTGACCTGGTTCTGGCGGGAGCGTTTCTACACGACATTGGCAAGATTCATGAACTAACCTATGCGCGCTCGTTCTCTTACAGCACGCGCGGCCAATTGCTCGGGCACATGATCATCGAGCTGGAGATGCTGCAGCAGAAGTTGACGCTCTTCCCGGACTTTCCGGACGGGCTCAAGACCCTCCTGGAACACCTGATTATCAGCCATCACGGGCAGTATGAGTTTGGCTCGCCCAAACTACCGATGTTTCCCGAAGCTCTGTTGCTGCACTACATGGATGATCTTGATTCGAAAATGGAGAGCATGCGCGCTCACCTGGAACGCGATGTTGATTCGCAAAATCCCTGGGCCGGATATAACCCGTCACTTGGGCGGAATTTGCTGAATTCGACTAAGTTTCTGGCGAAGCCTGTCGTCCCTCCGGCCTCGGACGACTCCACTCCGGCAGCGGACGATTTCGGACCGGACAGCGCGGTCGAGGCTCCGCTGTTTGCAGGGAAGAAAGCCTGACAGGCGGCAAGTTCTGCCTCACTATTCACGCAGCGAGACAGCCTCAGCCTTCTCCAGGCATTTGAATTAGCCCCTTGCGCAAAGCGTATGTGATGACCTGCGCCCGGTTGTGCAACCCTAGTTTGCGCATAAAGTTGAACTTGTGCGCTTCTACCGTTTTCGCGCTGACGCCCAAAATGGCAGCTGCCATCCGGGCGGAATTTCCCTCAGCGATCAGCCGGAGAACTTCGTTTTCCCGCGGTGTTACGCGCAGGTGGCGAGTCGCACCTCTACGCTGCTGCAATGCGCTATCTATCAAGACGGGCCCGCCAGCAGCATCGCTTTGTGTTCCAGGCCTCGCCTCAAGCAAAGCAGCCAGCAGATCTTCCGCCGGGGCGGTCTTCAGAACGAAACCCGTAACGCCGGCTCGTTCGCACTCGGCGCGATAAGCTTCGTCGCAGTATGTAAGGAGGAACACCAAGCGCGCTGAGGGGTATTGCAACCGGGAAAGACGAGCGGTCTCGAGTGCGACGTGACGATCCTGATCGGCTCCCACGACAATCACGTGTGGAGATCGGAATCCAATCTGCTCAATGACCTCCCGGAGCGACCCACCCTCGGCCATCAACTGCAGACCCGAGTTCTCTCGGAGTAAAGACCCTATCCCTTGTCGTACCAAGGCCTGTTCGTCCACAAGGACACAGCGAACCCGCTCGGGATTTGGCGGGGGAACCAATAATCGGGCAGATGACGGTGATTGCACACTTCCTCCTTATGACCAGAAAGAAGACGAGCAGCGCGTACAACACGAGCAGCGGATACGCAAGAATGGAACTATTGGAACTGAGGTGAGTGGCTGTCGCGATTCTAACCCGATTCGTAGAAAAGCGCTACGCCGATGTTTTTGGGGAGATGCGTGCCGTTATCCATCTGCCGGATTCGGCAATTCCCCCGCTATCAGATAAAATTCAATGTTCATGCTGCGATACTTCACAACCGGGGAATCTCACGGCGAGGCGCTGGTCGCCTTCATCTCAGGCCTGCCAGCTGGACTCACGGTAGACCAGACATTCTTGGACCGGGAGCTGTGGCGCCGACAACAGGGATTTGGGCGTGGCGGCCGCATGAAGATTGAGCGCGATCATGCGCATATTCTCTCCGGCGTTCGTCATGGAAAAACCATTGGCTCACCAATTTCAATTCTCCTCGAAAACAAGGACTGGAAAAGCTGGACGGAGTCGTTGCCCGTCGAGGAAGGCGATCCTGCTAAGCACAAGCGTGTAGCCTCACCACGACCTGGGCACGCTGACCTCGCTGGAGCCCTGAAATACAATTTTTCCGAAGCGCGCTACGTGCTCGAACGCGCATCGGCCCGGGAATCTACCGCACGTGTGGCGATGGGGGGACTCGCGAAGCTTTTTCTGCGCGATCTTGGGATTGAAGTTCTCAGCCACGTTGTCGCGGTTGGTAACACCGTGTTGTCGGGCGAGGTGCCATGGGACGAGATTGTTAGGACATGCTCGAAAGAAGAAATTCTCTTGAATTGCGCCGACCCTGAGATGGAACAGAAGATGAAGGCGGAAGTCGATCATGTTCTGCGTACCGGAGATACCGTCGGCGGAATTTTTGAGGTCGTGGCGCACGGCGTTCCTCCGGGCCTGGGGACTTACGCGCAGTGGGACGAGCGCCTCGATGGGCTTCTGGCGGGTGCCGTAATGTCGCTACAAGCCGTGAAGGCGGTGGAGATTGGCATTGGTGTGGCCGCTGCGGCAGCTCCGGGTTCGGCGGTGCATGATGAAATTGGCTACGCGGCATCCAGCGGCTTCGCCGGATTTACCCGGCCTCGCAACAACGCCGGCGGCATCGAAGGCGGAGTTTCCAACGGAGAAGATATTCGCGTTCGAGGCTATTTGAAGCCGATTTCCACGCTGCGCCGTCCGCTAAAATCCGTCGATTTCCAGACCCGCGAGCCAGTACAGGCCGCTTACGAGCGTTCCGACGTTTGTGTTGTACCGGCTGCAGGAGTGGGCGCCGAGTCGATGGTGGCCCTGACCCTGGCCCGTTGTGCGCTGGACAAGTTTGGCGGCGACTCCATGCACGAAACACTCCGCAACTATCGCGGCTATCTTGAGCAGCTGAAGAGCTACTAAATTTCAAATGATTTATCCCATCGTAAAATTCAGCGACCCTGTTCTGGAAGCCCAAGCTGCTCCCGTCACCGAGTTCGACGATGGCTTGAAGAAGCTGGTTGAAGACATGTTCGAATCCATGTATGCGGCGCATGGTGTGGGATTGGCGGCACCGCAGATTGGCATTTCCCGTCGCATCGCGGTCATTGACGTGACGTTCAAGGAAGATCCAGAAGCAAAGCTTGTGCTCATCAATCCCGAGATCATTCATACCGAGGGTCGACACGCCCAGAGCGAAGGGTGTCTCAGTATTCCCGAATTTCGAGAGAGTGTTACCCGTCCTCGCAAGGTTACCGTGCGTGCGCAGAACGCAAAAGGCGAATTCTTTGAGCAAACAGGCGAGGAACTGCTGGCGCGTGCTTTTTGTCATGAGACCGATCATCTGAACGGCAAACTCTACATCAGCCACATCAGCGCGCTGAAGCGAGACCTGATGAAGCGCAAGATCCGCAAGCTGATTAAAGCCGGAGAGTGGTAGTCGTCGCGCCGAAAATTGTGTGTCAGTTCTTCGTTGTTTCATGTCTGCATGAATCCCCCCTTCCATCTCGTGTTCTGCGGCACGCCCCGTTTTGGCGTGCCCACGCTGGAAGCCCTGGTGCGTGCGGGCTTCGCAGTGGATTTGGTCGTGACTCAACCTGACAGGCCAAAAGGGCGCGGCATGGAAATGGCCTTGAGTCCAGTGAAGCAGAGCGCGCTTGCGCTGAAGTTGCCAGTCGTCCAGCCGGAAAAAATCAAGAACAACGAGGATTTCCGCGCGCAGATGGAATCTCTTCGTCCCGAAGCGATTGTTGTCGTCGGGTACGGCCGCATCGTCCCGCAATGGATGATCGACCTTCCGCCGCTCGGCAATATCAATCTGCACGCCTCACTGTTGCCAAAGTATCGCGGAGCCGCTCCAATTCAGTGGGCCATTGCCTGCGGAGAAACCACAACGGGTGTCACCATCATGCGCATCGATGCCGGTCTCGATACGGGAGACATCCTCCAGCAGCGGAAGGTCGTGGTCGATCCAGAAGACTCCTCGGAGACTCTGGCCCCGAAGCTAGCGACTGTCGGAGCGCAATTAATGGTCGAGGCTCTACTTGAACTCAAAGCGGGTACGCTTCACGCCAGAGTGCAGGATCATGCTGCTGCAACCCTCGCGCCGATCCTACGCAAGGAAGATGGGCAGGTCGATTTCCAGCGCACGGCTGCGGAAATTCGCGACCGGCTGCGCGGCTTCCAACCATGGCCCGGAGCGTTCACGCAATTTCGTGGGAGGCAGCTTGTTATTGGCAGCGCGAGTATCGCGAACAATGTTCTCCGCGTGCGACCCGGATCCCTGGTAGTTGAAGGGACGCGCCTATTCGTAGCGTGCCAAGACTCGTCGCTCGAGCTCCTTGAAGTCCAGCCCGAAGGCAAGAAGCGCATGCCGGCGCGCGACTTCATCAATGGGTACCGTCCTCAAGCTGACGAACGGCTCGGCTGACGCCATGAGCATTTCGCCAGCTCGAATTGCCGCGTTCGATATCCTTCTGCAAGTGGAACGTGAAGACGCCTACGCTTCCGAGTTGTTGCATTCGCCGAAGTATCTGTCGCTTTCTCGCGAAGATCATGGCCTAGCCACCCAAATTGTGATGGGAGTCTTGCGCTGGCGCTCACAGCTCGATGCAACGTTGGCTTCTTCCAGTTCGCATCCATTGCCCAAGTTGGACGCAGAGGTTCGCACTGCCCTGCGCATGGGGTCCTATCAGATCATGCATCTGGAGCGCGTACCCTCGCACGCGGCGGTGCATGAAAGCGTCGAACTCGTGAAGCGAGCGCGGAAGACATCGGCGGCGGGGCTTGTGAATGCATTGCTGCGAAAGATTCCTCGAGGAACCAAGAGCGAAGCTGCGCCGGGTACCGCGAAAGCCCTCGCCAAGCGTTACGCTCACCCCGAGTGGATGGTCGCACGTTGGGTAGATCGTTTCGGTCTCGAAACAGCGTGCGCGATTTGTGCTTCCAACCAGCAAGTTCCCGCGACATCGGTCCGAATTCCAAGTTCGCTAGAAGCGAACGCAACAGTGACCAAGGAGCTGCTCGATGAAGGTGTTCATCTGGCGAGCGGTGCTTTGCTTGCGTCGGCGCGCCGCGTCGAATCCGGCGATATCACCAAGACAAAAGCATTTAACGAAGGACGCGCAGTCATTCAGGATGAGGCTTCGCAACTAGTCGCGATCCTCGCTGGCGAAGGATCGGAAATTCTCGACTGCTGCGCCGCGCCGGGTGGCAAGACCATGGTGATCGCAGAGCGCAATCCCACAGCCAAGATTCTTGCCATGGATATTCACCCGCATCGAGCGCGCCTGTTGCGCTCTCGCGTGCATGCGCTGAACGTTCACGTCATTGCTGCAGACCTGCAATCCGCCCCATTGCGAGCGACCTTTGACCGTGTTTTGCTCGACGCTCCGTGTTCGGGAACAGGAACACTAGCACAACATCCGGAGATCAAATGGAGACTCAAGCTCGAGCATATTGCAGAGCTACAAGCGCTCCAGAAAGCCCTTCTTGCGGCAGCGATGAAACTGGTTGCACCCGGAGGTACGCTGCTCTATTCCACCTGCTCGCTGGAGCGCGAAGAAAACGAAGATGTTGTTGAGCAAGTCTTGACAGGATTCCCGGATTTTCGCGTCAAGAGTCTGAATGAACGATTAGTGCACCTAAACGAGACCGGTGTTCTCACCATCAACGAGGTTGAAAGCCTAACGAGCGGCGCTCACCTGCGTACGCTTCCCGGCCTGCATCCTTGCGATGGTTTTTTTGCGGCGCTGCTGGAGAAGGTCTAAGGGCGCACTTCAAAATTGACGGCAGCGCCCTCCTGAACTCGCTGACCCGGAGCCGGACTCTGCGAAACAACGATCGAAGCCGGTCCCGGAGATGCCGCAGGCGCAGCAACCGCAGGAGCATTCGGATCGCTCGGCACAATCGTCGGAATCGTCACAGTGCCCACATGTACTCCAGCATCTTTCAGAGACTGTGTCGCCGAAACCAGCGTCAATCCCGCCAAATTCGGCATGACGTAGGAAGGCGGCGTTGACTGGCCCGTCGCGAGCAGGCTGATGTTTGGAGATGCGACGCTGGTTGCGTTTGCAGGCGGACTCTGCGCTACAACTTTCCCGGTTTCTTGCCCGGGCATCGAAACGACGGCGACTTCGCCGACTTGTAGTCCGCGTCGCCGGATGTTGATCTCGGCAGCTCGCTCGGTCTGGCCGACAACATCGGGGGGAGAGACGCGCTGCGGTCCCAGGCTTTCCGCCACCAGAACGCGCCAACCTCGGCGTACCTGCGTCCCGGGCTCCGGCGCCTGCGAGACGATCTTGCCCGTGGGAACGGTTGCACTGTAAAACTTCTGCTCGACTTCCACGCGGAGTCCCAGGTCATCCGCGCGCCGCGCCGCTTCTTCCGGCGTAAGCCCGACGAGCGAAGGTATTGCTACCTGCCGCCCGTGGATCGCGAAGCGCATCGAGGTCAGGGCAGAAATCAACGCAACCGTCACCAGGATCAGGCCGAGCAGCAGAAAGCGAAAGAAGGACTTCATAGAATGCCAGCCATTCTACCGCCGCCCACCGGCCAAGCAAAAACACTGTGCGACGGCATCAATGCATCTCCCCATCGCCAGGAGCAACGTCGGGCGTGTCGATCTTCGGCGGAGCAGCCGCCAGCGACGAACCCTGCGGCAGCTGGAACTGGCCGGGATCCTTGCCCGCCAAAGCTACCTTCATGAAGTCGATCCAGATCGGCAGCGCAGCATGGCCCCCGGATTCTTTCTCTCCCAGCGTTTTCTTTTCGTCAAATCCAATCCAGACGCCCGCGGTCAAGGTTGGCGAAAAACCCACAAACCAGGCGTCGGTAAAATCGTTCGTTGTCCCCGTCTTTCCCGCCAGCGGGTAGGGCAGCTTGTTGGCAGCGACAGCTGTGCCGTGCAACACAACTTCCCTCAACATGGAAGTCATGATGCGCGCGGTCCTGGCGCTCACTGCATCTTTCACGTCTGGAACGTCCTGCTCCAGGATGTGACCGTCATAGTCAGCCACCTTATTGATGTAGCGCGGTGCGACGCGCACGCCGTCATTGGGAAAAACGCTGAACGCGGAAGTCTGCTCGAACAAGGTAAGGTCCGCCGAACCCAACGCAATCGGTAAATAAGCGGGAATATTTGACGTAATGCCAAAGCGGTGCGCGTAATCGATCACTGTCTTGATCCCAACCTTATCTGCCATCTTGAGTGCCGGAATATTTCGAGACTGCGCCAGCGCGCGCCGCAGCGTAATGGTGCCTTCAAATTTATCGTCGTAGTTGTGCGGGGTGTAAGGCCCTGATGCGGTTTGGAAGGTGACTGGTTCGTCGACCACGGTATCGTCCGGAGAGCCGCCCTGATCGATCACCGCCGTGTAGACATAGGGCTTGAACGAGGACCCAACCTGCCGTTGTGCCTGCGTGGCGCGGTTAAATTTCGATTCCTCGAAGTCGCGGCCTCCCACCATGGCCTTGATTTCTCCGGTTGCGTTGTCGATGGCCATGAGCGCTCCTTGCGCGCCGGAATCCTGTTCCAAACTTACTTGCGCTTTGTTGTCCGCTCCGATCGCAAGCAATTTCACGTATGCAAGATCGCCTACCGCAAAAATGTCTTCCAACTTCCGTCCCGTCCACTTTGCATCCGCGGCAGTGAGTGCAGCGGAATAGCGGCCCAGCTTCAGCCCGATGCCCGTGGGCGCGACACTCGTTACAAGTGCGTGGAGATATGTGTTGGGCTCCAGCACCTCGCCCCAATCGGGATGATCGAATTTCGCCACAGACTGGCCTTCCGCAATCACATTGATGAGGTGGCTTCTCCATCCGTGGCGCTTTTCGTAGGCAGCCAAACCGTCAAGCACGGCTTGATTCGCGGCCTTCTGCATTTCCACGTTCAGCGTGGTATAAACCCGCAAGCCACCCTCGTGAACCTGATCGCTGCCGTATTTTCCTTCCAGGTAGCGGCGCACTTCCTCGACAAAATACGGAGCCAGCGAATTGGGGTCATGCTGCAGATTCAGCGCCAGTGGCTTAACCTTGGCAGCGGCAGCCTGCGCCGCAGTGATCTTTCCGTCTTCCAAAAGCGAATTGATGACCAGGTTGCGTCGCTTCAGGGCCTTGTCGGGATGGTTGATAGGCGAATAACTTCCTGGGCCTTTTGGAAGGCCCGCTAGCAGCGCGGCCTCCTCCAGGGATAAATTCTTTGCCGGCTTGTTGAAGTAGTACTCGGAAGCCGCTTCAAATCCGTAAACGCCGTGGCCAAGAAATATCTGATTCGCGTACAACGTAAAAATCTGCGCCTTGGTGAAGCGCCGCTCGATCTGGATGGCCAGTATGATCTCCTGGATCTTGCGGTGGAACGAACGATCGGGCGACAGGAACAGATTTCGCGCCAGTTGCATGGTCAGCGTAGATGCGCCCTGCACCTTTCCTCCGGACTCGATGTCGCGGTAAGCGGCACCCAGCATCCTCCATACGTTGACTCCCCAATGCCGCTCAAAATCCTTGTCTTCGATCGAGATAAGCGCATCGCGGAGAACCTTGGGATAGTCCTCGTATTTGGCAATGACACGGCGCTGCAACGCGAAAGATCCGATCACGCGGTTCTGATCGTCATAAAGCTGTGTGACGGAGCTGGGGCGGAAGTGTTCCAACTCGTCCACCTGCGGCAATCCAGTGGAATAGACAAGCAGGCTTCCAGCACTACCGCCAATCACGATGGCGATCAACACCAGCAGCGCAAACACAACGCGCCCCACCAGTTGCCTGCCGGCAATGTTCACCGTAGGCATATGTTCGTAAAGGGATTTCATGGACGGAAGAAAGGATAGCAGTTGCCAGTAGTCAGTTGTCAGTTACCAGCGGAATGCGACGGTATCGCATTCTACTGGCAACTGACTACTGGCAACCGAGAACTGCCTTTAGGCTTTCGATTCGCGGGTCTTGAGGACTTCGATGGCACGACGAAGCTGCTCGTCCTGTGGGGTCGGTGCTTTCTTAAGCTCCTGATCGGGAGCGGCGGCATTCTCGTCCTCATCGGGAAGTGCAGCGTTTTCGTCTTCGTCGGCAACGAGGATGTTAGGCGTCACGGCGGAATCCTGAATGGCCTTGCCGCTCGGCGAGTAATATTTCGCAATCGTCAGGTTCAGTGCGGAATCATCGCGCATCGGAATCAGTTTCTGCACGGAGCCAGCGCCGAAGGTTTTGTCGCCAAGAACATCGCCACGGGCGTTTTCCAGAATCGCAGCGGCCACGATCTCCGCCGGACCCGCTGTGCCACGGTTCACCAACACGATCACAGGCAGCTTGGTAATAGCCTTTTGCGGATCGGCGTTAAAGGTCTCTTTGGGATATTTCTGGCCTTGCAAATAACCGATTGCGCCATGATCGAGGAACAGGTTCGCCGTGGCTACGCCTTCAGCCGGGTCGCCATCGGCGCTATTGCGCAGGTCAAGGATGAGCTTGTTCGCGCCCGACTTCTGCAGTGAGTGAACCAGGGCTGCGATTTCGGCGCTCTTGCCCTTCGTGAACCAATCCACCTTGATGTAGCCCATGCCGGTCTCGACCATTTTGCTGGACGCGGCCGGATTGCTTACGAAATCCCGCGTGATCGTGATCTTTTGCGGCTCAGCCTTGCGCGCGCGTACCACGGCGACAGTCACGTTGGAGCCCTTCTGGCCGGTTAGCATGCTCTGGATTTCAGCCAGTGACATTTCGTGCGTGCTCTTGCCTTCGACGGCTTCAATAATGTCGTAGTTCTGCACCCCAGCCTTGTCGGCCGGTCCACCCGGAAGAACTGAAATGACGGCCGCGTAACCAAATCGTTTAGAGACCGCTGCGCCGATGTCCGCGCTGGACTGGTTACCGCGCGATTTGAAAGCCTTGTACTCCGAGGGGCTCATGTAGCTGGAGTTGGCGTCCAGCGCCTCCAGCAGTCCGTGCAGGGCGCCATCCGTCACTTGCGGGATATTCGGCGCGTCCACATATTCGCGGTCCACCTTCGAGAGAACTTCGCTGTAGACCTGCAGCTGCGGATAAGGGCCGTCGCCGCTGGAGGCGCGGACGCCCATTTCACCCAGAGCCATGACCACAACCAATACGAGAGAGCAGGAGAGAACAACCAACTTGGATCTAGTCGACATATAGGTTAAATCTCGAGAAGAGGAATTTTCCGGCGTGGCCTGCTTCATTATAGCTTGTTGGATGCATATTTTTGCCCCTCGAGTGGCTCAGGCTAGCCCCCGAAGTAACGTATTACGTCCTAGCCGTTTAGACGCACTCGGACGGCTGCTGTGAGCATGGCTATCTGAGCAGGATCAATGGTCGCATTCGCCTTGGTCCCCGTGGACACGATAGGGCACAATTCGCCCAACTCGCTTGAATCTGGTGCATCATAGTTCCAGTGAGTGTCTCGCGGACAAAACTCGTAGTGTGCGGATTGCTGCTTGCTCTCGCGGCTGTAAGAGTGCGATGGGTGCTGCTTGATGCACCGGCAAAGATCGCGGCGAACCCGCAGCAGGATTGCCCGGAGCACCATTCACCAAGCCGGGCCCCAGAGCCAGGAAACCATCTGTGTTGCGCTTCCGGACATCAGGTGGCCCTGCTGACTGCTTTCCAGCCTCTGCATGAGCTGCAAGCTGCCTCCGAAACCCCACAGGTTCAGCCGCTGGCGTCGCTGTCTGCGCACGAGCCCGTAGGCGATTGCGCGAATGAATCGCTCGGCTCCCCTCCCGTTTTATCTGCCCTTCGCGTCTAGATTCCGTCTCAATTCGCTCGAAAATCTTGGCTGAAGTTCGCAGCTTTACGCTCGCGAATTCGGTGCGTATTTCGGGGATTGATCGAATAGGGATCGATCGAACAAGGATCGAAGGGGAGAAAGTGCGAAACATCCTGTTTTTTCTATTGTTTGCGGGCATTTCCTGTGTGCGATCGATCGCGCAGGATCCGGGCCAGACTCAATCCGCGCCCACCCAACCCGAATCCTCCATGCAGGACATGCCGGGTATGAGCCACGACAGCGACCAAAATCCGCTGGATCACCCGATGAGCATGGAATCACACTCGCTTATCGAATTGCTCCAGAACCACACCACCGCTGGGACCGACGCGGAACCGAATTCGACTCCTACGGCCATGCTGATGACAACAAAGGGAAATTGGCGACTTATGTTTCACGGCGTGGCGTTTCTCAGCGAGGTTCAGCAATCCGGACCGCGGGGCGCTGGGAAGTTGTTTTCCACCAATTGGCTCATGCCGATGGCGCAGCGCAAGCTGGGAAACGGAACCCTGACCCTCCGGGCCATGCTAAGTCTTGAGCCTGCAACGGTTTCGCGCCAACGCTATCCGGAGCTGTTCCAGCAAGGCGAAACCGCGTTCGGACGTCCGATCGTGGATGGGCAGCATCCGCACGACTTCTTCATGGAACTCGCCGCGCTCTACGACTACAAAGTGACTGAAAACACGATGCTTTCCTTCTACGCCGCGCCCATGGGAGATCCAGCGATGGGGCCGGTCGCTTATCCACACCGAGCCTCCGCTTCGGAGAACCCCGTCGCCACGCTTGGACACCATCTGCAAGATTCCACGCATATTGCCGATGACGTCGTGACGTTCGGCGTGACGCATCGATTTGTTCGGCTGGAAGCCTCGGGTTTTCACGGGCGCGAGTCCGACGAATACCGCTGGGATCTGGACTCCGGAAAAATCGACTCGTGGTCCGCCCGAGTGAGCGTAAACCCTAGGCAGGATTGGAGTTTGCAGTACTCCATCGCGGAACTCCATAGTCCCGAAGCCCTGGCAGCCAATGAGGGTCTCCGGCGCATGACCGCGTCCGTGTCTTACAACAAACCAATTCGCGACGGCAACTGGGCCTCGATGCTCTTATGGGGCAGGAATCAGAGCCTGCTCGATGGCAACGTCGGCAACGGCTATCTGGTTGAATCCACACTGAAATTCTTGACGAAAAACTACGCATGGACGCGCATTGAGAATGTCGACCGCACGAATCAACTCCTCTTGGGAGAAAAGCTTCCGCCGCCAGGCTTCAGCGAGCGTTATTTCACCCGAGTGCAAGCCTATACGGCCGGATATGACCGCGAAATCGGGCATATTCCACATCTTTCGACAGCGATTGGCGGGCAGGTGACGTGGTACGGGGTCCCAGAGGCGCTGAGGTCAACGTATGGGGTGCACCCGGTCGGGGGGATTGTTTTCCTGAGATTTCGGGTAAAATAGGTTGTTGTTTCGCTATCGAGGCTTCGGCAACTCGCTGAGAAGAGGCTGTTTAAGACTGGTGGCGGCGATTGGACTCGAACCAACGACCTAGGGATTATGAGACCCTCGCTCTAGCCACCTGAGCTACGCCGCCACGGGGTGAAAAGCCCTTCTATTGTAGCATCGGCGCGGAACGATTCCGGCTGCTACAATTCCCAGCCATGCGATTCGACCCTTCCGATCTTCCCGTTCTCCAGTGGTGGGAATGGCTGATTTTCTCGATGACCGCCTGGCTTATTTGCATCGTCGCGTTCGCTTCGCGTGAGCAAAATCAAATAGGCATCCTGAGTATTCTCTTTGCCTTCTTTTCCGGAATCGTCGCGATTCTTACGGGAGGCTTGGCCGCAGTGTATTTCGTTCTAATGTACAAGACCGGAGCGTTCTAACTTCCTTCTGTTAACGCGCTTCCGTCCAACGCGCGACTTATTTCGTTGCATGCTCGCTGAAGCGGAGGAGCGTCAGCGCGGTGACGTCGTTATGAGTGGGCGGGCCGCACATGAAGCTCTCCACGCCATCCAGGATTGCGACGCAGATACGCTGCGCGCTTGCGGCTGTAGTGTTCTGGAGGGTGGCTTCTACGCCTTCGATTCCGAACTCATTGCCTTGGCAGCGGCCTTCAATTACGCCGCGTGAGACCAACAGTAGCGCGGCGCCGGGTTCCAGCACTGTCATCGGCGCGTCGTGCGTGGCGTGCGAGAACAAACCGAAAGGCAGGCCAGTGGCAGGGAGTTGCGTGATTCCCGTGTGATCGCGGACCAATCCAGGCACATGGCCCGCGTTGCTGTAGCAAACGGTTCCCAGCGCAGGGTTGTAGCAACCGAGGAAGGCGGAGGATGAACAGATGCCCTTTGCAGTTTCCAGCACAGTCCGGTTCAACTGAAGCGACAACTCAATGACTGCCGTCGCCTCATTCAAATCCGCCGCTCCAAAGAGCTGGGGTACTTGTCCGCGGAACGTTTCCTGTACGACAGCGGCAATTTCCTGCGCCCGGTCGCGAGCGCCGGAAACGTCCAGCATGAGGAAAATGAGCCGTCCATTGACCATCACGAAATCGAAGAAATCCCCGCCCATCCGTTCACCCGAGTACGCCGCGGCAATCTCCGCGCCCGGGACGGACGGTGTTTCCGGCGGCTGTGGCTGCCGGAAAGTGTGTTCCTCGATCTTCGAATTGCTTTCAGAAAAAATCATGGCGCGTTATCACGAAAGTCATTGTCGCTTGAAGCCACATATATACAAGGTACAGCGCATCGCGGCTAGTACCCGGGAGTGTATTTCCAAACTTTTCACAATGTAGAGCCGATCATACATGTGAGGGCGGAAGGCCCGTTCAAGGCGACTTCTCCTCGGGCATTCTACATTCTAAATACGGAATGTCGACCAAGCGCGCGGAAGCGTCGGCCGCCGGCTCGGATTTCTAGCTGCGTGCCGATCTTCCGCCAGTTCGCCAAGAACTGGAAAGCTTCACCTGGGCAACCCCTACAATCAGGCCGAGCAGTGCCCCGAGTGTTCCTGCAACAGCCACTTGAACAGGCAGGCTGCCTGCGGGAACAAACCCCGAAAAAATTACCGCCACAAGCCCCAGAGTGAAGGCCCAGTAGAACACGAACAGCTCTTTGCTTGAGTGGCGCTTGGCAAAAATACTCCCAAATCCAAATCCAATCGCAGCGAACAAGACGGCAACCATGAAGACGTGGTGTAGTTCCAATCGGCCCCCCTGATCCTGCCAGCCGATGGCAAAGCCCCCCACAGCTAAAACCGCCGCCCAGAGGAGTCTCTTCATGGTTCCTTGTAGAAAGCTCGTACGAAACTTACTTTCACCACAGGCTGTTAACTCCCATACTTGTTGGCCAGGAATTTGCCGACTTCCGTTCCTAGCTCACCGTAACCCGAGTGAATGGTAGTGCGCAACGCCGCCTCCGTTGAATTGCCTTCGCCAATGCGTTGCAATATTCGCTGGATATCGCTCATCCCGTAGGTTTCCTCGATATACTCCACAGCGGCCAGAGACTCGTCATAGGCGAGCGCTGCCTGGGAGGAGGACATGTTCATGAAGCCTCCCTCCAGCATATTGAACGGTATAGCGCGCTCCGACTGAAAAAGCTGGGCCAGCCGCGAACCGCGCCCACTCAGGCTGCGTCCCTCGACAGACTGCGCGATTCCCTCGTGCAGCCATTGCGGGCAGCGCCCGCGAGAAATGTAAGTAATGAACGAGTGCGCCAATTCATGCTTCAGGATGCGCGCGAGATCGGACGTCATCGTGTCCAGCCCGCTGACAGGGATGCGCAACTTGCCGTCGTTCAGCGCACCAGTCCACGACGGGGCTTGCGTCACGTCGAAAAATGCCTGATTCGTGTAAAGGACAACGGTGATCGTATCGTGGGGCGATGTGCCCAGAGTCTGCGATAAATCGTTGTGGTGAGATTCCAGCGTGGCAAGAATTGCGCGCCGAAGGGAATCCGACGTTTGCTTGCCTTCGTAGCGGAGCGTGAAATGCGCGCTTTGGTTTTCGGAGAAACTCTGTTCGGTGGACGCGTCACGCTGGGCCTTGGCCAGCATCTTTTCAACGTTCGAATCGGCGTGGAGAGAGAGCGAATGTTTCCAGGCTTGAACGGCTTCGCTGGTGTGATCGTTGGCGTATTGTGCAGCTCCAAGAACCGCGAGCGCGTCGGCGGAATCGGGCGCCAGGCGCGCCGCGTGCTGGGCGAAGGGCAGCGCTTCTCGTGCCGCACCGGTTCGCAGGAGCAATACAACATAGTGTTCGATCAGAATCGCGTTGTCCGGTAGCAACCGGAGAGCTTTTTCGTAGTAGATGCGGGCTTGCGGCGAGTTCCCCTGGTCCAGTTCGTATCGTCCAGCAAGGAAATATCCGGCTGCCGCGTTGTCCGGCGTGCCCTCGGTCTCGAGTTTCGCTAACGCATCCGTATCCACTTTGTTATCGTGCAGAACGAGAGCATAAATGTCGCTGGCGATGCGCAACTCGGCACTTGGGGCAGGAATGTCATTTGACTTCGTCCCCCTGCTGGCCGTGGAATACTCGGGGGGAGCGCCTCCGCTATCGATGCGCTCGACGGAAGACTTCGGAATGGCAAACGTGTTGTCGCCAACTTCGTATTCGATGCGGGCGCCATTTTCGTGGACATGCTCGGCCCAGATAGTACGGCCATTCTTCAAATGCAGCGTTTCCGACGATGCCAAAGAGCACGCGGCGAAGAGCACTACGAGCGCAAAGATGGATCGACTGGGCACCGAATTCGAGTCTAGCAATCGGCCAAGGAGCGGTCCTAGTGACTGAGGTAACCGCAAAACGAGTGTTTGTTGCAGTGGCGTTGCTGGCCGCTTGTGCGGGTGTTTGCACGAAAGCTGAGACCACGGACGGCCAGAAGGAACCGCAGCCTGCGGCAGCGCTCTATACCCGTCTTGGCAGCGTTGGTCTCGATCCCGCGAGGGTTTATCGCGTGCGGGACGCTGAACTGGACCGCCCCGGATTTCACTTGACATTGGAAGATGGTGAGGTCGGCTTCACGGAGGATGTGCTCGGGCGCGTGACTGGCGCTTTCTTTGAGGGCGAGGGCGAACTTCTGATGGTTCCCCCCGACCGAGCCGAGCGTGCCTCGCTGGCGTTGTTTACGGGCGCGGCTGTCCTCGAAGAAAAATTCAACTCGGGATATATTCGGTTCAATGATGAAACCTACGAAGAGTTAAAACCCTACCTGAGGCCCGCCGAGGACGCGCCTGCTTTCCTGTCTCGATGCGGAACCTCCGCCGTGCGTCTGGCAGCCAGCGATTCGCTCCGTCTGCTGACCACCTTTGCGCGCCTGCTTCCCGACGGGTCCGGCAAAGTGCAGGCAGAGCCGAAAACGCCGGATCGGATGCTGCACGCGCGACTACAAGGCATGAAGCTTGGCGCTTTTGATCTGGTTTACGATTCCCTCGCGGCCGAGCAAGTAGAAGTCCTGCAACTGGCGCACGCGCACGAGGCAAACTACTACGACGTCTGGCTATCGTTGAACCCGCGTGACGGGAATTCCAAGCCAGCAAACTCCCGCCCCGGGAGTGTTCGAAAAGAAGATATTGGAACCCCGGCTCCCAGAGTCGAAGACGTTGAGATTCCACGGTACAAGATCGCTGCCCAGGTGACACCGCCTCTGCGCTTGGACGCCGAGGCGACGCTCGATCTGCATGTGCTTGGCGATGGGCAACGCGCGGTCCTGTTTGAGCTGTCGCGCTATTTGAGAGTCAGTCGCGTGGAGGCGGATGGACAGCCAGTGGAGTTCATACATAATCCGGCGCTCGAAGGATCGCAACTGGAACGCACCGGGAACGACTTGGTTGCCGTGATCTTCCCTCGCGCACCCAGGGCAGGGGAGCACATTACGCTTCGGTTTGTTTATGGCGGGGAAGTGCTATCGGAAGAAGCGAACGGACTCTTGTACGTTGGAGCGCGCGGAACCTGGTACCCGAATCGTGGCCTTCATGTGGCGAACTTCGATCTGGAGTTTGCCTACCCCGCAGGCTGGACTTTGCTGGCAACAGGGAAGCGGATGCCGCCGTCGGGGTCATTTACGGTCAGCACTGTGAAAGCGGGCTCAGACACCGAGGTGCCGGTGGCTGCGCCCGACGTGCAACATGCGAGCTGGATTTCAGAGCGGCCGATCCCGGTTGCGGGATTTAATTTGGGCCGCTATGTTAAAGCGACAGCCGACGCAGACGGCGTACCTGTTGAGGCCTATGCGGCGCGCGAAATGGAACGAACGTTTCCACGAGCGCAACAAGAATCGATTGCGCCGCCGGAGGCGCCTTCGCGCGGGGGGCCACCAGTAGGTTTCCCGGGCACTCCGTCGCCTGCCCGCAATGTGCAGCAAGTGGCGGACAAGTCGGCTGACGCCGTGCGGTTTTTCGCGCGTCACTTTGGCCCCTATCCCTACGGTTCGCTGGCGCTCACGCAAATTCCCGGAGCGACCAGTCAGGGCTGGCCGGGCTTGGTTTTCCTGTCGAGCTACGCTTTCCTAACAGATGGGGAACGCTCCGCCCTGAACTTTCGGCCAGCGGACGATATTCTTGCGGGCCAAACGCCGGTGCATGAGACCGCGCATCAATGGTGGGGCGATCAGGTCTCCTGGGTCTCCTACCGGGACCAATGGATTTCGGAAGGGTTGGCGAACTACTGTGGGCTCATGTTGCTGGAAACCAAGAATCCCGATGCCTTCCGGATCGTATTGGATAAGTACCGCGACGATTTGCTCGAGAAACGAGATGGCCGTCCTACGTGGCAGGCGGGTCCGGTCACGCTTGGCTTGCGACTGAACTCCTCGCGCTTTCCGGGCGGGTACGAAGCGATCAGCTATGGCCGGGGCACCTGGCTGTTTCATATGCTGCGGCAGATGCTGCGCGATGCGGAAATGGCTAGCGCGAGTTCCACCAAAACTAAGAACGAAGACGAACTGTTCATGAAAGTCCTTCGGCAGGTGCAGGACAAATATGCAGGGCGGGAGATCTCCACGCGCGAGTTGCTGCAGGAGTTCGAGGAACGCTGGCCAAAGCCGCTGTGGTTTGAAGGCAAGCGCTCGCTTAATTGGTTCTGGGATGGATGGATTCAGGGAACGGCCGTTCCATTGTTGGAGCTGAGAAGCGCCAAAATCGTCCGAGAGCGTGATGAAACCTGGGCCACGGGAGTGATTTTGCAGCGGGAAGCGCCGGAGGATCTAGTCACCTCCATTCCGCTCTACGCATCCGCGCCCGGGAAAGAGCCGGTGTTTCTGGGTCGTGTATTTGCGGACGGGACTGAGAGCAGCTTTCGCCTGCGTGCTCCTCTCGGTGCGAAAGAGATCTTGCTGGACCCGGAACAGACCGTGCTGCGTCGGCGGTGAGCTTAGCGCGCGGCGTGCGCGGCGGCCTTCGGCGCAACCGCATCCCTCTTGCCCCACAAGGCGGCGAGAATCTGTGAGCAAATTTGGCTGAGTGGAACGATGCGGTGGAGCGCGCCGAGGTTCGCAGCCGCGCGAGGCATTCCGTAAACCGCGCTGCTGCCAGCGTCCTGGCCAATTGTCCAGCCGCCAGCATCGTGAATCGCCTTCATCCCGCGTGCGCCGTCGACCCCCATTCCAGTTAAAAGTACGCCCATGGCTCGATTGTGGAATGTTTCTGCCACGGAACACATGAGGACGTCCACCGAAGGAATATGGAGAGTTCCAGCGGGCGATTTGCTCAGGCGGGTTGAGCAGGGAACGTGAGCGCCTCGGATTGCCGTCATATGCCAGCCCGCCGGAGCGACGTAGACGGCGCCAGCCTGAATCGCACCTCCATCCGAAGCTTCCCGTACTTTGAGTTCGCAGAGGGCGCTCAGGCGTTCGACGAAGTTCGCAGCGAAACCAGGCGGCATATGCTGCACGACCAGCACTCCAACGGGGAGCTGCGCTGGCAGGTGCGAGAGAATGTCCAGTAGCGCTGGCGGCCCGCCCGTGGAGGCGCCGATGGCGAGAATGGCGGGGACGGGGCGGTTCATTGCGCGCGGTAGAGGGCCGCTACCAGGCGGTGCACTTCGTACATGTAGTTGTCGAGTTCAAAGGTGATTCGCGCCCAGTCCGAATTGAGGACCGTAGGATATTCCTCCTGGAGAGTCTTGAAGGCTTCTTCTTCCAGCAGGTTGACGAAGCGGCTTTCGGGGTATCCGTATCCAAGACCTCGCATCCGGCATAGCAAGTCGACCACGCTGACCAGCGCGACCAGACCACGATGGTTTTCGGCCTTGGCGGGGGCGTGGTGATCGCCAATGACGGCAATCAGCTCGGGAGCAAGACGCCAGAGTTCCGCGAGCATCTTGCCACTCTCAGCATGATGAAAACCCATGATCTCGGTTTCGGCCTCATCCAGCGGAATCTCACGCCTGCGAGCTTCTCCGAGTGCCTGGCTGAATTCGTTGGGCAGAACGGTGGCATTCGCGATGACGCCGAAATCATGCAATAGTCCCGCCAGATAGGCCTTCTCGGCGAACGGGAGATTCAGTCGGCGCGATAAATGCCGCGACGCCATCGCGCATGCCAGACTGTGTTCCCAGAAAACAACAGGGTTGATTCCGCCAACCTGCCCGGGCAGCATCTTCATGAGGGAGCAGGCCAAGGCTACTTCCTTCATCCTTCCCAGCCCGAGAGCCATAACGGCGCCGCGAAGAGAATCGACGGCCTGCCAGCGGCAATATAGCGGTGAGTTTGCCAATTGCAGGCACTGCACCGTCAGCGATTCGTCATTCGAAATCATGTCGACGACTTTCTGCACTTCCATCTGATCGACAGGCAAAGTGAAATAGCGAAGGAGAGGTTCCAGAATGGCAGGAATGCTCGGCATATTCTTCGCGTTTTCCATTTTCTTGAGGGCATCACTGCGGCGGCTGTCGGTCATGGCAGGAACTTCTTGGCCAACTGACTCTCAGCCTTTGCGTACGCGGTGGCGGAAGGCAGATGGACCAGCGAAAACTTGGTGGTAACTCCAAACAGCGATTCCGTAGGGCCGAGAAACAGCATTCCACCTGGCAATAAACTATTGTGGAAATGCTCTAGCACTTGTGCTTTTGCGGTCATGTCGAAATAGGCCAGCACATTCCGGCAGAAAATGACGTCGATGTTGGACATCGAAGACATGCGACAGTTGTCCAGTAGATTGAGCTGCTGGAAACTGAGAAGGTTTCGCACTGGAGGACAGACGGAGAGCGCGTCTCCATCCCTTAGGAAATATTTTTGGCGTACGCCCGGGGTCAGGCTCAGAATCGACTCTATCCCGTAGACGCCGTTCCTGGCGTGTTCTACCGCTTGTTCGTTGATGTCCGTGGCCAGGATGGTGCAAGTCCAGCCGTCGAGAAGGGAGGAAGCCTCAAGAAGAGTGATGGCCAATGTGCAGGCTTCTTCTCCGGTGGAACATCCCGCGCTCCAGATCTTGATGGAGCGGGACGGAAGTTTGGACTTGGCAGCGATTAGTTTTGGCAGGACGATTTTGCCCAGCGCATCCAGTTGAGGCAGGCCGCGAAAGAAGCCTGTGTCGCCAACAAGAATCTCATTCAGGAGCAGTGCGGTTTCGACTTGGCCGCTCGCTCGAGCCTTCAAGTATTCCGAATAGTCGCGCAGTGAGCTGACGCCTAGGTCCTTCATTCGCTGCTGGCAGCGCTTTTCGAGCTTGTTGAGCTCGTGATCCGGCTGAAAGATTCCGGCGGTCTTGTAGAGCACATCCCGAATGCCCGGCAAGTGCAAATCTGGAATCGAGTCTTTGGCAGCTGAGGCCCGAATTGAAGCGGCTGTCGTCACGGAGCCCTTCTGGAAGTCTCCCGGTACTGGCTGGGCAATCATGGCCCCTTGGATTGTGCGCACCACTAATCCTTGCATCGGCTCAGATGCCACCGACTTGACCAGAACCCTGATAGGAACAAGGACACAGATGGCTGAAGGGGTTCGACGTCTACTGCGGCTCGGCCTTGGACGGCGACGGCTTCGCATTGGTTTCTACGACGCTCGGAAAATCGGGAACAATGTTTGCCGGACTGCCGCTACCCGATGTCGTTCCCTGGCTGGAGGCTTGCGTCGCCGTCTCTGAATTAACCGCAGGGCTGGGCCGCAAAATGACAATATCGACTCGCCGGTTTTGAGAACGCCCTTCTTCTGTTCCGTTCGAAGCGACCGGATGAAATTGTCCGTAGCCCCCCGCGGAGAGCCGCTCGGGAGGGAATCCCATGTCGGAAATGAGCAGCCGTATCACTTCGATGGCGCGGGCAGTCGACAATTCCCAATTCGAAGCGAACTTCGCGGTGTGAATGGCAACATTGTCGGTGTGTCCTTCAATGCGAATCTGGTAGGGGCGCTCCAGCAGCACTTGCGCGATCCGACGAAAAGCCGGCATGGCCGTTGTGCGTAGGTCCGCCGATCCGCTGGCAAAGAAACCGACTTCACGGAGGCTGATCACAAGGCCGTCCGGTTCCATCCGCAACGAAATGTCTTTCTTGAAAATTTCGGGCGCTAGAGCCTTTTGTAGTTCCTTTTGCAGATTGGCCACGCCGCCATTCTCGGTCGCCGCTCCCAGTTCACCCTCCGATGGGGACACCAGGCGCCCGATCGAAGCGGTAGGTTGCACATTTTGCAGCATTTGAATGCTGCCCGGAGCAATTTCCCCGTCTGCCTGCAGCGGAACTGATGCTCCGCTAGCCGGAAAAACGCCCATCGCCTGGAAGGCCACTTCAATGGCCCGCGCCAGCTTGCCGACTTTCTTGTGATCCACCTGCGAAGACGAATAGAGGACCACAAAAAACGCAAACAGCAGGGTGATGAAGTCAGCGTAGGAAACGAGCCAGCGCTCATGGTTGGCATGCTCAGGGTGCTTTTTCTTCCGGCTCATGCGGACGCGGCCTTCGCCTTGTCGGCTTCCCCGGCCGGCTTGGCATCCTCGAGATAGCCGAACAGCTTGGTCTCGAGCATGCGCGGGTTCATGCCTTCCAAAATGGAAATCACACCTTCAAGCGTCATTTCGTTCGCCATATGCTCGTGATGAAATCGAATTTTGAGTTTGCCCGCCGCAGGAAGGAAGAACAGGTTGGAAAATCCCACTCCGTAAATCGTGGCTACGAACGCAACGGCGATGCCGTGACCAACTTCTTCGATGTTATCGAGGTGCTGCATCACCTGAATGAGTCCCAACACAGCGCCGATGATTCCCACAGTCGGCGCATACCCCCCGGCAGCTTCGAAAACTTGCGGGATCTTTTCGTCGCGTTCAGCGGTGTTATCAAGCTCAACCTCCATCATGCTGCGAAGCTCTTCGGGTTCGGTTCCATCCACCGCCAGCATTAGCGCTTTCTTCAGAAAAGGCTCGTGAATGTTCGCGAGTTCCTTGTCGAGCGATACGATGCCATCCTTGCGCGCCTGGTTGGCGTACTTCACTAGCTCGGTCACGAGTGTTTTAAGATCGTTGTGCGGCTCGATGAACACAGCGGAGACCTTCTTGGCGGCCTTCAATACTACGGGTAGCGGGAATTGGATCATCACCGCCCCGATCGTGCCACCCAGCACGATCATGGCGGCGGTGGGCTGGACGACCTGCGCCAGTTTGCCGCCTTCAATCAGCAATCCACCGGCGATACCGCCGATGGCAATCACAACTCCGCCTATCGTTGACTTATCCACCACGCATCTCCGTCGAGACTAGAGTTCGTTTTTGGCAGGTTGCAGGGGCAAGGGGAAGTCGGCATGGCTGCCGTCCCAAATCGGAGGCAATCCTTGCAATAAGGACCGGCGAAACGCCAGGATGCGCTGGCACACTTCCTCGGGGCTTTCCCCCACCACGATCTTTTCGCCCGTGACCAGAGTGATGATGGTGTCCGCGGATCGTTCCACGAACTTGATCAAATCCGAGTTCACTGTCAGCGGGTGCTTATTCAAACGAGTCAGCTGAATCATGATCGTGCTCTCTGCTCCAGAAGGTGATACTCGCCCCTGAAGGTTCTTTACCAATAGAGCTATCGGCGGCAGTCCAGTGTCCTTGAGCTAAACCCTTGTTACTCATGTAATTCCGGTACATGTACCAAAAGGCGTAAAGGCCAGGGGGGTGCTGCCGATGAAAGGAGTGTACAGAAACAGGGTTCCGGAAAAAGTGAATCGAACGCGGGCCGGAAAGTGCCGGAGCGCTTCAGAAGATGGAACCTGACGAGACAAAAAACTAAAGGAGCGTTTCCCAATGGCACTCAGTATTCTCAACAACATCGCATCTCTGGCCGCACAGAATCAATTGGCGGTTACCGGCAACAATCTGCAAAAAACCCTTTTCCGGCTTTCTTCCGGTTCGCGCATCAACAGCGGCGCCGACGATGCCGCTGGCTTGGCGATCGCGGACGGATTGCAGGCCAACATCACCGGCTTGACGCAATCGGCGCGTAACGCAAACGACGGCGTTGGCCAGCTGCAAGTGGCGGATGGCGCCCTGGCTCAGGTCACCACCCTTCTCAACCGCGCGGTTACGCTGGCCACTGAATCGGCCACTGGCACCGTCTCGAACCAGCAACGCGGCGCGCTGGACGCGGAATTTACCGCCATCAAGTCTGAAATAGATCGTATCGGTTCGACGACGAATTTCAACGGTACCGCTGTTTTTACCGCTGCTGTCCAGTCGATCTTCCTGAGCGATTCCGTGACCAACAGCACCATTAATACGACCACGGGTGCGCTTTCCTCATTGGGGATCGGATTGGGGGCGAACGCCAGCACCACGCTGAGCGCGATCGCGAACCCAACCGCCACGAAGGCCGTTTCGGTTGGCGGAACCACCTACACGTTCGTAGCGGCACTGAGTGGCGCCGCGAATGAGGTTCTGGTCGGAGCGAATGCCGCCGCCACACTGGGCAATCTGGCTTCTGCCGTGAACGCCAGCGCTGGTGCCGGTGTTGCCTACGGAGTTGGCACCGTTGCCAACGCCAACGTCAAGGCCACGGCCAACTCCGACGGCACGCTCACTTTTACCGCTCTGGTGGCAGGAGTCGGAGGTAATGCCCTTACCTCGACCACCACGGACGCAAACCTTGGCTTCAGCACCGGCGGCACGCTCACAGGTGGCTCGGGAGCGGCCGGACTGACGACCGCAGCTGCGGCACAAGCCGCACTTGCCACTATCAACAGCGCAATTTCATCGGTCGCTGCTACCCGCGGCGCTTTGGGCGCCAGCATTAACCGCCTGCAGAGTGCGGTCAACGTCATCAACAACCAGACGCAAAACCTGTCCGCTGCCCAGTCCGGAATTCGTGACGCGGACATCTCGCAGGAAGTTGCCAATTTGACCAAGTACCAAATTCTGAACCAGACAGGTATTTCCTCTCTGGCGCAGGCGAACCAAACCCAGCAGACCGTTCTGAAGCTCTTGCAGTAAGGCGGGTTTGCACTCAACGAGTTAAAAGGGTGAATCCATCGAAGGCGTGAGCGAGGAAACTCGCTCACGTCGTTCACCCCAGCGGGGTAAATCTATGCAGGTGAATCCGTTACCAACTGCGGGACACACAGACTTGCACCTTTCCGAGGGCACCACATCGGTGCGCCCTCCGGAAAAGCTTGCCACACCGCCCGAAGCCATCACGCCAGTAGAAAAGGCGCCCGCCGCCGCAGCTGCCTTGCCAGATCCGGAGCGAGTTTCCGTTTCCATCGATCAGACTCGCGAGTTCGTATATCGCTTCGTAGATGCGAAAACCGGAGAAGTCCTTTCCCAAACCCCTCCGGAGGCCGTGCTCAAGGTCGTGCGCGAAATCCAGAATCAGTTGATCGCCGAAGAGCACCGCAAAAATTCGGCCATCAACGTGCGCGGATAAATACAGGAGATCAACCCATGGGCTCAACAGGAGTCAATCTCAATGGCAGCACTGCAACGTCTGGGGCAGGAATCGATGTCACGGCGGTCGTAAGCCAGATTCTGACGAACGAGAGTGCCCCCGAAAATCTGCTCAAAGCCCAACTTACTCAATTGGGAACGGACCAAGCTACGCTCAGTGGCTACAACACCAGCCTCCAGGCACTGCTCAGCACCATCAACGCCTTGAGCGACGTTTCTGGCGTCCTGACCGCGCGGACAGCAACCTCTTCCCGCACCGATCTGGTAACCGCAACCGCGGACAGTACCGCAGTCGCGGGTCAGCACACTCTGGTCGTCGGCAACCTTGCTAGTGGCTCATCATATGCCAGCGATCCCGTGACGACTCCAACGTTTGCGACTGGGAGCTTTCGGCTGCAGCTTGGAACTGCGATCGCCGTCCCCATTACTGTGGACAATACCAACAACACCCTCAGTGGGCTGGCCGCCAGCATCAATGCGCAAAATCTCGGCGTTTCGGCCAGTGTTGTAACGGATGCGACCGGCGCCCGTCTCGCTCTCGTCAGCAATGGAACCGGGCTGCCCGCCGATCTTACGATCAGCGGCAACACAACCGGCCTGAATTTCAACAAAACCGCAACTGCGGCCAACGCGTCTCTGCAAGTCGATGGCGTCACCATCAGCAGCGCCACCAATTCTGTAACCGGAGTTCTGGGTGGAGTTACCCTGAATCTCCTGAACGCATCGCCAGGAGCGCCCATTACTTTGAAGGTCGCACCCGACACTACTAACGCGGCAGCGGCTGTAGATGCCTTCGTCACCGCGTACAACAGCACCATCGCCTCGGTGAACCAGCAGTTCACTTACGACCCAGCGACCGGATCGGCCGGGGCTCTTTCCGCCAGTGGAGATCTGCGTTCCTTGCAAACGCAACTCCTGGGAGAATCCACATATTCTATTTCTGGAAACAACGGCTATACCACTCTGGCGTCGCTCGGTATCAATCTCAACAACGATGGCACCCTGACTGTGGACAAGGCCGCACTGAACGATACGTTGGCGAATCACTTCACGGAATTCCAAAACTTCTTTCAATCACCTACCGGACAAACCGGTTTCGCGCAGAAGCTAAGCCTGGATTTGCAGAATCTTACCGATCCGACCCAGGGCCTGCTCAATATTGCAATTTCACAAAATCGTACAGACCAAGCGACCATTCAATCGTCGATTACGAACTGGGAGGATCGCCTCGCCACCCGCAAGGCACAGTTAACGACACAGTACAGCCAGGTGGACGCGACCCTCCGAGCGTTTCCGTTGTTACTCGCACAGATTAACGGCGAGTTAGGCAGCCTGCCATCATCGACAACACTCAAATGACTTTCGACCCGCGCACCGCCTACCATCAAGGCTCGGCCTCGGCCAGCACTCCCATCGGATTGGTCGTGCTCCTTTACGAGCAGGCCGCCAAAGATCTGCGCGAAGCCGTGAAGGCGATGCGCGCCGGCAACATCGAGCGCCGTACTTATGAGATCAATCACGCGCTCCTAGTGGTGGGTCAATTGCAAGCCACTCTGGACATGGACCGTGGGGGAGAAGTCGCCGTGAACCTCGACCGCTTCTATAACCAGGTTCGGACGCGCCTCCTACACGCTCAAATCCAGGCTTCCGCGGAAATTCTGGAAGAACAGATGCATCTATTGCTTTCGCTGCGCGAGACTTGGCAGGAGGTCGAACGGCGCACGTTAGAGACGAAATTCCCTACTGCCGGAATCCCGGCAGCAGCAGCGCCAACCTCCGCTGCCGCCACCGCGTCGGGCAACTGGAGAGCGTAAGGAAGCTCTTCGCACGTCCAGGTTTTGGTTCACGGAAACAGGGTTGAAGATTGAAGCTCGAAGATGAAGATGGCAAGCAAAGCCTCCGCAAAAGACCACCAAGCAGCGCAATTCGATGCGTGGCAACGGCTGCGCTTCATCACTAGCGAGATCGGGTTGATGCTGAACTTGCTGATGGAAGGCGATACGCTGCGTCCCGGCGTGGCCACACCAGAGTTGATCGCACTACTGCTCGGCTACCTGCAGGAGGTGGCTGGCCTGCGCGCCAGAGGGCATCTGGAGGCGTCCGGCGCAATGCCCGCGAAGCCTGCGCTCTGGCAGGACTACCGCACCGTCCTCGAGCGATTGCGGCGCGTCATGCCCAACATGGAACAGCAACTGAGAAACGACCGCGCCCGACTGGCCCACGATCAGGAACAACTCACCCGCGCAGAAGCCTGGGCTTCGACCGCCAAACTCACCCGCTAGCACCAACTTACAAGTACTCCGGCAGTGCGGAACTTGAATTATGGCCAAAAGCCGGCAATTCGATTCCCATTTTGGGAAATCGACGGATTGTGCCACGTGGAACAATTCCCATGGTGCCGATCACTGCAGCACCGGCGAGATAGAGTGGAAACAACGCCGACTACATCGCTACCCTCGCCACCCCTGTGTGAGCCAGAGCGCTATAATCTTGCCATCATGAAAAACACCCGAATTTGCACTCTAATTTTGTTCGTGTTGTGCAGTGTAAGCTCGCTTTTCGCAGCCACAACCAGGTATAACTTCGACGTCAAGAACGCCAAGGGCGAGAGCGTGGGCACGGCGACGCTCCAGAAGGCGAAGAAGGGCATGAAGATCAGCCTCAATCTGAAGAATTTGCCGCCGGGCGAGCACGCGCTGCACTTTCACCAGAACGCCAAGTGCGAGGCACCAGATTTCAAGTCTGCGGGTCCGCACTTCAATCCAGATGGCAAAAAGCACGGCTTGCAGAATCCAGACGGCTCACATGCTGGGGACATGAACAATTTCACGGTGAACGCCAAAGGCAAGGCGAAGTTTACGATAGTGAATGAGAACGTCGATCTCGGGGACGATAGCCACTCCGCGTTCGTCAACGGAGGGACGGCGCTGATGATCCATGCCAAGGCGGACGATATGAAGACCGATCCAGCCGGGAACGCAGGCGACCGAATCGCTTGCGCTTCGATCACGAAGTAAGGCGGGAAAAGGCGCAGTTTGCTGCTATCTTGTTGATTCCATACGGGCAGCGATAGATTTCATGAATCTGTCCGATAAGTGCTTTTGATTGGCGGCGGGCCGAGGCGCGCGGTATTCTGTTGTGCGTGCGGGAACGGCCGTCCGAGTCTGCCCCCAAAGGCCACAAACCATAAATCTTTTCGAGGAGATCCTTCGATCCATGTCAACCGAACTGCGTAATTTCTTGATGCTTTCCTACGATGAGCTGGAAGAACTGAATCTGGAGGCCAAAGAGCAGCGCAAGCAGCGCGTCGCAGCCCACAAAATTCAGGAACAGCGGATCAAGTATCTGGCCAACGAGAAGCGCATCAAGGCCGTGACTGTGCTGTTCAGCGACCTCGAAGGCCGCCTGCACATGCTCGACTATGACAAGAAGTTCATTGTCCAGAGCTACGACAACCTGACGTTCGACGGTTCGTCGATTCGCGGATTTACGGCGCAGCGCGAGAGCGATTTGCGGCTCGGCATTGACTGGGGTTCGTTTTACTGGGCACCCGCCGATTATTTCGGTTCTGGAAAAGTGCTGGTATTTGGCGAAGTCATCGACAAGGGCGGCGCTCCGTACAGTGCTGATATCCGTGGCGCGCTCAAGACTTTTGCGCATGACCTGCACAAGAAAGAGGGCTACACTCTCAACGCAGCGAATGAAATTGAAGGATTCCTCTTCAAGGGTGTGGATGCCGAGCGTCACTATCACGAGACGCATGGCTTCGAATACGTGAACACCGGCGGCTACTACCACTCGCTGCCGGGCGATCTGCTGCGTACGTTCATTGACACGACCGCCGAAGTGCAGCGGGCCATGGGATTTGAGAACGAGAAGGATCATCCGGAAGTTGCGCCTTCGCAGTTTGAAATCAACTACGGCTATGGCGAAGTGGTGGCGGCGGCCGATCAGATTCAACTCTACAAGCTGATTTGCCGTCAGGTGGCAACGCACATGGGCCTGACCGCGTCATTCCTGCCAAAGCCGGTCGTGGGCGTGAACGGCAACGGAATGCACACCAACGTTTCCATCAGCAAGGGCGGGAAGAACCTGTTCTGGGATCCGAAGGGCGAAGAGAAACTGAGCAAGATGGGATGGCAGTTTGTGGATCGCATCCTTACCCACGCGAACGATATTTGCTTGATGCTCAACGCGAGTGTGAACTCGTATCGCCGTCTCGACCCGCACTTTGAAGCGCCGAACCAGATCAAGGCTTCGGCGGTGGATCGCGGTTCGATGGTGCGCATCCCGATCGGCAACGAGAAGAGCATGCGCGTGGAAGTGCGCTCGGTGGCTCCGGATGCGAACCCGTACATGGTGATGTACTCGATCTTCAAGTCGGGGCTTGAGGGCGATACTTCGAAGATCAAGAACCTGCGTCAGGCGGAAAGGTACCTGCCGGACAATATCTATACGGCGCTGGAAAACTTCCGCAAGGCGGATTGGACGACGGATCTGCTGGGCGGAGACGTCAAGGGCCGCTACGCGGATCTGAAACAAGCTTCCGCGGACCGCTGCCCGCGCCTGCTGGGAACATTTGTTAAGGCGCCTGAAGTGCAATACCACCACGACGTCTACAACCAGTTCCTGTGGAACCGGTTCTAGTTTCAGTTCGGAGAATCAACAGGAAAAATGCCCTGACCGTGAGGTCAGGGCATTTTGTTTGCATCTGAAAATGGAATAAATCTATCCCATCGAGTAGAAGAATTCCTCGCGAACGATCTTGCCGCCTTCCACTGTGTACAGCGCCGCTTCAGTCATCTGCATGCGCTTCTGGTCTGGCTTGTTGGTGACGTCGTATCCGAAACGAACGATAAAGCGATCGCCGTGCGGGAACGGGCCCTCGCACGAGGCGGAGTGGATTTCGTGATTCTCCAGCCACCACTTGTTCTTGCCGACGATGGCTTCCATTCCGCGCATTTCAGCGGGCATGCCCGGCATGTCCATGGCTTCTACGCTGACAATGTTCGGAGAATAGAGCGTTTCGATGGCTTTGAGGTTTTCGCCTTTTTGGCAGAACTCCACGAGTTTCTTACCGACTTCGAGAGCAGTCATACGCACGTCCTTATCGCTGTGAGGTTCGGGTGATTGGCCCAGAAAACCATTGCAGCAGACGCTCCGCTGAGCCGTCAACCCGCGCCACTCAAAATTTACAATCTATTGTTAGGCTTCTGTTGTTGAATCTTCAAGGATTGGTCCCACCACCTGCTGAAGCCAGAGCGCTTCATCGCGCCAGGGGGACATGGTCCTTCTGTCACTGCAAGATGGATGTGCCGCGCCGATCTATCAAAGGGAGGTGACGACTATGGTGTCTGGCGTATTTGAGAAATCCGAGTTGGTGGAGGATGCCGCCCGGGCAGCGGCGAAGCTTCGATCGATGGTGAGCGACGCTACGGAAGATGGTATGCGGTCTGCACGGCGAGCGATTAAGCGAGGCCGCGATGCGGCTGAGGATGCCATTGAAGGAGCGGAACACGCGATCAAACAGAAGCCGCTGGCATCGGTGGGAATCGGCTTCGCTACGGGAGTTTTGGTTGGAGGGCTGGTGGTCTGGATGGGCTCTCGCCGGCGATGATGAGCATCTGCGGCTGAGGTATCCCGCGCCACTGGCTGATAAGCTTTGTCTGTGAATCTAGACGGCTATCGGCGCGGGATTCTCCTGTTTAATCGCGAAGCCTTCTTTGACGCGCACGAAGTTTGGGAAGACGTCTGGCGTGACGCTGAGGGTCTGGAAAAGAAGTACCTGCAAGGTCTGGTCCAGCTGGCTGTTGCCTTTCATCATTACTCCACGGGGAATGTTACGGGGGCGCGGTCGGTGCTGGAGCGTGCCTGCAAGAACCTTGCAGAGTGCCCCGCCAGCCTTGGCGAAATCGACTCAAGCTCGTTACTCGAGTCGCTAGCGCGATGGCAGGAAACGCTTTCGGCGGGCGGACCCAAGCCTGAACTCCCCAAGCTATAAGAACGGCTGGATCGGTTTTGAAGCTCCAAGCGACCGCTGTTATACAATCACTGCGTTTCCGGAGCCGAAAATGCAGAATGCAGTCCAACCCGGTGCCGCCAAAGTGTCGCACTACGGGTGTGTTGTAGCTTTCCTGGTATTCGCGGTTTTGCTCACTTCCGCGCGTGCCCAAACCCAGGTATCTGCCGAATGTCCCACCGATGAGAAGGCGCGAAAGACGTATCAGCATGCCTTGGAGCTGGTAAAGAAGCACGAACTGCAATTTGCATTCGATGATTTCCGGAAAGCCGACAAGCAGGATGATGGCCGGTGCATCGACTGCAAGAAAAAGATCATCAAGTATGGGATCGAGCTGCACGAATGGAAAACTGCGGCCGCAGCGGCTACCGAGCTCGCAGCCCAGGCGCAGGGCGCGAAAGAGGTCGCTCTCGCGCATTATCAGTGCGGCCTGGTGTACATGTACCAGGGGTTCGACAAGAAGAAAGATGAATTTTTCTCGAACGCCCATGAGGAGTTTGGCAAAGCTCTAACGGCTGTCGCGAATTTTCCGGATGCCGTCTTTGCGGATGGGCAGGCGCTCGCGCGACTCGAACAGGACGATGCGGCTAAGGCTCGCTTTGAGCAGTTTGCCAAGATGCCGGGCGCGCAAGAAGTCGATCGGCAGCGCGCGCTTCGTTTCATCAGTCAACCCGAGTTGGCTCGCGCGAAAATGGCACCCGCGTTTTCTGTCACAACGGCAGATGGGAAACACGTTTCGCTCGACGAGCTTCACGGCAGAGTCGTTCTGCTCGATTTTTGGGCGACTTGGTGCGCGCCTTGCCGTCAGGCCCTGCCCCACATGCGCGACGTGGCCAAGAAGTTTCAGGGAGAACCGCTCATCGTCCTCAGCGTCAGTTTGGATGACGACGAACAGGCGTGGAAAGATTTCGTCACGAAGAATGAAATGACATGGACGCAATATCGCGATGGCGGGTTCACAGGACCGATTGCGCAACTCTTCGGCGTCCGAGCGATTCCGCAGACGTTTACGATTGACGCCGACGGCGTATTGCAAGACCAGCACATTGGCGACGCAGCGATTGAAGGCAAACTAAAAAAGCTAATCGCCCGGGCCAACGAAGTGCAAGCAGCCCAGAAATCTACGCCATGACGTCGGATTGTGAGAGGTAGCACCCCGCACGACGTCCTACTTTTTTGAGGTTAGGACTCCTCGACAAGTAATTTCCTCCCAAATCAGTCTGACTCGCAGCGAATCCCCGCATCTCAGTTTCTGGCGGACTCGGGTTCCTGGACAACCGCGAAGAAATATTCGTCCCGCAGCGTAACTTTTCTCCCTGTTTCCCGGATTACTTCATTAAGAACGTGGTAGCGCGGAGAGACTCTTGAAGGCGCTAGACAGCCTGAACCTGGAAGACGGGAACGACGAGCGGCTGCTGGTTGAGGCGGCGCGGCAGGATCCCGCGTACTTTGCCGAGCTCTACGAGAACAACTTCGAGCGGGTTTATGCCTATGTGGCGCGGCGGGTGCGCGACCGGGAAGACGCACAGGATCTGACCTCGGAAGTCTTCCACAAAGCGCTTGCAGGGCTTCCACGGTTTGAATGGCGTGGGCTGCCATTTGTGGCATGGCTCTTGGGAATTGCGTCGAATGTTCTTTCTGACCGCTGGCAGTTGAAAGCACAGCACAAGGATGCAGGCTCCGAAGAAGTAGAGGAAGTTGGCGTTGAAGACGACGTAGAGCGGCGGGCGATGCTGTACCAACTCGTGAACTTGCTGCCTGCGGATCAACGGCAGGTCATTCTTTGGCGCTTTGTTGAACAGAAGAGCCTGCGCGAAATTGCAGTGACGCTCGGACGCAGCGAAGGAGCGATCAAACAGCTCCAACTGCGCGCGCTACAAAATTTGCGGCAACAGATGGGGAGCAATCATGTCTAGCATTTCTCTTGCGGATCAATTGGACGATGCCATCGAGATGATGATCGCGGAACCGGATTCGGCTCCGCCGAAGGTCGACTTGAGGATTGGGGAGCTGCTGGGAATCGCAGCGGAGCTAAGACTGCTGCCAGACCCGGCGTTCAGGGCGGCGTTGAGAGTGGAGCTGCTGGGACAGAACAGTCCCGCGCCCGCGGCGGTGTATAACGACCTGCGCATAGCCGCAGAACCCGAAGTTCCTCGACGACATCAGCGAAATGATGCAATTCTGCCAACTTTGTTTGGAGCAGGCTACGGGAACTACCCGTTTCATCGCGGAAATATTGCAGTCTCTCTGGCGATTCACGCTGCAGCGATTGCTGTGATTGCGGTGGCGGGATGGTGGGTGGGGGACAATTCGCGAGGTGCGATCCCAACTGGAGGCGACATTTTTGTAATGGAAGTCGTGCCCAATGCGTTGCCCGTCGATGCTCGTAAAGGCGGAGGTGGAGGCGGAGGCAACAATGCAATCCCTGCATCCAAGGGAGCGCTGCCCCGTTTTGCAAATGAGCAACTGACCCCTCCGACCATTGTCGTGCGGAGCGAACCACCGAAGCTTGCGGTAGACCCAACACTCGTGGGGCCTCCGGTGCTGACGATGCCGTCTACTTCTGAGATTGGCAATCCGCTCTCGAACATTCTCTCGGTGCCGTCGACAGGAAACGGATCGGGCGGCGGAATTGGCGATGGCGACGGCGCGGGGTTCGGGCCAGGATCCGGCAGCGGCATGGGCGGTGGCCCTTACCGTGTAGGAGGTGGAGTCTCCGCGCCTCGTGCAATCTACGATCCAGATCCGGAATACTCCGATGAGGCTCGGCAGGCCAAGTTTCAGGGGACGGTGGTTCTGTGGGCCGTCGTCGGCGTTGACGGTCGTGCCAAAGGCATTCGCGTGGTACGGTCCCTCGGAATGGGGCTGGATGAGAAAGCAATTGCTGCGGTTGGTGGGTGGAAATTCGAGCCTGGGCGAAAGGGCGGAGTACCGGTGCCCGTTCAGGTCACGATCGAGGTGAGTTTTCGGTTGCTCTGATGTCGGTAGAGAGCGAAGGCTTTCTTCCCATACTCCCTTCAACGGGGTGCGTCTCGATCCGTTATAAAATGGCTATTCTCGGAGGACTGGATAGTCATGTTCCACCCAACGGATGACCTCCGAATTAAATGGACCAAAGTGGTGCTTCCTCCCATTTTTCTGGAGGAAGAGCTGCCTACGACCGAAAAAGCTTCGGCGACGGTCTACGACGCCCGCAACCAGGTCCGCGACATTCTGGCGGGCAAAGCCGACCGGCTGCTCGTGATCGTGGGCCCTTGCTCGATCCACGACACAAAGGCCGCCCTCGAGTATGCAGGACGCCTCAAGACTGCCATTGACCAGCTTTCGGCGGATCTGTGCATCGTTATGCGCGTCTATTTTGAGAAGCCGCGTACAACGATTGGATGGAAGGGATTGATTAACGATCCGCATCTGGATCAGTCTTTTAAAATCAACGATGGCCTGCGGCTGACTCGGCACTTATTGCTCGACTTGGCGGAGATGGGCGTGCCTGCCGGGACCGAGTTTTTGGACATGATCATCCCGCAGTATGTTGCGGGACTGGTGAGTTGGGGCGCCATCGGAGCGCGCACGGCGGAAAGCCAGGTGCACCGGCAGCTGGTCTCTGGTCTCTCTTGTCCCGTCGGATTTAAGAATGCGACCTCAGGAGATGTGGGTGTCGCCATTGAGGCGGTGCTTTCGGCGGCGCATCCACATACGTTCCTGGGCCATACCAAACACGGCCAGTCCGCGATCTTTGTGACGTCAGGCAACCCCGAGTGCCACGTGATTCTGCGTGGTGGCCGGGGCACGGTGAACTACACCGCGGATGCCGTAAGCCAGGTGTCTGCGGCGTTGGAGAAGGCGAGTCTCCCCCAGCGCATTATGATCGATTGCAGTCATGCCAATAGCCGCAAAGATCACCGGAACCAGGCCGCTGTGTGCCGCAACATTGCGGCCCAGGTCGCGGGCGGGGACGGACGAATCTTCGCCGTGATGCTGGAGAGCAACCTCCTGGCCGGGTCGCAGAAACTCGTTCCTGGAGCGGAACTTGTCTACGGGCAAAGCATCACGGACGCCTGCATTGGATGGGACGAGACCGAACAATTGCTGGGAGAGCTGGCTGCTGCGGTTCGGTCCAATCGGTTATCGAAAAAGGTAAAGTAGAGAGTTCGAGGGTGTCCCAACTCCAAATGGACCGAAACTGACGATGGATCGTCGTCGGGCCGTCGCCCTCAATCGGCCCGTCGTCTCAATGAGGCGGCCCGAATCCGCACTCCTTCCAGAGCTTTTCCCAGCCCCAAATTCCGAAGGCGGCCTTGTCCGGCAACGGAAATCCCAACTGATGAGCGAGCATGCACACTTGGCCGCGGTGGTGGGCCTCGTGCGTGATCATGTAGGCGAACATGGCTGTGCCCGGAGACCACGTTTTAGCCCAGCCGTCGCGATGAAACTTTTTAACGCGGCCGTTAGGGTCGAGAGCCTGCTCCAGCATCTTCGAGCAAAGTGCGGCACTCTCCGCGAGGGCTTGCTGGGCCTGCTCCGGCGTGCAGTGGGTACGAGTCAGCTGGGGTGGCCGCTTCAGGTGCGGCGCAGACAAGCGAAGCCACTTGCAGCGGACGTTGTGGACATGGCTGAAAATGGCTGCGATGGTGCGCGTTTTACTGTCCGGAAGTTGGGCTCGCCACGCGCCAGGATCGAGTTGCTCGATCACAAGCTGGTTCATGCGGTCGTTGACCGCGAACGCCTCCGGCATACCTTGGCACAAATCAGGAGCGGACGCGGAAGTTAGTCGGAGCATGCGAATTCCTCGTTGGAGGAAGGCTAGCCTGAAGCGGCAGCCCGAGCAAGGGGTGCGGGATGATGGAGCAGGACTTGAAATGGTAGGCCCGAATGGACTCGAACCATCGACCTCTTCCGTGTCAAGGAAGCGCTCTAACCGGACTGAGCTACGGGCCTACATTTATTTTCAAGTACTTGCAGCCGCCCGGATATGGTACATTCCGGGATTCAACGTGACTTGAGAATTTTATCATGCTTGGCTCGGGGCCCATGCTCGGTGGGGCTGCTGGCTTGAATTTCTGCAACAGGGATCGCTCGTTAGGGGTCGTTCGTTGAAGAGTAGGGAAGGGTTGGAGGTAAAGATGAGACTTCACGCAAGGTTGGGAATCGTCGCTCTGGTTTTGACTGCGATAATGCTGGTTGAGTCCGGGAACGCGGAGGCGAAACCGAAAATGAATGTTCAGCCGTTTGGGAAGAACGCCGAAGGGCAAGCCGTCAGTGTATACACCCTAACGAATCAAGCCGGTGCCGAGGCCAGAATCCTCAACTATGGCGGCATTTTGGTTTCGCTGAAGATGCCGGACCGCACGGGCAAGCTGGCAGACGTGATTCTCGGCTTCGACAACATCGAGGGATACCTCCAGGACAAGTCCTACCTGGGCGCGCTGGTTGGGCGCTACGGGAACCGCATCGCGCAGGGCAAGTTCAGTCTAGGCGCCGCGACTTATACCTTGGCCAAGAACAACGGGGCGAACTCCCTCCACGGCGGCGACGTTGGCTTCAATAAGAAGATGTGGGCGGCGCGCGATGTCACGGGTTCCGGTGACCCGGCTTTGGAGTTGACCTACGTTAGCAAAGCTGGCGAGGAAGGATATCCAGGCACGCTTTCTGTGAAAGTGGTTTACACACTGACGGCTGACAACGGGCTGAAGATTGACTACTCGGCCACAACTGATGCTGAGACTGTCGTCAACTTGACCAATCACGCATACTTCAATCTGGCCGGTCAGGGAGAAGGCGATGTTCTGCAGCACGAAATGAAGATTCTTGCGGACCGCTACACTCCCGTCAACGATGCTTTGATTCCTACGGGAGAGCTCGCGCTCGTGAAGGGGACTCCGTTCGACTTCCAGACTGCGACTCCGATTGGGGCGAGGATCAACCAGGACAACCAACAGCTGAAATATGGTCATGGATACGATCACAACTGGGTTTTGTCGGGGCACGAAGGAAAGGGCTCAGCGGAGCCTTCGCTTGCGGCGGAAGTGTATGAGCCGAAATCAGGTCGCGTGCTGCAGGTTCTGACCACGGAGCCGGGGATTCAGTTCTATACTGGAAACTTTCTGGATGGAACGGCTCACGGCAAGGGCGGCAAAGTATACAACCAGCGATATGCCTTCTGCCTGGAAACACAGCACTTTCCGGATTCGCCGAATCACCCAAACTTTCCTTCAACAGTGTTGAAACCCGGGCAGCAATATCACACGACCACGATCTACAAGTTTTCCGTAAAGAAGTAATCGTCGGCTAGACAGTCCCTTTAAGACAGCCACTGGTCGGGTTGTTGTATCGCTTCGGCCAGCGCATTGAGGAACTCCGCGGCGCGGGCTCCGTCGACGACGCGATGATCGCTGGAAAGCGTGAGGCTCATTCTAGGCCTAACCTCGACTTTTCCATCGATGGCAACGACGCGATCTTGAATGACACCCACTGCCAGGATGGCTGCTTGCGGAGGGCTGATGATCGCGCTGAACGAATCTACCTTGTACATGCCTAGGTTGCTGATTGTGAAGGTGGCGCCGGTGATATCTGCGGGGCGTAGCTTGCCGGCTCGGGCACGCTCGGTGAGATCACGGCGTTGAACGGCAATTTCACCCAGCGAAATAGCATCGGCTTTGGGGACGACTGCTCCAACGACGCCTTCGCCGACTGCCATCGCGATGGCAATGTTTACGTCGGGGTTTGTGCGCACCGAATTTTCCACCCAACTAGAGTTCAGCGCAGCATGCTTGACCAATACTCGAGCTACTAAAGCTACCAACAGATCCGTGTGAGTGATCTTGACGCCCTTGGCGTGCTCAACTGCGGAACTGAGCCTTGTGCGTGCCTGATTGAGCGCGGTTGCGTCGATTTCGCGAGTGACGAAGAAGTGGGGAACCGTCGTCCAGCTTTGCGTTGTGCGTTCCGCCATCAGGCGCGCGATGGGGCCGAGCGCTGGACTGGACGATGCAGGCGCGGCCGATGCGGGCGCGGGCTTCGAGGAGCCAGCGGCCAGGACATCTGCCGTCGTGATCTCGCCTTCGGGGCCGGAGCCGCGCAATGTAGCGATATCGATACCATTCTCTTTGGCTAAGCGGCGCGCCTTCGGAGAAATTCTTGCCTCTTGATGTGACGCTGACGGCATTGCAGCTTGAGCGGCCGGAGCCGCCGCCCCCGTTTCAACCGTGGATTTGCGCCCGGAAACTGCCTGCGCTTCTTCCGCCGGCGGCGACTCGCCTGGTTTCACGATCCAACCGATAACCTGGCCCACTGGAACCACGTCGCCCGCTTGCGCCTTCACGCCAGCGAGAATGCCTTCGGCGGGCGACTCGATTTCCATAACCGCTTTATCGGTTTCTATTTCCAGAAGAGGCTCGCCCTTGCCGACAGCGGAGCCCTCCTTCTTGATCCAGGAGACAAGTTTGCCGGTCTCCTGAGCCATTTCGAGCGCGGGCATTACGATGCTGATGGCCATAGTTTTCGGTCTACTTCGCGGAGCTAAGCTGCTCGGTCTTGGCGCTGGCTTGAATCATTTCCTTGACGTGCTGGCTCGGTGCTGCTTCGTGTTCGCGCGTCGTTGGCAACGGGCCATCCACGGTGTAGTAGTGAGCGCCGGCTACGAGTAGTTTTTCTGCCGGGAATTTTGTGATCACTTCATGGCCTGTTTCCGTCACCACGATCTCTTCTTCAATGCGTGCGGCGCTCCAGCCATCTTTCGAAGGCCAGAAAGTTTCGAGGGCAAACACCATGCCCGGTTTGATTTCTAAAGGGTGCTCGAACGAAACCAGGCGGCTGATGACAGGCTTCTCCCATATGGCGAGGCCGATACCGTGACCGTACTGCAGCGCGAACGCCGCCTCTTCGTTCGGAAAGCCAAAGTCTTGAGCCTTCGGCCAGACCGCTGCAATTTCCGCCGTGGTGCGGCCGGGGCGGACTAGCTCAATTGCCGCATCGAGATAGTCACGGCAGCGCTTATAGGCATCCACCATCGCGTGCGAGGCATATCCAATGGTGAAACAACGGTAGTAGCAGGTGCGATAGCCCATGTAGGAGTGAAGAATGTCGTAATAGACGGGATCGCCGGGGCGCAGCACGCGATCGGAAAAAACGTGCGGATGCGGGTTGCAGCGCTCGCCGGAAATGGCATTCACAGCTTCCACATATTCGGATCCGAGATCATAGAGCACTTTGCTGACGAGGCCAACGGCTTCGTTCTCACGCATGCCGGGCTTCATCGCGCGGTAGAGCTCGTCATACGCGGCGTCGACCATCATTGCGGAAGTGTTGAGTAGAGCAATCTCGTCTTGCGTCTTGATCATGCGAACTTCGGACATGAGCGCCTGGCCGTCAATGATGGTTAACCCCTCTTTCTGAAGGGCGAAGAGAACCGGAAGTTCGACGATATCGACGCCAACAGGTTCTTTGTGGAGGCCGCGCATTTCCAGTTCGAGCTTGATCTTCTTCGCGACGTCCTCGGCACGGCCCATCTCCGGCGTCATGGCGCCGCGCAGGACAGAAATTCCGGGACGAGAACGGTCTCCCAGCCACGGACAGTTCTGCTGATGGTGCCTGGCGGCGGAGCCGAAATCCCACAAAGTGGGCTCGTCGTTTTGCGGCAGGATCGTAAAGCGGTTGGCTTTGTCCTGCGCCCAGGTGCCGATGTGCGTAGCCGTGAGGTAACGCACGTTGTTCATGTCAAAGCAGAGCAGAGAGCCCATCTCCGACTTGGCTAGAGCGGCCTTGGCGCGCGCCAAGCGCTCACGGCGCAAGCGATCGAAGTCAATGCGCTGTTCCCAATCTACCGCCATCGTTCCATGCGTTTTTAGTCCCACGGGGATACCTCTTGCTGAAATTTATCCAAAAGCCTGAATGTCTAGCGTTTCACCATTGCTCGAGCCGCCTCAAATACTGTCTTCGGAGTCGGGACGGTCACGTCTTCGAGCGGCGGAGAGAAGGGAATGGGAACATGCATCGCGCCCATTCGCTTGACTGGCGCGTCCAAATCGTAAAAGGCACCCGCGGAGATCACGGCCGCTAGCTCAGCGGTGACGCCGTAACGTTCGTAGCCTTCATCCAGAATGATGGCGCGCGACGTTTTCTTGGCCGAGTCGATCAGTGCTTTCTCATCCAATGGCCACATGGTGCGCGGATCGACGACTTCGGCGCTGATACCAACTTCTTGCAGTAAGATCGCAGCCCCTAGCGCCACCTGTACCATGCTGCTGGTCGCGATCAGGCTGATGTCATCGCCTTCGCGCTTGATGTCGGCTATGCCGAACGGGATGGTGTAGTCTTCCGCCGGGACCGGTCCCTTTTCTTTGTACGACATCTTGTCTTCAAAGAAGACGACTGGGTTTTCGTCACGAATCGCTGTCTTCAAAAGACCCTTTGCGTCATATGGTGTGGACGGCATCACTACTTTCAGTCCTGGAACGTGACTGAACCACGCGTGCAGCGACTGTGAGTGTTGCGCAGCGGAGCGCCGCGTAGCGCCCAGTGTCGTGCGCAGGACCATCGGTACTCTCCACTCACCACCGGACATGTAGTGGACCTTGGCGGCCTGATTGACCATCTGGTCCATGATCAAAGTGCTGAAGTCCCCGAACATGATGTCCACAACAGGCCGGAGGCCCGTCATGGCCGCGCCGACGCCGATACCGGTGAATCCAGCTTCGGAGATTGGCGTATCCATCACGCGTTGCGTTCCAAATTCCTCGACAAGGCCGGATAAAACTTTGAACGGTGTGCCTGCTTCGGCTACGTCTTCGCCAAAGATGCAAACCCTGGAGTCGCGGCGCATTTCCTCAGCGAGGGCCTCGCGCACGGCTTGGGCGAAAGTCAACTCGCGGCTAGCTTCGGGCATAGACATGCTTCTCCACTTCGTCCGTGCTCGGATAGGGCGCGTCCACGGCAAACTTTACGGCAACTTCCATTTCCGATAGGACCTCAGCTTGTATTTTTTCCAAAGCGGCGGAGTCGGCGACTTTTTGCGAGAGAAGCCACGCGGTGAAGTTCTTGATGGGGTCGCGATCGCCTTTCCACTGTTGCTCCTCCTGCTTGCTGCGGTAGTACTCGCGATTGATATCGCCGACGTGATGGCCAGTGTAGCGGTAAGTGTTGCACATCAGGAACGCCGGACCTTCGCCGCGACGGGCACGGTCAATCAGCTTCTTCGCGGTGGCGTAGACTGCAACTACGTCCTGGCCGTCGACCGCTTCCGCAGGCAGGCCGAAGGCCGTGGCGCGCGCCAGAATGTCGCCAGCGGTCGTTTCCGTGAAGTGCGTGTACTCGGTATAGAGATTGTTTTCGCAGACGTAAATGACCGGCAGCTTCCAAAGTTGAGCGATGTTCATGACTTCGTACAGCAGGCCTTGACCAAGCGCTCCCTCGCCAAAGAACGAAACAGCGACACGTCCGTTCCCTAGACGCTGCGCGGAGAGGGCTGCGCCAGTCGCAATACCGAGGCTCCCGCCGACAATTGCATTCGCTCCCAGGTTGCCCGTTGCGTGATCGGCGATGTGCATGGAGCCGCCCTTGCCGCGGCAGTAGCCAGCCTCTTTTCCCAGCAGTTCCGCGAACATGCGGTCGGGCGCCGCGCCCTTGGCTAAGCAATGGCCGTGGCCGCGATGCGTGCTAGTGATGTAGTCCTCGCGTGTCAGGGCCTCGCAAATGCCGACGGCAACGGCTTCCTCGCCGATGTAGAGGTGGGCCAGACCGGGCATCAACGCCCGCGTGTAGAGCTGGTTGACCTGCTCTTCAAACAGGCGGATAGCCACCATCTTGCGGTAGAGATGAAGCAACTGTTCCGTACCAAGTCCGGAAGTGATTTCCGGTGTTTGTGCAGCTAAAGTCATTTTGCAACTCCAGACATGCGGGCCAGCACATCGAACATTACGGCGAAATCCAGCTTTTCCCAGCCCATGCCGCGAGCCGCAGTCAGGAATTCGTTGGAAGCGGCCGTCGTTGGCATGGGCACGTTGAGCTTGCGACCGAGTTCCAACGCCAGCAACATGTCTTTCTGCATCATGTTCACGTCAAACCAAGCCTCTTCTGGCCGCTGCAGGACGAAGGGGCCCCGATACACGATCATCGGCGATGCGATGGCGCTATGGGTGAGAACGTCGACGGCCACTTCACGGGCAATGCCGCTCTTTTCCGCGATCAGAACGCCTTCCGAGAAGGCCATCATCTGAACGGCTAGGCTCAGGTTGGATGCGATCTTCATGCAGAGAGCGAGGCCGTTCTTGCCCACGTGCGTGACTTTCGGGCCGATATCGAGCAGCAAGGGCTTGATGCGCTCAAACGTCTCCGCGCTGCCACCAACCATGACAGAGAGCTTGCCCTGCTGTAACGTGATCACGCTGCCTGAGACTGGCGAATCCACCATGTCCGCGCCGGTCTTCCGAACTTTATCGGCGAGGGCGCTGCTGAACTCAGGGCTGACGGTGCTCATTTCGATCAGCGTCTTGCCCTTGCCAAGTGCGGCCAGCATCCCATCCGGGCCTTCGGCGATCGCCTGCAGCGCCGCAGTATTGGTGACCATGGAGAACGTTGCCTCGGCAGCGGCGCAAACGGCGCGCGGACTGTCCGCCCACTTCATGCCTTTGTCGATAAGCCACTGTGCTTTCGATCGGGTGCGGTTGTAGCCCGTGACCGTGTGTCCCTTTTCGAGGAGTCGGGCCACCATATTGCCGCCCATAACTCCTAAGCCAACAAATCCAAGATTCGCCATTCCCGAGCCTTTCGTTATAAATACGGAACCAACACAAAATGCGGATCTCTACGGCTCCACAGCGCCGGAAACCGCGGAGGAAGAATCTTCTCGTACTTGCTGTAAATGGGCGCGCATGGCTGTGCGAGCTTTGACGGGGTCCCGCTTCTCAATCGCTTCTAAGATGCGTTGATGATGAATCTGACCACGCTCGGGCCCTCCACCTACGTTGAAAATGCGGATGCGCTGTTCGCGAAGCAGGCCAACGATGGAATCGAGCAGCGAAAGAATCAGAGGGTTGGCCGCTGCCTCGGCGAGCGCAAGATGAAAGTCGAGATCGGCCTCAATGTACGCGTCAGGGTTCTGGCGATGCCGATCCATGACGGCGTACGCATCGCGCATCATGGCCAAGCTGCTCTCTTCAATGCGAGTGGCGGCCAGTGCGGCGATCTCCGGCTCCAGAATCTCGCGAACTTCCGCCAAATGGGTTGAGCCTTCCGCTTGGCCGATCTTGATCATCAGGTCGAGCGACTGGCGGATCGCTTGCGAAGTCCCGTCGGTCACAAACGTTCCACGGCCAGAATATGCCTCGACCAGTCCTTTTTCGCGAAGAGCCTTGACCGCTTCCCGGACCGCCGTCCGGCTCACGCCAAAACGCACGGCCAATTCGCGCTCCGCAGGCAATTGATCGCCGGCCTTGAGAGAGCCCTTGAGTATGGAATCCTCGATTTGCTGAACGATCTGTTCGTAAAGACGAGAGGTGCGGACGGTTCTATACATCTGCTGCTGCTCCCCACGCTCGGGCGGCGTTTCGCTGGAAATCGCGCGGAAATCATTTGGGACTTTTCCGCGTTTCGCAATTGTACGACGCAAGGGTTCCGTTGCAAGAAGGTTCTTTGGCCGAGTGCCGAGTTTGCTTTTTGCGATGTTCAACGGACCCTTTCTCGCAAGCTAGCCCGCAGGCTTGCTACGCCTGCTTAACTTCCTGGATCGACACAGTCTTGATATTCACGAACTCCCGGATACCGTACGGTCCCAGTTCGCGGCCGTGGCCTGATGCTTTGACGCCGCCGAATGGGATGCGCGGGTCGGATGCGACCATACCGTTGATGAAGACCATGCCCGCATCCAATTCGTTGATGAGCCGTTCGCGCTCTATTGCATCGTTCGTCCATGCGCTGGCTCCCAGCCCAAAACGGGTATCGTTCGCCACGCGAATGGCTTCGTCAGTATCCTTCACACGAAAGATGCAGGCGACCGGGCCGAAAAGTTCCTCGCCGTAAGCGGGCGAGTCATAGGGAATATTCGAGAGAACGGTGGGAGGATAAAAGTTCCCCGGACCTGACATCCGCTTGCCGCCGGTGAGCACCCTCGCGCCCATCTCGACACTCTTCGCAACCAGTTGTTCTACATCTTTAATACCACCTTCGGTTGCCAGCGGTCCGACATCGGTTGTTGGATCGAACGGGTCGCCGACTCTCAGCGATTTCATGCGCTCAACGAATTTCTGCTCGAACGCCTCGGCGATGGAATTCGCGACAATGAAGCGCTTAGCGGCAATGCAGGACTGACCGTTGTTGACGATGCGGGCTTTTACCGCGGTTTCAACGGCCTTATCCAAATTTGCGCTCGGCATCACGACGAAAGGATCGCTCCCGCCAAGTTCGAGTACGACTTTCTTAATGCGCTTCGCGGCGGAAATGCCTACTTGAATGCCAGCCTCTTCACTTCCGGTGAGAGTTGCGGCGACGATGCGACGATCGTCTAAGAGGCCGTCCACTTTGGCCGCTGGAATCAGGAGAGTCTGGAATACGCCTTGCGCAAATCCAGCGCGATGGAGGATTTCTTCCGTGTACAAAGCGCATTGCGGAACGTTGGACGCGTGTTTCAAAAGACCCACGTTGCCCGCCATCAAGGCCGGTGCCACGAAACGGAATACCTGCCAGAAAGGAAAATTCCACGGCATCACAGCGAGGATGGGTCCGATTGGAAGGTAGCGCACATAGCTGCTGGTCGCAGAGGTTGTGACGGCTTCATCGGCCAAAAAACGTTCCGCATGTTCCGCGTAATACCGGCATCCTGTCGCACACTTCAGAGCTTCGTCGACCGCCGCGCGAATCGGTTTTCCCATTTCTGTTGTCATCAAATGGGCGAGTGTGTCTTTTTCCTTTTCAAGAATCTCGGCGGCATTTAACATCATCCGAGCGCGTTCGGAGAAAGGAACATTGCGGTATTTCACGAATGCGCTGGCGGCCCGTTGCAGTTTGGTTTCAATCTCAGCGTCGGTGAGCGCGTCAAAGGTCTTGAGCGTCTCTCCAGTAGCGGGATTGATGGTCGCGATAGCCATGTGGTGAGTCCTCACGGCTGCTCCCGCAGGGAGCGCGGGTGCAGGAAAAACCGAGCCATTTGTTTTGGAGCACGCTAGAGGGACTGAGCCAATGAACTCGAGCGCGCCTCAATGGTCATACCACTGTACCATCAGAGGGAATGTATGTGTCAAGCGACAATCCTCGAGCGTGCATTTTTGCGCTGCAGGACTGAAAAAGCTTGACATTCCTGTTTCTCTGGTGGTAGAGCTGTCTGACCACCCAAAGAGCCTAACAACCCCGGGGTCCGAATCGTCATGAACACGAACAACCGTCTTTCCCTAGCGAGATACCTCATGAAATCCAGCTTTCCAGCGATTTTGCTTGCGCTACTGGCCACCTGCCTTCTCAGTCTGCCGCTCGCGGCCCAGACCACAACAGGTCGCATTCTCGGGAGCGTCACGGATCCGACCGGGGCGACAGTAGCTGGCGCCACCGTTACTGTGACGGACGTGGAACGCGGTATTTCCCGAAGCTTTACAACGGACGACAGCGGCGCATACACCGCCGCCAATTTGCAGCCCGGCCTATATAAGGTCAGGGTCGAAGCCAAGGGATTTAAGAGCGTCGAGCGCACCGGCGTTCAGATCGAGGTGGCCTCGGATGCACTGGTCAATCTCTCAATGCAACCGGGCGATGTCGCGCAGACGGTGACGATAACCGAAGAAGTTCCCCTGCTGAACATTACGTCCGCGACGTTGGGAGGGACGCTGAGTAACAAAGAGATCAACGACTTGCCCCTGAGCGGCCGCAACTACGAGAACCTGTTGCAGCTACGCCCGGGTGTCGTGCGCTATCCCGGCGGCGGATTCTCGACGACGAGCACAAACGGATTGCGCGCTGAAGACAACGCCTACTTTATTGAGGGCCTGTTTAACAGCGAACCCTACTCTGGCCAAGCCATTATCAACGGCGCTGGCATCGCTGGCGATTCGGCGACGATTCTGCCCATTGACTCGATCCAGGAATTCAATATTCAGCAACTCCCGCCGGCGGAGTATGGCTGGAAGCCGGGATCGGTAGTCAACGTGGGTCTCAAGTCCGGGACGAATAGCGTGCATGGAACCGCGTTTGCCTTTGGCCGCGATGGCGACATCTTCGACGCGCGAAATTACTTCAACACCATCCCGAATGCGAAGCTGAAGCGGACTTTGGAACAATACGGCGGGAGTCTGGGCGGACCGATCGTCAAGAATAAGGCTTTCTTCTTCGGAGCCTACGAGGGTCAGTTGTATAACGTCGGCAACTCCTTCGGCGGAATCACTAGCCCCTCAATGGTTTCGCTGCCCACGCCGCCGGTAGGAAACTGCCTATTCGTTTCTACGGGCGACTGTGCCGGAAGTATTCCCAACGCGATTGCCGATCTGCAAGCTGGAGGGGTAACGATCAGTCCCGCCAGTCTCCAGGTCGCGGGATGTACACTCGCAGGCTCCACAGTTACCTGCAATGGCAAGGGCTTTCCCATCAACAACACGCAGTCGATCAATATTCCAAATGGATTCAATAACGATGTCGGCGTAAAAAACCTCGTCGGCAAGGTGGACTTCAAGGTCAACGACCGCCAGAGCATCAATGCCATGTATTTTTTTGGCAACAACTCGGGAACGGTCGAAGATTTTCCCGAGTTGCAGCAAAATTGGCTATCGCACATCCACACGCGCGCTCAGGTTGCAGGTGGGAGCTGGATATGGGTGCCGAGCGCTCGCTGGGTTAACGAATTCCGAGCTGGCTACAGCCGCCTCTATCAGCCCACGTTGCCAGGTGATCTAGGCGCTACAGCCTCGAGCTATGGTCTGAACACGGGCGTCAGCGGGCCTTTTACCGGAGGTCTCCCGCGCATTGGATTTGGAGGATTCTTCTTCCCCGGTCTGGGAGGCTTCAAGTGGCCGAAGTTCCAGGGACCAGATTCCATAACGCAGTTTGCCGACCATATTTCCTACACTACTGGAAATCACGCCATCAAATTCGGAGCACAGTTCCATGTCAATCAGGTCACGAATGCAGCCTACGGGAATGCTCGTGGCAGCATTACGTTTGTGGGCGCCAACACGCCCGATCCGAAAAACCCATTAGCGACCCTGAATACAACCACGTTGGAAGACTTTCTTTCCGGTGCGCCGTTGAAAGCATCGTTGGAAGTGGGAAATCCAACGCTGCATCTACATAACTGGGCCTATGGATTGTTTCTTCAGGATGACTGGCGGGCCGCGCGGAATTTCACGCTAAATCTCGGCGTGCGCTATGAATTCAGCTCCGTTCCAACGGAACAACATAACCTCTTGGGCAACTTTGATCCCGCCGTGGGATTGGTGCAAGTGAACACCGGGACTCACCGCATCGACAGCCTCTATAAACCCGATCACAAAGACTTTAGCCCACATGTGGGCTTTGCCTGGGATGTCGGGGGAAAGAGTAGCACCGTACTGCGCGGCGGCATCGGACTAACCCACGAGACGGTGAACTGGCAGTCTTTCATCGCGTTCAATAACGCCTTCGGACCGGGCAGCGTCCCGACTGGGGCCATCATTGACGGGTCCGGCGGCACTGCGGGGGGCACCATCACAACGGGAAACATTACCGTGTTTCCGAACTTTCCGTGGGACACCGGCCCGATTTACGGCAATACCACGACCATCAATTGCTTCAATCGGCCGTGTCCAATCATGACCGTAGACCGCAATCTGACTACTCCCCGCGTGTGGAACTGGACCTTGAGCTTGCAACACGCCTTCACTCCGAACCTAACGCTGGAAGCTGCGTACGTTGGCAACCACGGCTCAAATCTGGTTGGCATTCGCGACATCAATCAGCCGGCGGTGGGATCGGGTTGGCCGGCTGCGAATATCGTCACTTGCAATCAGAATCTCGTCAACGGACAGTACGATGTAAACAACACCCTTCAGAACGGTGCGCCCTGCCAAGCTGCCGCCGAGAATGGACCGTTCAACCCGCAGTTCCCATATCTAAGCAACATTTTCCAAATGGGCAACGTCTATCGGTCGAACTACAATGGCCTGCAAACGACGCTGAACTCGAGAAACTTCCACGGCTTGAGTACCATCGTCGGCTATACCTACTCACACTCCCTGGATGACGTGAGCGCAAATTGGGATTTCGGCTTCGGATCGGGACTTCCGCAGAACGCTCATAATGTGGCTGCCGAATACGGGAACAGCGATTTCGACGTTCGTCATCGTCTGACAATCTCTCTCACCTATGCCATCCCCGGCAAGAAGGGATATGGCCAAGCCTTGGAAGGATGGGAGATCAACTCCATCATCAGCTTGCAAAGCCCGCAATACTGGGGCCCGATCGATGAGGGAACCGACGCCGCAGGTGTTGGTCCGCTCCCGGTTAGTCCTCCGGCAAGCAGCCCCATCCGGTGGGATTTTTTCGGAAATCCTAGCGACTTCAAGTCGGGGCCGACCCCCATTCCGTTTTTTGCCGGAACCAATACGCCGTCCGCCCCAACAAGCAATGCAGCCTGTAACGCAAAGGCTCTCGCGCTGGATGGGGGAAGCCCAGGCGCTGCGACTGAATCTTTGGCCTTCCATGGCTGCTATGCCAAAGGCCATTCCATCATGACTCCTCCGCCGCTGGGAAGCTTTGGCACAATGCACCGCAACCTATTTCCTGACTCTGGTTTCAAGAACTTTGACTTCTCCGTGGCGAAGAACTTCCATTTCGGCGAGCGCTTCAGGGCTCAGTTCCGTGCTGAGTTCTTCAACATTCTCAACCATCCGAACTTCGCCAACCCGTACGGCGGCCAGAACGGCTTTGGCCTCAACGATCCGTCCGCGGGCGGCTTCGGTTGCGGCTGCGCAACTCCCGACATTGCGGCTGCGAACCCAGCCGTGGGATCGGGAGGTCCACGTTCGGTGCAACTGGGATTGAAGCTCACTTTCTAGAGAGAACGAGCAACAGATTTGACGAGACGCATGGTTTTGGCAGGCTGGGCCGGACGCTCACATATCCGGCCCTTCTAATTAAAATCTTCAAAGCATAGAAATCCACCGAACGAGACAACCTCATGTCCAGAGTCAGTTTTTCCAGAAGCTTGCTGCTAGCTCTTCTTGTTTTCTGTGCAGCGAACGTAGCGGTTTTCGCCCAAGAACCAGCCGCGCTCCGCCGTGAACGCACTATCGACGAAGTGAAAACCGAAGCCATCCATCGAGCCGAAAATGGAATGTATCCGCTGATTGGGCTGGACCCGGCGGATGTGAAAGAGGCTTTCGCCTCGATTAAGACTTCAGATAAAGACGAATGGGCTGCGGGTTTTATCGGCGTCGCCGACCGCTACATGGCCGAGGCGAAATCGCTCGAAAAGACTGACCCCGTCAAGGCCAATGCCGACTACATTCGTGCGTGGAGGCTCTACTCGTTTGGACGCTGGCCTGTCCCGGTGTCTCCGGGGAAGAAGCAGTCGTACGCGAAGGCCATCGAAGCCTTCCTGGCGCATGCCAAGTTCTTTGATCCGCCGCTGGAAATCGTGCACATTCCATTTGAAGGCGCACAAATCACTGGGTATTTGCGGCTGCCCAAGAACACTCAGGGTCCGGTGCCACTGGTGATTGCGATCAATGGCCTCGACAGTCGCAAAGAGGACTTGACCGAAAATTTCTCGCCCATTCTGGCCTACGGTGTGGGATACCTTGCTGTGGATGGGCCCGGGACCGGGCAGGCTCCGATCCAGGTCAGCGAAACGGCCGACCGCATGTTGTCGCGTGTGATTGACTATGCTGTTTCGCGTCCGGAGGTGGATAAGAGCAAGATCGCTGTCCACGGCGTGAGTTGGGGTGCTTACTGGGCTACGAAACTGAGCATCGTGGAGAAGTCCCGCCTGCGAGCCGTAAGCGCTCAGTCCCCCGCGATTCATACGTTCTTTCAGAAAGATTTTATTTTGAACGGGCTGCTGGGCAACCGTGAATATCTTTTCGATCAAGTGCCGGCGTTGATGTCGGTCTACGACCATGTGAACACTCTGGACGAGTTGACGGCCGCGGCCGCCAAGATGTCTCTCAAGACGCAGGGCTTGCTTGGCAAGCCGACAGCTCCTATGCTGGTGATAGGCGGAACGCTCGACACGCAGGTGCCGATCTCGGAAGCGTACCTGCTGCTGGATAGCGGCGATGTGCCGAAAGAGGCATGGATCAATCCCAAGGGCGGACATCTGGGGCGACAAGCTCACGTCTGGCCGGATGGTCTGATCTTCAAGCAGGTGATCATTCCATGGCTCCTGAAGGCTATGGATGTAAAGCCGGTCGAGGTTCCTAAATAGTGCTCGTTTTATCGGTCTAATCAAGAATCACCAAAATACAAATTGCCCGAAGCCGCCGACACATCCTCGCCGTCCTTGCCGCTGGAACCCACCGCCGCGCAGAGTATCGCGATGCAGTCAGTTTCAACGCAAACCACCACGAAGCAAGCGACCCCGAAGGAAATCACGCTGTATTACGTGCTCGGCATCCTGCTGGGCGCGGCGACCGGGTACGTGAATGTGCGGGTCGAAGACCTAATGCTGACGGCCGTGATGGTAACGGCATTCGCCATGCTGGTGGCTTTCATTCGACCGGACCGGCCGTGGCGATCGGCGGTGCTGGTCACGGCACTGATTCCCATTGGAGAGGTTGTCGCCTTCCGCCTGACAGGACAAAAACTCAACCGCGCGGGAATTTCCGAAGCAATTTTAGCGATTCTGCCTGCCAATGCTGGTGCCTACGGCGGGGCAGCTCTGCGGATGGTGATTCAGGAGCTCTGGCCGAGGAAGCATGTGTAATTTTGTGATGTGAAATTTGGCAATTTAAGCTCTCTCCAACCGAATGGGGCTCAGATTGCCAAATTACACATTGCCAAATTCGACATCGCCTTCCCGCCACCGTCTTCGTACTTTCGCGTCCGAGCCCTTCGCGTCCCCGATTACCGAGAAAGCTACTGCAATCCACAGGCGTTTGCAGGTATCCTTGCGCCATGGGAGCCTCCGTCACCGTGCTGGCCAGTGGCAGCCGGGGCAACAGCGCACTGATTGCCAGCGCCAAGACTCGCATCCTCATCGATGCAGGTGTGTCGTGCCGCGAGATCGTGCGGCGGCTGCGGGCTTCCGGGGAAGATCCCAGATCGCTTTCGGCGATTCTTATCACTCACGAACACAGCGATCACGTGGCGGGCCTGCGTGTGCTGGCCAATAAATTCGAGATTCCGGTTTACATGACGGCGGCGACGCACCATGCGTGGCACCGCGACGCGCGCGATTCCAAAGGTCAGCCTTGCAGTCTGGCCAAGCTGGAGACGTTTTCGGCGGGCAGTACTTTTCAGGTAGGCGATATTTCGGTGACTCCGTTTACGATTCCGCATGACGCCGTCGATCCCGTAGGCTTCACGCTGGTTGCCGAAGGTGTGAAGGTTTCGTTTGCCACCGATCTCGGCTACGTTCCCACCAGCATCAAGCATCACTTGCGCGGCTCGGATGTTCTGTTGATGGAATCGAATCACGATCTCGAAATGCTGCGCGGCGGCCCCTATCCCTGGGTGGTGAAGCAGCGCGTGATGAGCCGGGTGGGGCATCTCTCGAATGCCGCCCTCGCGCAATTTCTAACCTCGGATTATGATGGAGGGGCGGCTTTTGTGATTCTGGCGCACCTCTCCGAGCAGAACAATCATCCGGAGTTGGCGCGCAACGCTGCGGAACAGGCGCTCAGCCGTTATGGCAGCCTGCTTCAGAATCGCGTACTGCTGGCGAGCCAGTCGGAAGCGCTGGAACCGATTCGGCTGTAGTTTTCGCGATTCTTCAGCGTCAACTCAGGCATCCAACGGTTAGGATTCCAAGGATTAGAGATTCGAAAGACCACGAATCCAACGATTGGGCATCCAAGGAATAAGGATTAGAGGCTCTCTAACGGTCCAAATGAGTTCCGAGTGCAGCGATAAATTCGTGGGCAGCATCCTCGCCAGCTGGCGCTATGACATTTCCGGTATTGCGCCGGAGATGCGGGGCGACTACGAAACCCACTTCGCGTCCTGCAGCCACTGCCAGAGCCGGCGCCGTCTGCACCGCATTATTGATTTTTCCTTGCTGGGCCTGACCATGGTTTCGGCCTTTCTGTTCCTGCTGGCCTTCGGCGTTATCTTCCACTTTGCGCCCCGTCACGCTCTCCTGCTGGAAATCGCCGCGCTGTTCGGATTTGCGCTCTCCGCGCTGGTCTGGATGGTTGTGGTTCTTGCCACTCCCGCTCCCGTCGTAATGATCGACGCCGCCAAGCAAGGGGCGCGCCATGTGCACGACCGTTTGCCTCCCAATGTGCGAGACCGGATTCCGGAAGAATTGAAGGCGCGAATCGCAGGATAGGCAACGGGCGAGCAAGAATGCTCGCCCCACACGTGCCTTAGATGTGGCAGGTCGCCAAGCCGCGCTTTTCGAGATACTGCTGGTGATACTCCTCGGCCGGATAGAACGTCGCATCGGGCACAATCTGCGTGGCGATCTTTGTCTTGTATTTCCCTGATTTTTCCAAAGCTTCCTTGGAAGCCTCAGCTTCGGCCTTCTGCTCGGGGGAATGGAAAAAGATCGCGGTACGATACTGCGTGCCTACATCCGGTCCCTGCCGGTTGACCTGGGTTGGGTTGTGGTTTTCCCAGAAGACGTTCAGCAAGCTGGAATAGGGAGTCTTAGCTGGATCGTAGTCAACTTCCACCGCCTCGGCA
>Ga0209068_10000073_pt1 | contig 58471 bp, 53 predicted proteins | sample ColStrG_CSR_2012_FD_187200 | JGI IMG/M metagenome (GOLD analysis project Ga0209068, IMG submission 187200) | Freshwater sediment microbial communities in response to fracking from Pennsylvania, USA - Cold Stream Run_MetaG_CSR_2012 (SPAdes)... | ecosystem: Environmental > Aquatic > Freshwater >...
GTTCCGTGGAAAGTTGATGGGCAGGGTGCGCCATGCGGCCCAATAAGCGCTGGCAGCCTGTGCTTCAATGATGCGAATGCGTTCCGGCGAATCAGCGTCGGGCAACTGAGAACGATAGCGGGCAATTGTGTCGGCGGTTTGAGTTACAAGCAGTTTGTGACGTGCAACTTGTTCCTGCACTACCAGCTTCTTCTCGATCAGCTCGCTCTCGGTCAAGTATCGCTTCCGATTTACGGAAACAAGAACGCCAGAGGAAACGCGCGCCGGTCCGCGTATGAGCGTCGTATCATGAGATGTATGGTTTTCCCCATTAAAATTTGTGCCGTTTGCGGCGAAGAGTTTGAGCTGAAGCCGGACAAACCTGGGTTCGCCAATCGCTGCCCGGAGTGCAGCGCATCCGAACAGAATGCCCCGGCGACTCAGCGCCGCATGGATGCTGATGAGCGCAAGACGGCGAGCGAAGCCAACGCCGCGCGCAGGCAGGCGATGCGAGATCTGCTCTACCGCAAAGACAGCTAAATCGCTGTTCCGGCTAAACAACAAAGCGGCGGAGATTCGCAGGACGAGCGAACTCCGCCGCTGATTTTTCTTGCCGGACCGAAGCGATCCGGAACTTACGCTCGGGCGCCGATGGCCGCTGTCTCAGTTGTAGCGGCCTTGTCTTCGCCGTTGGGCTTGACGGGCTGTCCGGCCTGGGCCGGAGTCCCGCCCTTGCGAATGTCAATTCCGCCCTTGAAGTAAGCGCCGTCTTCGATGGAGATGCGGGCGGCGATGACGTCGCCGGTGAGGGAGCCGTCGCTGCGAATATCCACGCGGTCGCTGGCGGTGAGATTGCCGCGGACCTTGCCGAGCACGACGATTTCGCGGGCGTTGATGTTGGCGGCGACAATGCCGTTGCGTCCGATGGTGACGCGGTTGCCGGCGAGATTGATGGAACCTTCGACGCGGCCATCAATGTAAAGAGATTCCGAGCCGGTGACTTCGCCCTTAATGACGAGCGACTTGCCGATGGTGGCCTGGTCGGCAACCGTGGTGAGAGTGGGGGCGGGGGCGGCGCCAGCCGGACGAGCGGCGGCAGTTTCAGTCGCGGGCATGCTAGGTGGCATAGGGCGCTCCTCCGGTCGGGCCGGTGTATTGGGTTGATTAGTCGGCTTCCACATGGGGTACAGGTCCTTTCCTCTAGGGAATTAGGGGTCACGCCGCACTTGTGTGACCAAAGCGGATTGTACTCCCAGTCTCAAAATGAGCGCTGTGGAAAAGTCCTTATTTTTCAGCGAGGTTGGCGAGTTTGGTGCCCGGAAATCGGGCTGGTGTCGGCGTCGGGATTAAGGTGCTCAGGGGGAGGAGATTTGGGGGCGGAGGCGTGTAGGGATTGCGCGGTCGGTCGGTTCGGTGGTTGAAGCGGGCCGGAGGATCCGTGCCCGCGCAATTTAATGCGGGCAGGTTGATACACAGGAAACGTTTGTGCTTCACTGAACGAGCTTGGATGAGGTGAGCGGACCATGGCGGATACAGCGGTGGTGGTTACGGGTACGAAGAGCGGGCGGCCCGAGGCGGGCGAGTACGGCGCGTACTACGGCAAGTACATTTCTCTGGTGGCGGGGGACGATGTGGTGAGCGCGCTGGATGCGCAGCGGCGCGAAACCATGGTGTTGCTGTCTTCGCTGAGCGAGGAGGATGGCGAATTTCGCTATGCGCCGGGAAAATGGAGTGTGAAGGAAGTGCTGGCGCATGCGAACGATACGGAGCGGATCATGAGCTATCGTGCGTTGCGCATTGGCCGCGGCGACAAGACTCCGCTGCCCGGCTTCGAGCAGGACGACTATGTGAAGAACGGCGACTTCGCGCGCATGAGCGTGGAAGATCTGCTGGAGGAATATATTGCGGTGAGGCGCGCGACGGTGGCGCTGTTCCGGCATTTTGACGACACCGCGTGGCAGAGGATGGGCGTGGCGAGCGAGAACCCGGCAAGTGCTCGGGGGCTGGCCTACATTGTGGCGGGACACGAACTGCATCATCGGCGGGTCCTGCAAGAGAAGTACTTTTCTAATAAACGATAGTCGCGGATTTCCATGCCCGAGCGCGCGCTGACCGAACTGCTGCATGGCAAAGGTGCTCACGCCGATCCGGTGGCGTGTGTGGAGGATATTTCCGTCGAACTGGCCCTGCGCCACGTCGCTGGCTTCCCGCACTCGATTGGCCAACTTGTCTTCCACATGAATTACTGGATGGATTACGAGTTGCGGCGAATTCGGGGAGAGCGTCCGAAGTATCCGGAGCACAGTGAGGAGAGTTTTCCAGCGTCCCCATCGCCTGCCGATGAAACGGAATGGGAACAGCTGAGAAAACGGTTCTCCGCTCTGCTTGCTGATTTTGAGGTCCTGGCGAATTCTTCGCGGCAGGAACTCGACCGCAAGATCGAGACCGTGCACGAGGGCGACAAGAAGCTCGCGGGATCGCTGGAGGCTGTGCTGTGGCAGATGGTGGCGCACAACAGCTACCACATAGGGCAGATTGCGTTGATCCGGCGAGCGCTGGGCGCGTGGCCGCCTAAGGGTGGCGGGGATACTTGGTGAGGGGACCGTTGTTGATCGCTAAGTCGCTAGTCGTTGGTCGTTAGTCGCTCGGCCGTGCGTCGTGCTTTGTGCGTTTGCGTTAGGATTGAGTCGTGCTCGAACGAGTCATGGCGGATGTAAGGCCAACGACGAACGACTAACGACCATCGACACTCCCATGGTTTCTGATTCCATCATTCTTAAACACATAGCCCGCCAACCCAAGCGCTCGGCTGGGTTCAAGCAACTGGTGCGCGAGATGGGATTGCATGGATCGGAGCGGCGGGAACTTAACGACCGCCTGCACCGGATGGCGGCGAGCGGGGCAATCATTCAGACGGACGGCGACCGCTACGCGCTGCCGCTCGGGGCGTCCTCCGACAAAAATGCGGTGCCCGGACGCCTGACCATGCACCGCGACGGCTTCGGGTTCGTCATTCCTGACTCAACTTCGCTCAGCCCACAACTCAAATCGAAGCTGACCGGCGACATTTTTATTCCTCCCCATCACATTGGCAATGCGATGCATGGGGACCGCGTGTTGGTGGACATCACGGCGGTCCGTCCGGATGGACGCGCGGAAGGGCGGATCCTGCGGTCGGTCAACCGGGCGAACGCCACTCTGGTCGGAATCTTTCACTATGGCGAACGGCGGAACGTGGTAGTACCGATGGATACCAAGCTGGCGCGGGAGATTGTGATTCCGCCGGGGATGGAGTTTCCGGGCCCTGTGTCCGCCGTGACCCCTGTGGTCGATGCCTTCAAGGAACCTGAACCACAGAGGACGCAGAGAGCACAGAGGAAGGCAATTTCGGTGGACCGCGTCCTCGGCGACGAGGCTGCGCGGCGCGCTGGCTCGGACAACCTGGAAGGCATGGCGGTGGAAGTGGAGATCACGGACTGGCCGTCGCCAACGCAGGGCGCGCGCGGCAAAGTGATCGAGATTCTGGGGCGGCCTGACGATTTTGGCGTAGATGTGGAGATGACCATCCGCAAGTTCCACCTGCCGCATCGTTTTCCGGCGGAGGTGTTGGAAGAAGCGGCGGCGGAGAGCGGCATTATCTCGTCACAAGAACTGGCGCGGCGCAAGGATTTTCGCGGCCTGCCCATTGTGACCATCGACGGCGAGACGGCCCGCGACTTTGACGACGCGGTATTGGTGACGCGTCTTGAAAACGGCAATTACGAATTGCAGGTCCACACTGCCGATGTGGCGCACTATGTGAAGCCGGGTTCGGCTCTGGACCAGGAAGCGCGGCTGCGCGCGACCAGCGTTTACTTCCCCGACCGCGCAGTTCCCATGCTGCCGTTGGAGCTCTCGACCGACCTTTGCAGTTTGCGTCCGCACGTGGAGCGTCTGGTGATGTCGTGCGTGATGGAGATGGACCATCAAGGCGAAGTGGTGGGCTACGAGCTGAGCGAGGGCGTGATCCGTTCTGCGGAACGCATGACGTATACGGCGGTGAGTGCAGTGCTGGAAGGTGATCCGGCGGCGGTCGATCGCTACGGGCCGCTGGTCGAGGGTTTTAAGCGCATGGCGGAGCTGGCGCAGGTTCTGAACCGGAAACGGCGTAAGCGTGGCTCGATTGATTTCGATCTGCCGGAGCCGGTGATTGAGTTCGATGAGATGGGCCTGATGAAGAGCATCGTGCGCTCGGAGCGGAACCAGGCGAACCGGCTGATTGAGGAATTCATGCTGGCCGCGAATGAGTGTGTCGCGGGACATCTGGAGCAGCGGCGGATCGCATCGCTGTATCGCGTGCATGAGAAGCCGGATGCGAAGCGTGTTTACGACTTCGAAGTGATTGCGGCGACCTTCGGGTATTCGCTGGGCGTGGGGGCCTTGCCGATCCACAAAGTGCAGATGAAGGCCGACCGGCGGGCGGCGCGCGGAACCGGCCGGCACGTGCGCGATGTCGAGGTGCCGCAGGAAGTGCATATCACTCCACGGATGTATCAGAAGCTCGCCGACAAGATTGCCGGCAAGCCCGAGGAACGCATCGTGAGTTATCTGATGCTGCGGTCGCTGAAGCAGGCGCGCTATTCGGAGGAGAGCCTGGGACATTTTGCCCTGGCGGCGGCCAGCTATACGCACTTCACGTCGCCGATCCGGCGGTATCCGGATTTGATCGTGCATCGGATCTTGAAGGAGACGATAAGTCAACCCCCCCACCCTGTCGCAGAAAGCGCGACAAGGATGGGGCACCCGCCGAATGACGAGGCTCCGTCTCCGTGGTCGAAGCGGCGGGACCGCGAGGCGCATCAGGGATCGCTGAAGGCGCTGGGCGGGCCCATTGCGCTGACGGAACTGCATGAGATCGCCGATTGGTCGAGCCAGGCGGAGCGCCGCGCCGACGATGCCGAGCGCGACTTGATGGAGTGGAAGAAAGTCCGGTTCATGCAGGAGCGGCTGGGCGAGGAGCACGACGGATTGGTGACGAGCGTGGCGAAATATGGCCTGTTTGTCGAGCTCACTGACCTGTTCGTCGAGGGGCTGGTGCCCATTGCGACGCTGGTCAGCGACCGGTTCATGTATCACGAAAATACGAGGCAGATCATCGGGCAGCGATCACGGAAGACCTTCAGCATTGGCGACCGGGTGCGGGTAATTGTGGACCGGATTGATCCGGTGGAGAAGAAAATCCAGTTTGCGCTGCTGGAAGAGGAGCGGCCGGTCAGTCCGCGGGCCAAGCGGGCAAAGAGGCTGCGGCTGGTGTAGAATTTGGTTCGTGTACCCCGTTCGCTGCGGAGTTGTGCAGCGGACTCCTTCCTAGTCGGGACGTGGCTCAGCCTGGTAGAGCACTCGCTTGGGGTGCGAGGGGTCGGCAGTTCAAATCTGCCCGTCCCGACCAATTCAGCCGTCAGCGGTCAGCCATCAGCACGTCGAGATGGGCATTTCGAGTTGGAAATCGCCGGACTCAGTATCGGTGCCGTGCTTCAACCGCGAACCAAGAAAAGCACTTTGACCGCCGGTGCCATTCCCCGACAATCGTAAGAAGTTCCAATCGCGCCCGTCGCTATCGCGCCGTCTCGTCGAAGCTCTCTTCAGGCTCCAGCCTGAGAGATTCTGATACTCGGGGGATAATTTATGTCCGGGCAAGTCATTCTATATTTTGACGACCAGGCCGACGCACTGCGTTTTGCACTGGCTGCCGGCTCGGTCATGGCGGGCGACGGCGCGCGCGTCACCGGCGACTTGGTCCAGGAAACATCGCGCATCAGCCGCATTCGTCTGGATGCCGCGAACGCCGTGAAAACCGGGAAACCCACTCCCGAGCGCGCGGCCTGACGCCATCAGAGACTGTACTGGCGATGCCTGCACACTCCGGGGCCACGGATCAACGCTGATTTCCACGGATTGAAACCTAAAGCAGGGTTGACCCTCGATAAGAGTTATCCGTGTGATCCCTGTAAATCCGTGGCGAAGAATGGTTTGAGCGCTTACCCGGTCCGTCGCGTGCTGAGCATGGTCAGGATTTCGCGCAGGCCCTGGCGAATATTCTGCAGTTTGTTGGCCGAGGGCGAGGGGAATGGGATGGTGGCCTGGGTAATGTCGCCTTTGATTTCGGCGCGGAGTTGCTGGCGGGCGCCGGCGATGGTAAAGCCCTGGTCGTAAAGCAACTGCTTGATGCGCAGGACATGGTCTACGTCGCGGCGGCGATACATGCGCTGACCGGTGCTGCTCTTCACCGGTTTGAGCTGGGAAAATTCCGTCTCCCAGAAGCGGAGCACGTAGGCGGGAAGATGGCAGAGTTCGGAGACTTCACCGATGCGAAAATAGAGCTTGTCGGGGATGAAGACTTCGGCGGATTTCGAGTGCGTCTTTTTCTTCGCGCGCATGAAGTCGGATGAAACCCTGTATCTGGCGGCGGTGGCCGCTCGGACTTGAACACGGCTATTGTGACACAGGCGGGGCGGGAGTCCAGCAGGATTTTCGGCACGAAAGGCCGCAGCCAAAATATGAAGGCCTTTCGGGAGGTGCTTCTCCTGAAAGGCCCAGTGGAATTTCAGACGAGTCGTGGACTCGCTTAGTGCTTCTTTTTCTTTTTTGCTTTCTTCTTCGTTGCCATAAAGGTTTCCTCCGTGAACGATTTTCCCTTGAAGGGTGAAAACAGGTCCGAATCCTGAAAGCTACCCCCACGTGTAGTGTGTGCAACTTTCATCACTCAAGATATTGAGCCAGTGTTGCACCAGTGTCAACAAAAATATTGCGTTATTGTGGGTTGTAGCCCGGTTGCGAGGCGTCGATTGTCCGCCGGAAAACGTTGACGCCGGGCATGAACGAGGAGGACGACGATGAATGCAAGCGGGATCGCTGAGCATTACCTGAGCGAGGCAAGGCGCCAAATGCGCGGCCAGAAGCGCCATGCGGAGGGCGCGATGGCACAGCTCGACGACAAGCAATTCTTCACGGCGATTGATGCGGAGGCAAATTCGGTCGCGATTCTGGTGAGACATATCGCCGGAAACGCACGCTCACGCTTCACCGATTTTTTGACGACGGACGGCGAAAAACCCGACCGCTACCGCGATCACGAGTTTGAATTGCCTGTGGCAGCGACGCGCAGCGACGTAATGCGGGAGTGGGAAGACGGGTGGGCGCGTGTATTTGCCACGCTCGATTCATTGCAACCGGACGACGTCATGCGCATGGTTACCGTTCGCGGCGAGCCGCACACCTCGCTACAAGCCATCAATCGCCAGATTGCGCATTATGCGATGCACGTCGGGCAGATCGTTTTTCTGGCCAAGCATCTGCGGTCGAGTGAATGGAAGACGTTGAGCATTGCGCGTGGGAAATCGGAGGACTACAAAACCGTCGCTCCGAAACGATTGAGCTAAGGGCCGACGTAGGCGAGGGCAGCTGTACCCTCGCAGTGCTAAAATCATACGTTTTGTGCTCGATCCAGAATTCATAGGTGGTGCATGGCTACAACGATGATGGCGGTAGTGAAGCCGGAAGCGGCGGCGGGTGCGGAAATCCGCGAAGTCAAGGTTCCGGAGTATGGCCGGAAAGATGTGTTGGTGAAGGTGAAGGTAGCGTCCATTTGCGGCACCGACCTGCATATTTATGAATGGGACCGGTGGGCGCAGGGACGCATCAAGCCGCCGCTGATTCCCGGACATGAGTTTTGCGGCGAAGTGGCCGCGTTTGGCGATGAAGTGACCAGCGTGAAGGAAGGCGACTTTGTTTCCGCCGAGATGCACGTGGCCTGCGGCAAGTGCGTGTTGTGCCGCACCGGTGAGCAGCATATCTGCCAGAACGTGAAGATCATTGGCGTGGACGCCGACGGCGCGTTTGCCGAATATGTGGTGATCCCGGAGTCGAATATATGGAAGCTGGACCCGGCGATTCCGGAGGAATATGCCTCGATCCTCGATCCACTGGGCAACGCGGTCCACACCGTGCTCGCCGGAGAGATCGCAGCAAAAACCGTGGCGGTCACCGGGTGTGGGCCGATCGGGCTGTTCTCGATTGCGGTGGCGCGGGCGGTGGGCGCGGCCAGCGTGTTCGCCATCGAGGTGAATGAGCCGCGGCGGAAGCTGGCGCAACTGATGAAGGCCGACTATGTGCTGGACCCGTCGAAAGAGGATGTGCGCGCGATTGTCAAAGAAAAGACGGGCGGGCTGGGAGTGGATGTGGTGCTGGAAATGGCGGGGCATCCCGACGCAATACGTACTGGATTCGACATTGTGCGCAGTGGCGGAAGAATTTCGCTACTTGGCCTCACCTCGAAACCGATCGCGCTGAATTTTTCTGAAGACATCATTTTCAAGGGGCTGACGATCCAAGGCATCAACGGAAGGCGTATGTACCAGACCTGGTATCAGATGACGGCCCTGCTCAAGAGCGGGAAACTCGATCTGCATCCCGTGATCACGGACCGGATTTCCATGAAGGATTTCTCGAAGGCGATGGGCCGGCTGAAGACGGGCGAGGCCAGCAAGATTCTGGTATATCCAAATGGAGTGCGGTAAAGCTTTGGCCACGGATTTACACGGATATAGATATGAACAAACTCATCGTTGCGATGGTGTTATGGGTTGCACCGGGTTGTATTGTGCAGAGTCAGGCCGCGCCGACGGCAGTTGACAAAGATTCTGACGCGATTAAAGCCACGCTGGTGGCCATGTGGGACGCGCTTGAGCACGGTGATGTGCAGCGCTACGCCACGTATCTTCATCCGGACTTCTCGGCCTTCTACGAAAATGACGAGTACTTGAACGAAGGCAAAGACCTTGAGGTGCGCGTTTATGCCGACTATCTCAAGACCGCGAAAAACATTCACACCGAGATGCACAACCCTAAAGTCACGGTGCGCGGCGATGTGGCATGGATCACTTATTACTGGGACGACCGGGGAGAAGTAGACGGAAAGCACGTCACCAGCCGCGGTAAGTCCACGCGGATCTTTGTGAAGGAAAATGGCAGGTGGTTGTGCATCCACGGGCACTATACCAATGCGCCGTAAGTCCTTGGGAAATAGGCCAAGGATTTGCACAGATCGACGCGGATAAGACACTCTGACATCAAATCGCTGCAACTTACCTTTCCCGCTCCGCCAGTATTAAACTTGCTGTCTGATGTTTATCCGTGTGAATCCGTGGCAAATTAGTCTCGAGGTTCTTGAATGACCACTGCGACCCGCACCAATCCGCTCTCTTATCTCACGGATCAGCTCAACGAACTCAAGACCAAGGGCACGCACTTCAAGCTGCGCGTGCTGGACGACGAGCAGGCGGCGGTCTGCACGTTCGATGGCAAGAAAGTCATCAACCTTGCTTCGAACAATTATCTTGGCCTGACCACGCATCCCAAGCTGCGCGAGGCGGCGCTCGAAGCCACCCGCAAGTACGGCGTGGGATCGGGCGCGGTGCGCACGATTGCTGGCACCATGAAAATCCACATGGAGCTGGAGGAGAGAATCGCGCGCTTCAAAAACGTTGAGGCATGCGTGGTCTTCCAATCCGGATTCGCGGCCAATGCGGGCACTGTATCGGCAATCCTGGGCAAAGAGGACTTCATTATTTCCGATGCGCTGAACCATGCCTCGATCATTGACGGGGCGCGGCTTTCGCGGGCGAAGATTCTGGTCTTCGAACACAAGAACGTGGCGCAGGCGGAAGAAAAGGTCGCGAGCGTGAAAAACGAACCCGGCAAAAAGCTGCTCATCACCGACGGCGTGTTCTCAATGGACGGAGACATCGGGCCGCTGCCAGGACTGTGCGAAGTGGCGGAAAAATATGGCGCTGTCATGATGGTGGACGACGCGCATTCTTCGGGCGTACTGGGGCGCAACGGACGCGGCACGATTGATCACTTCGATGTACATGGGCGCGTGGATATTCAGGTGGGAACCTTGTCGAAGGCGATTGGCGTGCTGGGCGGCTATGTATGCGGGACGCGCGATCTGATCGATTTTCTCTATCATCGGGCGCGGCCGTTTTTGTTTTCCACGTCGCATCCGCCGTCAGTTGCGGCGAGTTGCATTGCGGCGTTCGACGTTCTGGAGAATGAGCCCGAGCGCATGGAAAAACTCTGGGAAAACACGCGCTTCTGGAAGAAAGAACTCGGGCTGCTCGGGTTCGACATCGGCGGGCGTACCACGCCGGCCAGCGAGACCCCGATCACACCGATCATCATCGGCGACGGCAAGCTGACCATGGAGTTCTCGCGCGAGCTGTTCAAAGAGGGAGTGCTGGGCACCGGCATCGCCTTCCCGACGGTGCCAGAAGGCAAAGCCCGCATCCGCACCATCGTGACCGCGACGCATACGAAAGATGAATTGGAGCGGGCGCTGGAAGTGCTGGGGCGTGTGGGGAAGCGGATGGGGATTTTGGGGTGACCGCGGTATAGCATCGTCTACTTTCAGCGTCGTGGTGCAGGCAGCAGGGGAGCCGCACAGGAACAGCAGGTCCCTCGGCTCGAAATGACAATGAGTCAAGGTGTGATCGTTGAGGGAGCAGGCTGATCGGCGGCCTTGGTGGCCGGCTCTTTGCGTTTTTCGTCGGAGTCCACCGAGAACAGCATGTAGTTCTGGAAGCGGTGCCGCCGGTAGTAGCGGTGCTGGCGGAAGTCAAAATAAAGTTCCGCCGTCTTCGGCAACCAGAGAGACGTCTTCTTCTTCTCGAATTGGATGGGGCCATATTCTACAACCTGGTGCTCACTGAGAAGCCTGATCTCCGGCATGGGCTTCACCATTTCGGACTCGATGCGCACGATCTGGAACTTGTCGGCGGTGATCCAGGCGCGTCCTTTGAGCTTTACCGGATGCAGCTGTTTGCCGACCTGATAGGCGTGCATGCGGTTGGGTTTGTCGTCGCGTTGCTGGAAGTGCACCAGCCAGCTTGCCTGACCGTGCCAGTCGCCCAAACCTTCGCACTTCATCTCGAAGTTGTCGCGCATGTGCGGGTGAAAGACAAAGGCCAGCGCCGCAAAGCCGTTGCTGGCAATGTGATCGGGATAGCCTTCGAGGCCCATCTTGTCGGCGCGGAATTCCTCGACCGACAGAAAGCCCGGCTCCGGCTCGGAGATGGATGCCGTGTAGTTGTACTTGCGGGTCTCGCTGCGGGTGGGGTTGCCGAAGGGGTCGAGGCTCTGATGAAACATGTCTTCGACGGCGGCAAAGCGCATGACGTCGTCCACCAGTTCAGCGACGTGCTTTCCGGTTTCCTCGATGACATGGTCCGCCGGACAGTCAACGCCGGGGGCGAGGGCGAGTTTGATGTCGTCCACGCCCGGCGGCTGCCAGGACTTTACTGACAGCACCGGGCCCGCGAGGGCCTGCAGCGGATCAACGCCGGAGAGCCGTGCTATGGAATTCCCCGCAGCTCCCGCGGAGGGAGATGCGTCCTGCTCCTGCACGTCTGCGATCAGGCGGCGCACTTGCCCCGCCATGGGATGGGTGGGCGACTGTTGCAGAAAAGTATTGAGCGCCTGGATGCCCTGCTGGTTGAGTCCGAGATTGATGAGAGATTGGCCAAGGATCAACTGTGCGGGACTTGCCGCCGCGTTGCCTTTGGCGATGGCTACCTGGGCTTCGTCGCGGGCTTTGTCGTAGAGCTTCTGGCGAAAGTAAGCATCGGCGAGAAGATCGTGCGGCGTCCAGTTGGCGGCGTCGGCGGCGACGGCACGCTCGAGCGCGGACTGCGCGGCGGGATAATCCTTCCGCTCCAGACAGGCCCGTCCCAGCAGCGTCAAAGATTGCGCATCGCCCGGGGCCAGGGCCGTGGCGGTGCCCAGGTAGCTGGATGCTTTCTCGTAGTCTTTCTTCTGGAAGTACAAGTATCCCAACAGGAAGTTGAGTTGGCCGCTGGTGGGGGCCAAGGCGTAAGCGGCATCGAGATGTTTTTGCGCATCCTTGAAATTGCCGGATTTCAGGGCGGAGACCGCCTGCTTGGTTTCCTTGCGCGCCTTGGGAGGAAGAATGCGATCGTCGCCGTCAAGATTGAGCGCCGCGGGGTCGCGATGGAGAACGACCTCCAACTCGGCCATCTGCGAATTCCAGACCCGCACTTCTTTGCGTTCGCTCAGAAAGCCCACAGCGCTGATCTCGACCGCGTAGTTTCCGTAGGTGATGTTGGTAAACGCTCCGCGTGACTCCTCCTCGGTGGTTTGCCAGGTGGCCGACTGATCGGCGACATTCACCAGTTTAAGCAGGGCCTGGCGATCCAGGTGCGACGACGCCTTTTCGGCAAACACTGTGAAAACCAGCAGGCCGGTGCCAGGGGAGGTGACATAGCGGGCCTTAAACTGTTCGTTCAGGCCTTGGGGAGTGCGATCCAAGCCGGTCGGCACGCCCTGAGACAGCGCGGCGATCGATAGCAGGCAGACGAGGGCGGGTAAAACGTTCGCGACTCTGAATGCCCGCGCCCTCCGGTGTTTGCTGCTGCATGGCATAGTCTGACAGTCTGCTTGAATGGGGCCAGCGGGTCAAGCGGAATGGCTTGGGGTATGGCGGATTTCCCCGTGCCGGACAGATTGAGGGGCGGTTGGGCTCTCTTGCAATATAGCCATAGTAGCTATATTATATAGCCATGAGTAGCCACATCAGGCGATCGGTCGGAATCAAGGAACTGAAGGACCAGGCATCTGAAATCATTGCGACCGTTCAGCGGACGGGCCGCGATGTCTCCATTACGAAGAACAATCGGGAAGTGGCGAGAATTACCGCGATTCCCACCGACCCGCACGAGCGGCTGGTTGCGGCTGGGCTAGTGCGACCCGGACCAAAACCGCGGCCTCTAGCGGAACTCAAATTGTCCCCGCTGGCGGCCGATGCTTCTCCGGCGATTCGCGCCATTTTGCGCGACCGTGAGCAAGACGGTAAGGAAGAGCGCGAGGAACGCTGAATGGCGTTCGTCTATCTGGACTCCTCGGTGCTGGTTGCGATCGCGCTCGGCGATCTGCGCGGATCGCGGGCCCTGGCGATTGTGGGTACGCGCGATTCCTGCACCAGTGAACTTTCGGTGGTGGAATGTCAGGCCGGACTCTCGTTTCAATACTCTGCCGCTCCCGGCGGGCTTCCCGCCGCTGAGCAAGCGCTCAATGCGGTTCTCGGTCGAATGCTGCTGATTCAAGTGAGCGCCGCTGTCATCGGACACGCCCGGACGCTGGTTCGACGCCACCGTTCTGGAATTGGATTGAGAACTTTGGACGCGCTCCACATCGCATCCTGTGGCGAGGTACAGGCCCAACTGGGCGCCGGGAGCATTGAATATATCTCCGCAGATCGCCGGCAGCACAGTGTTTTCACGGCAGAAGGACTCTCGGGCACGTTTCTGCCGTAGCGGACTGGTGGCGGCCGATGCGGGCAGTCCGTCCCCGCCTGCTGTTTGTACCCGCCTAAATATCGGCGCCCTTGCCATGAGTTCGGACGAAGACCAGCGAAAATTCCGCACCTTTGCCACTGGGCTTGACCGAGACTACGTGCTGATCGTCTTTCTTGCCGACCTTCAGTTCGACGTTGTTGCCGCTGGAGCCTTCGCAGGTAAGCTCGTTGGATTTGCTGTCGGACTTGTCGTGCATGTCCACATTCAAGTCGAGATCGCTTGAGGTGTGGCATTCGAGGACTTTGCCATACTTGGCGAGCTTGCCGGAGTAAAACGCGATGATTTTCGAGGGCGGGTCGTCGGAAAGATAATCCAAAGCGACCACTTTCAGGCCAAAGCCGAAACCGGAGAGGTCTACGTTGGCGCGGTTGTTGTCGTGATCTTTGGCCTCGGGTTTGAGTTGGGCCCCGGGATACACGGGGAGTCCGGTCTCGGACGCATCCACCTCCGTATTGACGTGGATGCCGGCGGCGACGGTGTTGATGTCCACTTGTTGCTCTTTGCCGTTCGCATCTTTCTTGACGTTGACGCTGCAAGCGGGCAGAGAGGCGAGAAGGAAAGACACGGCGAGAATCGGGAAGAAACTATTTTTGGGCATGGAATGGATCTCCGTTGGAAGCGATGGCCGGGCGCTGGATGCCAGCGCCTCGGGCGGCAACATTGGGAATGGTAACCGGAAGATGTCCCTGGATGGGGATTTCTCCGAACAGCGCCTTGACGGCGCTGACTTCCGAAACTGTGGCGTTGGAAAACGTGCAGAGATAGGTTTCGATGGCGGGAAAACTGGCCGCCAAGTAGGGGCTGCCCATGGCAATGACCGCAGTTTTTGAGGCAGCACGGTCAAGCAGGCGCTGGAGCAGGGCCCCGGTAGCGTCGGACATGGCGACCGAGTTGCCCATTTTGCCGGCGGCGGGGACGGCATAGACCGCTGCGACGACGGATTGCGCGTGATCGAGGGCGGTCATAATTTCTTCATCCAAACCCGCGGCGACGCGTGCATCCACATAGAACACGCGGGCATCGCGGATGCGAGCACGAAATTCGCGGGCGAACGGGCGGCCTGCCTCAGTGCGGACATCGTCGGAGAAGACCACGGCCACGGTCTGATCGTGGGTCTCCTCTGCAGTCATATACGGAAGTCCGGCGGGCGCGGTTCCCGAAGACTTAAGGGGGAGGACTTTGCCGCCGTCGCGGATCAGGGTCACGGCGGCGTCGGCGATCTGCTGGCCGAGGGCCAGGTTCTCAGGCTGCGCGACTTCGCGGGCAAGAACGGAAGTGTCGGAGAGGCGCGCGTCGTTCAATCCCAGCGAGGCCTTTAGTTTCAATATCTTAAGAACAGAGTGGTCGAGGCGGTCGCGGGAGATTTCACCGGAGCGGACGGCCTGCAAAACCGCATTGTAGGACGCCGGGAAATCCGCGGGGATGATCAGGAGGTCGTTGCCGGCCTTGAAGGCCTCGACGGCCGCGCGCCCGATGTTATTGGCAAAGAGGTGGGTGAGGCCGGCCATGTCGAGTGCGTCGGTCACCACCAGACCATTGAAACCAAGTTGCTTCTGAAGCAGATCGGTGACGACGGCGGAGGAGATCGTGGCCACGTGATTGGGATCGGGATCGAGGGCGGGAACGGTGACGTGGGCAACCATGATGGAGTCCACACCGGCGGCGATGGCGCGGCGGAAGGGAGCAAGTTCGACGGCATCCAGGCGAGCGCGGTCGCCGCTCACGCTGGCCAGGCCGAGATGGGAGTCGGTGGCGGTGTCGCCATGTCCCGGAAAGTGCTTGGCGGTTACCATCATGCCGCCTTCATGAGCACCGCGAATGTAGGCGGCGACGAGGTCAGAGACCTGGGCCGGGTCTTCTCCGAACGAGCGCGTGTTGATGATGGGATTGGCGGGGTTGGAATTGACGTCGGCATCGGGAAAGAAATTCCAGTGAATGCCGATGGCGCGGGATTCCAGCGCGGTGATGCGGCCGAAAGCCTCGGCGTAGTCCGCGCTTCCGGCCGCGCCGAAGGCCATGGCGTGAGGAAAGACAGACGTGCCCAGCAAGCGCATCGAGGGCCCGCGCTCAAAATCGGCGGCAAACAGCAGTGGGAGTTTGGAGTCTTTCTGCAGGCGATTCAGCAGGTCAGCGGCTTCAAAAGGCTCACTGCGAAGCAGAAAGGGTCCATCCACGTGGACGGTCATGGCGAACGATCCAACGTGGTACTTCTGCATGGCTTCACGCAGTTTCAGATACTCCGGGTTGCGGAAGTTGAGGAAACCCGCGCGGCACCAGATCATGAACAGCTGGCCCACTTTTTCTTCGGGGGAGAGTTTGCGCAGGGTCTTCTCGGCCCATTTCTCGCCGTCCTTGCTCAGATGGATGGGCCCGGGGTGCTGAAACTTGTCGCGGGAAAAGGCGGGGGTCAGCAGGGCGAGGACGAGGATCGCGCAAAACGCGGGACGCATGAGGAAGACGATAGCAGAGAGTTGGATGTGGATGAAATCCGTAAACGCTAGGGGAGAACTTGCAAGTGCGCGAGCGCCTGCCGCTGAATTTCCGGATCGCCGCCAAAGCCGTTGAGCCAAAGGACATCAGGCTCACGGCGAAACCAGGTCATCTGGCGTTTGGCGTAGTTGCGATGGGCTTGCTGGGCGGCGGCAACGGCTTGTTTGTGCGACAGTTCGCCGCACAAGAGCTGCATGGCTTGACGGTATCCGTGTGATGAAAGCGGGCGGGCGGTGTTGCCGTATTTCTTCACGAGGCCTGCCGTTTCCTCGACCAGTCCGGCGTCGAACATAGTGCGGGCGCGGTCGTTGATGCGTTCATAGAGGAGATCGCGGCCGGGGTCGAGACCAAGGCGGACGATGCGAAACCCGCGCAGCGGATCGCGCCCGCCTTCGAGCAGGAGCTTCGACATCGGCTGGCGCGAGGCGAGGCAGACTTCGATGGCGCGGATCAGCTTGGGCGCATCGTTGGCGTGGATGGCGGATGCAGCTGCCGGATCGAGGCGCTGCAAAATTCTCTGCAAGTGGCCGGGGCGGTTACGCGCGGCGCCGCTGCGCAGGCGTTCGCGAAGCTCTTCGGAGCGCTGCGGGCCGGGGAACAAACCGTCGAGCAGTGCGCGGAGGTAGAGGCCAGTCCCGCCGACAACGATGGGCAAGTGTCCGCGGGACTTGATGGCGTCGAGTACCGCACGGGCCTGGCGGGCATATTCGCCGGCGGTGACCGATTCGGTAGGCGCAGCGCAGTCGAAGAGATGGTGCGGAGCGTGGGAGCGTTCGGCAAGAGTGGGCTTGGCGGTGCCAATGTCCAAGTCGCGATACATGGCCACGGAATCGCAGTTGACGATCTCGCCGTGGAAGGCTTCTGCGAGGGTCAGGGAGAGTGCAGTCTTGCCGCTGGCGGTGGGCCCTAGAATGACGACGAGGAGCGTATCCGGCGGGGGCGCAGAAGCGGTCAGCGAAGACTCCAGTGAAGATCGCGCCAGAACCCGAGAACGACGAGAGCGAGCAGGACCGCGGCGATGAGCAGGAGTCCAGTCGTCTCGGACGCGAGGGCAGCGTGACGCTTGTGCCGGAGGACGGGATCGTCTTGGGACGGACGGGCCACGGCTGTATTGTAGCGCTGCGAGGAGAAAAATGGATGCTACACTAGCGCCCGTCAACATGGGTGAATCGTCAGTGAGCAATACGGGATGGAGCGCGCGTTTCGGGCTGTTCGAGCTCGATACGAAAGCGGGTGAGTTGCGCAAGCAGGGGAAGCGCATCCGCCTGCAGGAGCAGCCCTTGCAAGTGCTCACGGCGCTGGTGCAACGCGCCGGAGAAATCGTATCCCGGGAGGAGTTAAGACAGCGGCTATGGCCGGGCGATACCTTCGTTGACTTTGATCACAGTCTAAACACAGCAGTAAACAAGCTGCGGGATGTGCTGGGAGATTCTGCGGGGAGCCCGCGGTTTGTAGAGACGGTGGCGCGAAAAGGATACCGGTTCATCGCGCCGGTACGGCGGGAGGACGCGGGAACTGCGCCAACGGAGGCGACCGCAAACACGAGCGAGCAGGCAAGTCCTTCGCCAAGCCCTGCTGAGTTATTACACCCCGAACTAGACGTTCCCGTTCCCCGGCGTGGATTGACCCGCGGCCTGTTCGGGCTGGCGCAACTGATGTATTTGGTTTTCTATCTTGCCGCTCTGTTCCACTTGCGCGGGGTGCAGAACGCAGCGGAATCATTTTTGCCCGGTTGGGAGGCGATAGCGATTGTCGCCTGCGTCATGGTCACGGCTGGAGTCGGGATTCCGTTGCGGCTATACCTGATGTCGGCGGTGGCGTTCGACCATCGCGGCCTGGGCGAGAAATTCCGCCAGATGTTTCCGTTCGTCCTGGGGATGGACCAACTGTGGGCGGTGGCGCCGTTCTTGCTGGTCCCGCAGATTGGCCTGGGCGCGGCCTTTGCCGCAGCGGCAGCTCTGCTGTACCTGCCGTTTTCAGAGCGAACGCTGATACGGATGGCCTATCTGGAAAATCGGTAACGCTGCTTTTCCCTCCTGCCTCAAGCTCGCTCGCCGATTCCGGGAACTACGCTCACGTCTGGGCCGTATCTACGTCTGAGAAGCTGAGGCGGTTGTGTGTCCGGCTGGGAGGAACTTATGAAACGCATTTTGGGGCTGGTGGTGGTGGTGGCATGGCTGGCGGTGGCGTTGCCGGCAAGCGCGCATGAGTGGTCCAAGACTTACGCGGTGAATGGCGCGCCGGAACTGCGCGTGGAAACCTCGGACGCCAACATCCGGGTCAGTACCTGGGACAAGAACGAGATTGCGGCGCGCGTCACCAGCGACCACTACAAGATTGGCGACGAGGGGCTGACCATTCAGGAACACCAAAGCGGCGACGCGGTGGACATCGAAGTTCGTTATCCCCACCACACGCACTGCATTGTCTGTGTCAACATTTCCCGCAATGTTGAGATTGAAATCCATATGCCGCGCGAAGGGCGGGTGAACCTGCGCACCAGCGACGGCAAGATCGAGTTGTCGGGATTGAAAGGCAACATCCAACTGGAGAGCGGAGACGGCGAGGTCGAAGTGGACGCGGTGGACGGAAACCTGCACGCAAAGACCTCCGACGGCCGCATCCGCGCCAAAGGCCGGTTTGATCTGGTGGATGTAAAGACCGGCGACGGCAGTGTGGACCTCGCGGCCGCATCCGGTTCCACGATGGCGGGCAACTGGCGGCTGGAAACGGGAGATGGCCGAGTAACGCTGGAGATCCCGGAACAACTGGCCGCAGATGTTGACCTGCAAACCGGTGACGGGCACATTGAACTGGAAATTCCGGTGACGACCGATGGCAAAGTACACGAGAACGAAGTCCGCGGAAAGATCAACGGGGGCGGCAATCAGCTGGTGGTCCGTACCGGCGACGGCTCGATTCGGATCGGGAAGAGCTAGTGGTTTGATCGGGCCGCCTCCCGGCGTATACTGCTGAGTCGCCGCGCAACACTGAGTTTTAGAATCCCCGCGAACAAGTTAATTCCCGTACGACCAGAGGAGAGCTATGCAACACGTTCGTCTTCAGTTAGGACAGTTCGTGAAAGTCTGCATGTTAGTTCTGCTATGCAGTTCGTTCGGTCTTGCCCAATCCAGCACAAAAAAGCCTGACCCGGTCCTGGATGTGACGGCCATGGATACCAGCGCGGACCCCTGCGTGGATTTCTATACGTATTCCTGCGGCGGATGGATGAAGAACAATCCCATCCCGCCAGACCAGTCGAGTTGGAGCACCTACGGCAAGTTGCAGGATGAAAACAACGCGAAACTGCGGGACATTCTGGAGGCCGCCGCTGTGCCGGATGCGAAGCGCAGCCCCAATGAGCAGAAGATCGGCGACTACTATGCGTCGTGCATGGACGACAAGGCGGTGGAAGCCGCAGAACTGAAGCCGCTGGACCGGGGCTTTGCGGAAATCCACGATCTGAAATCGAAAAAGGGCATCGCTGTTCTCATGGCAGACCGTCTGTTCCGCGGGGAAGTGCTCTTTGATGTCGGGTCGCAGCAGGATGCCAAGGACTCGTCGGAAATGATTGCTGTTGTGGACCAGGGCGGCCTGGGCCTGCCGGACCGCGATTACTACTTGAAGGACGACGACAAATCGAAGGAATTGCGGCAGAAATATGTCGCGCATGTGGGGAAGATGTTTGAGCTGCTTGGCGACAAACCGGAAACAGCTTCGGCCGAGGCGCGGACCGTGCTCGACATCGAGACCGCGCTCGCGAAAGGCTCGATGACGCGCGTCGAGCGGCGCGATCCGCAGAAGCTCTATCACCGCATATCGGTGCGCGAACTAAAGAAGTGGGCGCCTAAATTTGCCTGGGATGAATATTTCGCTAAAGTCGGCTTGGCGTCTTTGCCGACACTGAACGTGACTTCGCCGGAATTCTTCAAAGCCATGAATGCGGAAATCCAGAAAACCGGCCTCGAGAACTGGAAGACCTATCTTCGCTGGCATCTGATTCACGCCAATGCCCGCTGGCTCCCGGCACGCTATGTGGACGCGGACTTTGATTTCTTCGGACGCACCCTGGAGGGATCGCCGGAGCTCCGGCCCCGCTGGAAACGTTGCACGCAAAGCGTGGACGACTATCTGGGCGAAGCGCTGGGTCAGGTGTACGTGGAAAAGTACTTCAGCGCAGATGCGAAGCAGCAGGTGAAGACCATGGTGAAAGAGATTGAAACCGCCATGGCGCAGGACATCAACGGGCTGCCGTGGATGAGTGACGCAACCAAGCCGAAAGCGCTGGAAAAACTGCATTCCGTAGCGGACAAGATCGGCTATCCGGACAAATGGCGCGACTACAGCAAGCTCGAAGTGGTGCCCGGCGATTGGATGGCTAACTGGTTTCGGGCCCACCAATTCGAATTCAACCGGCAACTGGCGAAGATTGGCCAGCCCCTCGACCGGGGCGAGTGGGACATGACGCCTCCAACGGTGAACGCTTACTACAACCCGCAAATGAACGACATCAATTTTCCGGCGGGCGTGTTGCAGCCGCCGGCGTTTGATCCCGCGTCAGATGCGGCCCCGAACTACGGCAACACCGGCGGCACCATCGGCCATGAATTGACGCATGGCTTCGACGATGAAGGGCGGCAGTTCGACGCCAAGGGCAATCTACGCGACTGGTGGACTGAACAGGACGGCAAGGAATTTGTGCAGCGCGCCAGTTGCATCTCCGACCAATACTCCGGCTACACCGTCGTGGACGATATCAAGATCAACGGCAAGCTGACGCTGGGCGAAGACGTAGCCGACGTGGGCGGGCTGATCCTCGCGTACGTGGCGTGGAGAGAACACACAAAGGGCCAGACGCTGGATTCTTTGGAAGGCTTCACGCCGGAACAGCGGTTCTTCGTCGGCTACGGCCAGAGCTGGTGCTCGAACACGCGCGACGAGGAGAAGCGGTTGCGTGCGACCGTGGATCCGCATTCGCCCGAGAAGTATCGGACCAACGGCGTGGTTTCAAATCTGCCGGAATTCCAGCAGGCGTTCCACTGCAAGCAGGGACAGCCCATGGTCAATGAGAAGCGCTGCCGCGTCTGGTAGAAAGCGAATTGCGGTAAACAGTTCGCTGAAAAACCCGCGCTTCGTATCAGGGCACCGCTTCAGCGGTGCCGTCAGTGCTGCCGAATCATTCCCGGCTTTAGCCGCTGTGGTGCCACACTCGCAAAGAAACTGAGTTTCTCGGCAAACTGTAAATCCACGCGCTGCGGCTATTCCAAATCCACTTCTTCGTTGTAGTAGAAGCGAAGCCTGAGGGAGAGATAGGTCCCAGGAAATTCGCTGGGCAGCGCGGGTAAAGGATTGGACGCAGTGATGCCGCCCCACGCGGCGCGGTCGAGCGCGACATCTCCGGAAGAAGCGACCAGCTTCATGCCTGCCACGCTGCCATCCTTGCGGATGGCGAATTCGATCCCGAGATTACCTTTTTTCATCTCGGCAGATTCTGGAATCCCTCGGATCCAGTTTTCGCGAATGTCATGAAGTATGCGCTTGAGGTAGGGGCCAAAATCGACTCCTTGCGTGTCGCTAAGAATTTCAAATGGGCTGGTGGTCTCGCGGCCGTGCTTGCCTTGTCCCAATCCGAAGTCTCCGGTGTCACCTGCGCTCGCACCGCGTGACCCCGCCGCGGCACGCGCCGCCTCTTGAATGGCCGAGCCAACCGATACCGGCCCGGTCTTGAAAGGATCGGGGGCCTTGGGCCGCGCCGGAGTCTGCAACTTCGCGATTTGCGAAGGGTCGCTTGGCGCGCGCGGCGCTTCCTGCTGAGGCTGCGGTGACGGCGGTGCCGGAGGCTGATTCTGCGCCGCCGCGGGCGGTGTCGGCTGCGTTGCCGGCTGCGCGGGCGGGGCCTGCACGCCGGGCCTTCCCGGTCGCGGACCTAGCAGTTTGCGCAACTCCTTGGGGTCGAGCTGCGGATTGCGCGATGTTGCGATTCGGTCCTTGTCGGAAATTCGGTTGGTGTTGGGCTTGCGCTCCAGTTTCTGCACTTCGGGCGGGAGGTCCAGATAAGTAAGGTTCTTATCTTTAAGCGCATTGGGAGACAGCGCCACCACGGCATGGCGCGGAAAGAATCTCCCCAAATCGAGTTTTTCCCAGTTGAGCAGAATGAACAGCACCAGAAGATGAGTCAGGACCGAGAGCCACAGCGATTCGCGGCGGCGCGACCGCGCAAGATCATCCTGCAGCTGAATCAGAAGATGCGGCACGCGATGAAGATCGCGATAGGCGGACTCCCACTCTCCCGCGTCGTAGAGGCCAAGTTGCTCGGCCTCCCTCGGCTTCGGCGGAGGAGGAGGGGGAGGCGCCTGCAATGGGATTTTCGTGATGGACATGCGTCTGGGCTTGGCTGATTAGACACGAACCCTTCGTCCGAAGTTGCACGTGCGCGGGCGAAAGAAGATCTCTTTGTCGGTCGCACCAGGCCATCTCTATTTTCGCACTTTTCGCCGTGTAACCACCCTTGTATGAGTGGTTTCCTGCATGACTTTGGTAAATGTTTGTAAAAAGTCAGCCGCCAGAGGGCGCGCAGCCTGGAAACACGCATTTATCGAACAGTTTGGTGGGCGAAAGCGGGCAGATCAACACTTTGGCCGTGCTTGCGGATGGCGTCAACAATTTCCAGAGCTAGTGCCAACGCACGCTTGCCATCGTCAAGCGTGACGACCGGAGTCGAGCGCGTTCGCACCGAATTCAGGAACGAACGGATCTCTGAATGCAAAGGCTCCTCAGAGGCCACGGCGGGCTTGGCCACTTTGATCTGCGGGTTGACCGAAGGCGTTCCCGCGGCGGAACCGTCCAGTCCGACGGTAAACACCAACACTTCCTGCCGTCCATAATCCACGGACACATATTGGCCGGGTTGAAAAAAACGCAACTTGCGGACGCGCTCGGTGGAAACGCGGCTGGCGGTAAAGTTGGCGACACAGCCGGATTCAAATTCCAGGCGAACGTTGGCGATATCGGTCTTGGGCGAAAGAATAGGCAGACCGACAGCGCGGACCTCTTTCACCGGCGAATCAGCGAAGGTGAGCACGATGTCCAGGTCGTGAATCATGAGATCGAGCACGACATCCACATCCAGCGAACGCGGAGTGAATACGCTAAGCCGGTGGACCTCGAAGAACATGGGCCGAGTGAGCAGCGGAATCGTGGCACGAACGGCGGGGTTGAAACGCTCGAGATGGCCAGCCTGCACAATGCGGTTGCTCGCCCTGGCGAGTTTGGACAACTCTTCCGCTTCTTCAAGGGTCTGGGTCAGCGGCTTCTCGATGAGCACATCCACGCCGGCTTCGAGCAGGGCCGTCGCCGCTGAGAGATGGTGCGCTGTGGGGGTGGCGACGGACGCGGCAGTAATTTCGCTGTGCGTGCCAACCATCTGTTCCACCGATCCGAAAGCGCGGCAGCCGAATTCCCGGGCAACGGCGTCGGCGCGATCGAGATCGGAATCCACAACCCCCACCAGACGAACGCTTTCGCCTTGCTGCTCCAGTTGTTTGTAGACACGGGCGTGATTGCGTCCAAACACGCCCACACCCACGACCGCGACCGAAATTGGATTGTCAGCGCTCAGAAGGGACCTCTTCGCCGGCTGGTTGCCGACAAGAATAGAAATTGTAAACGGAAAGCGGGCGCGCTACATCTGCCACAAGCGCATGTTCGGAATTCGTAACGCACTGTCCGACCCAAATCTTCGTATCAGGGCAGCGGCTTCAGCCGTGCCGGGGAGTCGCTCTAAAATGTCCCGCGCTTTAGCGCCTGGGTTTGCTCATGCGCAAACCTAAATAGTTGGCGAAACTCGCGATTCCACTCATGCACCCGTAAATTTGACTTCGGTCACCTGTCATAACATCGATAACCACAGTAATCGAAAACCACGTCGCGCCCCCTAATGGCGTCCAACGACAACGATCATAAAGCTCCCTGGTTTGGCTACCGGGCGGCCCGTCGCTCCCGGTTTCTGCTCCTCAAATTCAAACGTAGGCAGGTACACTCGATGCGTCTCAGGGTCAACATCCATGGTCTTGGCGCCGACCGGAGTGGTCACCGTTTGCACGATCTCGAACTTGCCGGACGCACTCTCGCCCGCAACGTTCAGCTTGCCATCGCGGCAGCTCGCGAACGCCTGCTGACCGTCGAACGCTGTTGCATCCACTCCTGCGCCAATCGGAAGGTCCCCTAGCACTTTGCCGTCTTCCGTGCTCATCACAATCAGCTTCTGCGGCTTTCGGCATCCTATAAACAGCCGGTGCTTGGCTGTGTCGATTGACATACCGACCGGTGAGCCGCCGGGAGCGACCGGCCAGTGCGCCAGGACTTTCCTTGCTTTGATGTCCACGACCGCGACCTGGTCTTTGTCCTCCAAATTGATATAGACCTTCCCGGCGCCGTCGGAGGCAAGAAACTCGGGTTTACCACCCAGGTCAATGGGCGCGTCGATGGATCCGGTCTTCGGATCAACGTCGGGCTTTAGCGTCATCAGGACCCCGTTGTCGCCGGAGACCACCAGCACAAGCCCGCTGGCTTTGTCGAAAATGATGCCGTCCGCATCGGGTTGCGCGGCGATCGTTCCGAGCACCGCATTCGTCTTCAGATCGAAAATGACGACCGCGCCGGCCCCGTCGCTGATGAATCCTCGTCCCGCCTCAGGCACCAGAGCAACCCCATGGTTGTGCTTCTGGCCGGGGATGTCCGCGATTGTCTTCCCTGAATCGGTGTCAACCACCATCGTGTGAGTGCTTCTGGGAATGTAGAGGCGGTGGTTCTTGGCATCGAGCGTGACATAGTCCATGCCACCCTCACCGCCAACGTGGAATGTCTTTTCGACCGCCCAGGTTCCCTGCGCGGAGACGGGGTTGGTAAGCGTCAATGAGACCACTGCGATCAGAAAGCCAGCAAATACATTCCGGGAATACATTGAGATCCTCCAGATAGGGGACGTTAAACGGCGAACACTAATACTACCTGAGGAGGAGAGGGATGACGCGGTCGCAGTTGGCGTAATATCGCCGGTACATTCATTGACCCGGGTCAGTCTGTTTGCAGCGAATGATAACGCCCGTTTACACACCCACGGCTGTAAAGCAGGGAAACCAGCGTACAATCTTCAACCGAAAGGCGTTCCGATGGTCATCCGTATTTGCGCTGTGTTTTGTTTCGCTGCAGCTATCTCCGTAACTATGGCGGCACAGAGCGAACCTGTGCTGGTATCCGCAAACATACCAAGACATCCTCCACTGGCATGCCAAGCCCGGATAGCAGGAGTCGTGAAGCTGACCTTTGTCCTCTCGGGAAATGCTGGTGAACCGACGAACGTTGAGGTAGTCTCTGGCCATCCCATGTTGAAGGACGCAGCAATCGAGAATGTGAAGACATGGAAGTTTAAGAACTCCTACGCGGAGGGGAAGTACGAAACAACGTTCGATTATCGGCTTCCCCCGTCCGGTCCGCAAAAGGTCACCTTTGAATCGTTCCACCGCGTCGCAATTGCCACTTGCCTACCGGTCCAGTGGCAACCCTGACTGTCGCAAAATCGCCATTTCACTCATTGACCGGGGGCGGCCATGCTCACGATCTGGGCGCAATTCCGATCGCACCGAACTCGGCAAGGGGTGTAGCAATTTGCCTCAACGCGTAATACCCCGTCATGCGTTGCGGGTACGAGGAACCTCCGACTCGCCACTCCAGCAGCGAACTTTCGCCAGCGGCTCATCCCTGAACCGCAGTTCAACTCCTGCGTTAGGTTTGAGGATCGGCGATGACTGCAATCGCAGCTGCGTCGGCGGCGTCCAGAATCTTCTGACCATCCAGCAATAAACACTTCCCCGCATCCAACGCCAGGCAAGTCGCTCCCGCGGCGCGCATAACTTCGATCGTCTTCACGCCAATCACCGGAACGTCGAAGCGCATGTCCTGATTCGGTTTGGCAATCTTTATCACGGTAAGATCGCGGGTGAGCGTGGAAGCGTCGCCATGCAGCGAGCGCATGATCTGGCCGGCGCGTTCGATGGTGGCGTCGGTGCCTTCCATGGCTTCGACGGCAACGCAGGCGGATTCGGCAACGACAACAGTCTGCCCTATATCGTGCTGCGCCAGACTGCGCGCGACGGCACGCCCGTAGGCAATATTGCTGCGCTCCTGCTCCGTGGGCGCGCGTTTGGTCAGCACGCCGGGCCTCGCCAGCAGCGGTTCAAGCAACGAGGTCGAGCTTTCCAGCATGATGCCTTCGTCGGCCAGGACCTTGGCCACCGCGCCCAGCAGTGAGTCGGTGTTGCGCGTCGTCAAAGAGAGCAGCAGCTTCGCCAACCGCCAATCCGGACGGATGCTGGAAAAAATCTGCTTGTGACTGACCTGCCCAGCCATGACGGCGCGCGTAACACCCTCCGCTTTAAAAGTCTCGATCAGTTTCGACAGTTCGCCGAGCGAAAGCCAATGGACCGAAGCCGCGCCTTTCGACGCGATCTCGGGAAGAGTCTCCTCTTTGATCGCCGCAACCACAACTTCATATCCCTGCGCCCGCGCCGCGTCGAGAACCAGCAGCGGAAACGTTCCGTTGCCGGCGATCAATCCGAGTTTTAAGGCATCAGCCATCGAAGCTCCGGCTACTTGATCACGCCACGTGCGGAACTCTCGATGAAACGGATCAGCATGTCCACGTCTTCGCCACGGTCGGGCTCGGCCTGCAGCGATTCAAGGGCCTGGCTGGTATTCATCTTTGAAGCGAGCAAGACCTTGAACGCGTGGCGAATTTTATGGATGCGCTCCTGCGAGAAGCCGCGGCGCTCCAGTCCCACTTTGTTCAGACTATAGGCGTGAGTGTCACGGCTGGCCGAGGTGACCGAAAACGGAAGTACATCCTGCGTAATCGTGGTCCCGCCGCCGACATAAGAATGGGCCCCGATGCGGACATACTGATGCACCGGACACAATGCGCCAACCACCGCCCACTCTTCCACGGTCACGTGTCCGGCCAGCGTTGCGCCGTTGACCAGCATGGCGTGATCGCCGATCGAAGAGTCATGACCAACGTGAGCATAGGCCATGATCAGGATGTGGCTGCCGATGCGGGTGACGCCTCCGCCTTTCACAGTGCCGCGATTGATGGTCACACACTCGCGGATTTCGTTGTGGTCGCCGATTTCCAGCCGGGTGGGCTCACCTTTATAAGAAATATCCTGCGGCGCCATGCCGATGGCGGCGAACGGGAAAAATCCATTGTCCGCGCCAATTCTAGTCGGTCCCTCGATAACGACATGGGAAACCAGGCGGCAGCCTTCGCCCAACTCAACCTCTGCACCGATGACGCAGTAAGGCCCAATGTTGCACGAGGCTGGCACCTTGGCATTGGGATCCACGATGGCCGTGGGATGGATGCTCATCCTACTGCGAATCTCCCGGTTCTTCGTTGGAGTCGGCGCGCCCGCGGGCGTTGTCAATCAACTGGCAGGCGACGGTCGCCTCCGCGACCTTCTTGTCTCCCACATACGCGACTCCCGACATGCGGGCGGCGATCATGCGGGGCACGGCGCGCCAGCCAATGACTTCCACTTCCAGTCGCAACTGGTCCCCAGGGCTCACCGGACGGCGGAAACGCGCGCGATCAATGCCGGTGAAAACCATCAACTTGTTTTCGCGGTCTTCCACTTCGGTCAACAGCAACGCTCCTCCGGCCTGCGCCATCGCCTCGACAATCAGCACTCCCGGCATAATGGGCAGCCCGGGGAAGTGTCCGTTGAAAAACGGTTCGTTGATGGTGACATTCTTGATGGCGACAATGCGCTCTTTGCGCTTGAGTTCGAGCACGCGGTCAATCAGCAAAAATGGATAACGATGGGGCAGGATTTTCAGGATATCGTGGATGTCGAGCGCGGTTTGCGTGGTGTCGGTCATAAAACAGTGTGAGTCAGCCAGCGATTATACTGTACCGCGCCACCCCGACAAACATTCATCAGACCCTCGGAGCCGCAAAGATATGGCAGGAATAAAATCGAATTCAGCCCCGCAAGATCCAGCGGCGAACTTGATGTGGGTCGAGCGGCTGCGATCCCTCGAGAATAGCTTAGAGGAGATGATCGCCGCGGTCCGCGAGATCGTGGAGATTGAGTCTCCCAGCGATGACAAAACCGCTGCCGACCGCATGGGAGCGCACCTGGCCGAGAAATTCGCGGCGATGGGCGGTGCGAACATCCGGCACAAGGCCCGCGACCGTGGCGATCATTTGCAAGTCAACTTTGCAGGCCGCGATCGGCGCAAGCCCGTGTTGCTGCTCGGGCATTTCGACACCGTCTATCCGCTGGGAACGCTGGCCACGATGCCGTGCCGCCAGGCCAACGGCAAGCTGATGGGTCCGGGCGTGCTCGACATGAAGGCGGGCATTGTCCTGATGATGTCTGCGATTGAAGCGCTGCGGGAGTGGCATGGCGAGTTGCCGCGTCCGGTGACGGTGTTGCTGGTTTCCGACGAGGAGGTTGGCAGCAATTCCTCGCGAAAGATCACGGAGGCGCTGGCACGGCAATCCGCCGGTGTTCTTGTACTGGAGCCGTCGTACGGGCCGAGCGGCGCGGTCAAGACGGCACGCAAAGGTGTGGGCGAATATTCGCTAAAGGTGCGCGGCGTTGCATCGCATGCGGGCCTTGATCCCGCCAAGGGTCACAGCGCCATCATCGAACTCGCGCGTCAGATTGATGTTGTGCGAAAGCTTACCGATTTGAAAAGAGGAATATCCGTGAACGTGGGCGTGGTCCGCGGGGGCACGCGCACCAACGTCATCGCGGCAGAAGCTGAGGCCGGCATTGACGTGAGGATCGCCAGCGCCAGCCAGGCGAAAACGCTCGACCGTAAGTTACACGCGCTGCGGCCGTTCGACAAATATTGCGAGATCGAGATCACAGGCGGCATCAACCGTATGCCCATGGAACGCAGCGCCGGCGTGGTTGCTCTTTATGAAAAGGCCCGCGAAATTTCGCGACAAGTTGGATGGAAACTCACCGACGCGTCGGTCGGCGGCGGATCCGATGGAAACTTTACCGCGGGAATTGGGATTCCCACCCTCGATGGTCTGGGAGCAGTCGGCGATGGCGCACACGCGAAGCACGAGTTCATCTACACAGCGGAACTGCCCAGGCGCGCCTTGCTGCTCGCCGGAATGATCGAGGCCGTGTGAAAGACAACTGCGCCCAAGCCTGCCGCCGATTCGCGAGCGATCCGCGGCACACGTGAATCGAAGACTGGCTCGGTAAGGGCAGGCCGTTAAACGCCCCACCCTTGCCGAGCATTCCCGTTCATCCAAACTACTTTTTGTCTGCGTCTTTGGCCTTGTCCTGAATGGACAAAAGTTCAACCTCGAAGATCAGCATGTCGCCCGGCGCGATGTCGGGGCTGGGTGAGCGATCGCCGTAGGCGAGGTCTGCGGGGACAAACAACTGCCACTTGGATCCCACCGGCATGAGCTGAAGAGCTTCGGTCCATCCCTTGATGACGCCACTGACGGGGAAGCTGGCGGGCTGGCCGCGCTTGTAAGAACTGTCGAATTCCTTGCCGTTGATCAGCGTGCCACGGTAATTGCACACAACCGTGTCGCTGGCGGTGGGCTTGGCGCCGCTGCCGGCGGTCAGGATTTTATATTGCAAACCGCTGGGCAGGGTCACGACATCGGGCTTGGCCTTGTTGGCGGCGAGGAACGCGTCGGCTTCTTTCTTGTTCACAGCAGACTCGGCTTGCATTTTTTCCATCCCTTTCTTCTGCACATCCTGCTGCACTTGGGCAATCGCGGCGCGGGCTTCTTCTTCGCTGAGTTGGGGCTTGGTTCCGGCAAGCGCATCGCGCAGCCCGCGGGTCATAATGGCCGGATCGATGGGCACATTTTGCTTTTTGAGGTTTGCGCCCAGATTCATTCCCATGGCGTAGCTGAATTTTTCTTTCTGAGTCTTGAGTGGCGGTCTAGCGGCGGTCGCGGTATGGGGCTTGGTCGGCGCGGCTTTGGCAGTTGGTGTAGCCTGAGCCGCTGCTGCCGGGGCCGCGGGAGAAGCCGGAGTTTGCTGTGCGAAGCTTGTGCCGAGCAGCGCGGCGACCGCCAGCACAGTACGGGTGAGGGTTTGGAGGTTTGGCATAAGTCTTTATTGTCCCATTGGCGGTGGATTCTGGGCAAGGAAGCGAGTTAACTGTCATGAACCAGCGCTAACGGCTGTATTGGTTCCTCTTTTTCTCGGCGTGGCGTTCCAGGCCAAGTTGGATCAGCCGGTCAATCAAGTCGGGATACTTCAGCCCTGAGGCTGCCCACAGTTTCGGATACATGCTGATGGCGGTGAAGCCGGGCATGGTGTTGACCTCGTTGAGATAGATTTTGCGCGTGACCGGGTCCATCAGGAAGTCCACACGGGACAGGCCCGAGCCGTCCACGGCCTGGAAGGCGCGGATGGCAAGCTGTTGGACGCGTTTCGTGTCAGACTTGCTGAGTTTGGCAGGGATGATGAGCTGCGAGCCTTCATCGAGATATTTCGCGGTGTAGTCGTAAAACTCCTTGCCCGGCACGATCTCTCCGGCGACCGAGGCAATGGGATCGTCATTGCCCAGCACCGAGCACTCAATCTCGCGGGCCTTTTTCTTCTTCCCGCCGACGCCTTCCTCGATCACAATCTTGCGGTCAAACTTGGCGGCTTCGTCAATCGCAGGTCCCAGTTCCTTGCCGTCGTGGGCCTTGCTGATGCCGACCGAGGAGCCAAGATTCGCGGGCTTCACAAATAGCGGATACTTCAACTTGCTGGCAACGAGTCGTTGGATTTTCTTCGGATCTTTCTCCCAATCGCCGCGCAGAATAGTGACGTGTTTAACGATGGGCAGTCCGGCGGCGCGGAACAGAGACTTCATGATGTCTTTGTCCATGCCGGCGGCGGAGCCGAGCACACCGGCGCCAACGTAGGCGATGTCGGCGAGTTCGAGCAAGCCCTGAATGGTGCCGTCTTCGCCGAACGTGCCATGCAAAACAGGAAAGATGACATCCACGTTGATGGCGCGATCCGAGGCGCGGCGCAGTAGCGTAGCGTCGGTCTGGAACGGCACCAGGCCGCTTTCACGGTGTACGGGCTCGGGTGGGACGACGACGGATTCGCCCCGGGCAAGAACCGCGGCAGAAGATGTGGTATCGGGATCTCCCGCACGTAAGGTGCGCGGCTCGATCACCAGCTTGCCCTGGAGCAGGCTCTCGGCATCTGCGGCCGTGACCCAGCGGCCCTCTTTGGTGATGCCGATGGGAACGACTTCGTATTTGTTTTTGTCTATGGCCTTGTGGACCGAGGCCGCCGAGAGCAGCGACACCTCATGCTCGCCGCTGCGTCCACCAAACAGGATGCCGACTCGAAGCTTTTTCATGACCTTCCAGTGTGGACGGGCGAGGCGCGAGGCGTCAATCGCAGGGTTGGTACGGCAAGCTCAGGAGCGGGCGAATGCGACCAACGGCTGGAGGTTGCCGCTGTCGGCGGTTCGGAGGCCTTCCAAATAGCCGGCTCGCGCTTCGCTGGGCTGAATGAGGCTTGCGGAACCCCAAGTGAAGGCGGGTTGCCCAAGCTTCATGACAACCAGGTCAGCCATGAGACGGCCATGTCTTCCGTTGCCGTTGGGGAACGGATGAATCGCAACCAGGCGGTGGTGGAACCGAACCGCGATTTCATCCGTGGCGTAAGTGTGTTTGTCGAGCCAGTAGCGAACATCGCCGAATAGCGCAGCCAGGCTTTCACGAATTTCATGGAAAGGGGCCCCGAGGTTCTTGTCGGACCGCCGATATTGCCCAGCCCATTTCCATGTCTGGTCGAACATTTTGAGGTGTAGTTTTCGAACGTATTCGTCTGAGACCAACTCAGCTGGACGAGTGCGGTCTCTGAGGGCCCACTCTCTTGCATGCAGAATGTTTTCTCGCTCCCATTCGTTCAATTCCTCCTTAGTGGCGAGATTCGGAACTAAGTCCGCAAGCTCTTCCGGAGAGAGTGGAGTGCTGGCGTCATCGGCCGTCATCGGTTGCGCCCTAGCTTGGAATTTCTTTTCAAAATACGTCTCGTTTCTTCCTCGATCTTCTCTCCTACTCTGCCCACCGCCTGATCTTCCAGGGCCATAGTGTGCTCGACCGCGCGAACGTTGTCCGAAGCTTTAGCTCGCGCGCGCTCTTCCGACAAATCGCTGATGCTGCCACTTTTTGGGACCAAAGCATACACGAGCTGGCAACCGAGAGCGTCGGCAGCGTCGCGAAGGCTTCCTAAAGTGATACGGTATTCAGCTTCAGATCTCTCCAACGAGACCACTAGAGAAGGTGCTCTGCGGAGGCGTTGAGCGACCTCGCGCACGGTGATTCCCGTTGCTTCACGAATGGCGCGAATCCACCCTCGTTGCGGACGCGGCGAGTCCTTGACGCTGTGAAATGGTCTCAGCGCGCGATTAAGCTGCTCGGCACGTAAAGTTCTGAATTGAGGATGCATATGTTTTATGCTTACATGAAGAATGATACACTCATAATTCATATATAAGTGAATAAATACACAATAATATTCATTTATAAGTGAACTAAATTAGCGTAAGGAAGACTTGGTGGACTTGCAACCAGACTCAGTGGTGGGTCAGAACGGAACTCCTACAAAATCTTCTTCCCAAACGCCGACAGTGCCAGCTCGACGGCTAGGTCGGCGGTACGGTTGTGCTCGTCAATCACGGGATTGACCTCAACGATTTCCATGCTGACCATGCGGCCGTGGTCGGCAATGATTTCCATGGCCAGGTGGGCCTCGCGATAAGTGGCGCCGCCGCGCACGGGCGTGCCCACGCCGGGCGCATCCTCGGGATCCACCCAGTCCATGTCGAGGGAGATGTGATAACCGGCGGTGCCGCGTCCGGCCATGCGCAAGGCTTCTTCCATGACCGTTCTCATGCCGCGCTCGTCAATGTCGCGCATGGTGAACACACCAATGCCGGCGCGGCGGACGTTTTCTTTTTCCACTGCATCTATGTCGCGGATGCCGACCAGCACACAGTTTTGCGCCTTCACCTTTGGCGTGAAATCGAAAATGTTTGCCAGTTCCGACGGCCACAGGCCCATGAGCGCCGCCAGCGGCATACCATGCACATTGCCGCTGGGCGACGATTCCGGCGTGTTGATGTCAGTGTGCGCGTCAATCCAGATCAGGCCGACAGACTGGTTCTGTCGGCGGTAAAACTCCGCCACGCCCGACACTGTGCCGGCCGCCATCGAGTGGTCGCCCCCCAGCGCCAGCGGGATCTTCCCCGCCTCCAGCGTCTTGACTACCAGTTCCGCATGTTTGGTGCAGGTGGCGGTGATTTCTTTCAGGTACTTGGCGTTCGCATCGCCTTCCTTTTTCTGCTCGGGAATGGCGACAGCGATGTTGCCGCCGTCCTCGACTTCGTGGCCGAGGGATTCCAGACGGGCTTCCAGCCCGGCAACACGCACAGCGGAAGGCCCCATGTCCACGCCGCGGCGGGACTGGCCAAGGTCAAGAGGAACACCAATCACGCGGATTTTCTTCGGGGAGATGCTCGAGTTGATAACCGTCATAAGTCTCGCTCAGTTCTTAGATCCCATGTTTAACGCCGAGTACGCCGAGATCGCCGAGAAAACAATCGTTTGTCACACTCTTAATCTCGTCGGCGTTCGCGATGATCTCGGCGATGAAATCGGCCTGGTTCGCTCGACGGCCTTGATTTCGATCACCACAGAATCCTCGACGACCAGGTCAAGGCGGTACCCCGCAATCAAGCTTCTCATCCTGATAAATCACCGGCAAAGGTTTCTACTCTTCTACTTTGACACCCACGTGTCGAAGTTGGAACGCCAAGCAGGTTGCGTAGGCCGATTCAAGCAATCCAGGCCCAAGGCGCTTATGTATTTCGATTGCCGCGCCGATAATTTTGCGGGTAATCGCATCGAGTCTGTCTTTCTCATCCATTCCTCGGCGTTCTCGGCGACCTCGGCGGTAAAAGGGCTCTACGGGTAGATCCGGTTCAACATGCGCGGAAATGGAATGGTCTCGCGCACGTGTTCCAGACCGCAAATCCACGCCACGGCACGTTCGATGCCCATGCCAAAGCCGCTGTGCGGCACGCCGCCAAATTTGCGCAGATCAAGGTACCACTTAAACGCTTCTTCGGGCAGGTTGTGTTCGTGAATGCGCTGCAAGAGCAATTCGTAGGAAGCCATGCGCTGGGAGCCGCCGATGATTTCGCCATAGCCCTCGGGCGCGAGCACATCCACGCAGAGCGCCAGATCGGGCCGCTCGGGATCAGGTTCCATGTAGAACGCCTTCACCTTGGCGGGGTAACGATTGACCATGACAGGCCGGTCGAACTGCGCCGACAGATAAGTTTCATCCGGCGATCCGAAATCGCCGCCCCACTCAAACCTGGCTTCCAGAGCGCCTTTGGCGTGACCTTCCTGCAGAAGTAGGACTGCTTCGTCGTAGGTGATGCGGGGGAAAGGTGCCGTGATCTTTTCCAACTGGGCCACGTCGCGGCCAATGACGGCGAGGTCGGGACGGCGCTTTTCCAGGCAACGCTTCACGATAAACGACAGCAGCCCCTCGCCCAGGTCCATGATGTCGTCGAGCGTGGCGTAAGCGACTTCGGGCTCAACCATCCAGAATTCCGTGAGGTGGCGGCGGGTCTTGGACTTCTCCGCGCGGAACGTAGGCCCGAACGAATACACTTTGCCGAGCGCCATGGCCGTGGCTTCGATGTAGAGCTGGCCGGATTGCGTCAGATAGGCCTGCTCATCGAAATAGTCCACGGGAAACAGCGTGGACGTGCCTTCACAGGCCGCGGGAGTAAGGATCGGCGGGTCGGTGAGCGTGAAGCCTCGGTCGTCGAAAAAGTCGCGCGTGGCCTTGATGATCTCCGCGCGAACCCGCAGAATGGCGGCCTGGCGCAGCGATCGCACCCACAGGTGGCGATGCTCCATCAGAAATTCCGTGCCGTGCTCCTTCGGAGTGATCGGGTAAGGCTCGGCTTCAGAAACGCGCTGCACCACCTGCACGGTGGAAACATCGAGTTCGTACCCGCCGGGAGCACGCTTGTCGGCCCGGACTTTGCCCTCGACGATCACACTCGATTCCTGGGTGAGTGTCTTGATCGCCTCGAAGACTTCCGGCGTGACCGCGTTCTTGGGGACGACGCCCTGAATCACGCCCGATCCGTCGCGAAACTGCGGGAACAACAGCTTGCCGCTCTCGCGCAGGTTGTAGAGCCAGCCGCGAATGGTGACCGACTGGCCGTCGTGGGCGCCGATTTCTGAAATGGTGGTGATGGGGGAAGACATAGGATTTTGTATTTAGCAATTTGTGATTGGCGAATTGAAAAAGCCTAAGTTCGTAAATTACACAATTACCAAATTCTCCAAATGGCTCAATTGCTAAATTCCTTCCAGCTTCTCGAAAATCGCGCGCATCTTGTCCACCGGGCCAGCTTTTTCGTCGCCTTCAATCTCCAGCAGCAGTGGCGGGGTCTGCGGCGCGGAACGCAGCAACTCCATCGCTTCCTTCCAATTGACCGTCCCATCGCCCGGCCACAGGTGCGAATCGCGGTCGGCGGCGTTGTCGTGCACGTGGGTCGAGGCAATATACGGACGCGCAATCTCGAAGGCCTCGCTCACTGATCCCATCATGTGGGCATGACCAAAGTCGAAACAGATCCCCACATCATCAAAATGCGCGCCACGAATCATCTCCACCAGGCGTTCCGGAGTGGAGAGTTCATTGGGAATATTCTCGATCAGAACGCGCACGCCCAGCGGCTTGGCGAACGCGCGCAGGTGCTCAATCGAGGTCATCGCGGCCTCGAATTTCTTCTCGTCAAAGACTTCGTTAGGGACGCCAATGTGCTGCACCAGAAAACGAAATGGAATGTGCTCGGCGATTTCCAGGGCACGCTTAATTTCATCCATGGCGGCAATGCGTCCGGCACGATCCGTAGACGCGATGTTGACTGGAGGAGCGCCGGCACGCCCCCATTCGTAGTCGGGATAAATAGGGGCATGAACGGAATGCAGCGGCACGCCGTTGGCCTGAAACCAGTCCGCGATTTCCTTGACGTGCGCTTTGCGGTTGGCGTAGTCAAAGTGCTGACGCGCGCCAAAAATCTCGATCGCCTGCGCTCCCTGCCGCACGAGCGCGTCCAGCAGCCCGGGATGCAGCCGCTCCTTGACGTAAAAATAGGTTGATACCGCTTTCAGCATGACCACCCTTTTTTAAATTGTTGATTGATGAAGTTTTGATTGCTGATTGAAACCCGCGAACTCAAGATCTTGGTTTTCCAATCAACAATCAGCAATCAACAATCAGCAATCAAAAATCAGCAATGCTTCTCTAGTATCCCACGGCTTTGCCAGTACTGTTGCGCCCATCGGTTGCGCCCAGCCGTTCCCCGGTCGCCCCATCAATCGCGATAGATTCAGCGTCACTCCAGTAAGGGCCGCGGTGCGGGCCTTCGGGAATGCCGTACTCGACGTGGTGTCCCATCTTTCGTAACAGGGCCACCGTGTCGGGGAAGAACGATCTCTCGACATCGAGTTCATCGGGCAGCCATTGGTTGTGAAAACGCGGCGCGTTCACGGCTTCCTGGATGTTCAGGCCATAGTCCACCACGCCCATCAACACGTTGGCGACGGTGGTGATGATTTTTGAGCTGCCGGGTGAGCCCAGCACCATCGCCAGCTTGCCATCGTGGACAACGATGGTCGGCGTCATCGAGGACAATGGGCGCTTGCCCGGCCCAACGGCGTTGGCCGCGCCCTGGATCAATCCGTCCGAGTTCGGCACTCCGACTTTGGCGGCGAAATCGTCCATCTCATCGTTCAGTAGAAAACCGAGACCGTCGGCGGTGACACGCGATCCGAACCAGTCATTGATTGTGGTGGTGACAGAGACGGCGTTGCCGTCTGGGTCAACTACGGAATAGTGCGTGGTGTGCGGCGAATCATGCGGCGGCGTGGGCGAAGTCTCCGCGTGCGCATATTCTTTCAGTTCACTGAATATCGCGGGGCGCTTGAGTTCACGGCTGGCGCTGGCATGGGCGGGGTCAATGGTATCGCGCCAGGCGGCTGCATATTTCTTGTCGGTCAACTGGGCGACTGGGACTTTCGCAAAATCGGGATCGCCCATGAACTCGGCGCGGTCAAAGAACGCGCGGCGATAGGCTTCCGTAGTGAGGTGGAAGGCCTGGGCCGTGCGGCCGAGCCGGGTCAGATCGAAGCCTTCCAGAATATTCAGGCTCTCAATCAACACAGTTCCGCCGGAAGAGGGCGGCGGCGCGCTGATGATCTCGTAACCGCGATAGTTCCCGCGCAGCGGCTCGCGCTCTTTCACTTCATACTTCGCCAGATCGGCGGCGGTGATAATGCCTCCACCTTTTTGAATGGCCGCAGCCAGTTCCCGCGCCAGCGCGCCGTGATAGAAGTCGTCGGGATTTTCCGCGATGCGCTCCAAAGTCCGCGCCAGATCAGGCTGGTGGAAGACCTCTCCCGCCTTGTAGTAGTTGCCGCCGCGCTGAAAAACGCGCCGCGATTCGGCGAACTGGCCGAGATGCTGGTCATACTGCATGTCGCGCGCTTCTTCCCAGGTCAAGGGGTAGCCTTCGCGCGCCAGGCGAATCGCAGGAGCCATCACCTGCTTCAACGTCAGCTTGCCGTACTTGCGCTCGGCATAGACCATGCCCGCCACCGAGCCCGGCACGCCGATCGCCTTGAATCCGACCAGGCTCGCGTCTTCGATGACATTGCCTTTCGCGTCCAGAAACATATCTGCCGTCGCGGCTGCGGGAGCGGTTTCGCGGTAGTCCAGAAAATGCGCCTTGCCGTCGGCCATGCGGACCAGCATGAATCCGCCGCCGCCAATGTTTCCTGCCGGAGGATGCACCACCGCAAGCGCGAACCCGGTGGCAACCGCGGCATCCACCGCATTGCCGCCCTTCTGCATGACTTCGACGCCGGCGCGGGAGGCCAGCTCGTGAATGCTGACGACCATGGCGTGCGCAGCGTGGACCGGCTGTGTGGAGGCCGAAACTGGCGACGGCTGTACCGTCCATAAAGCGGCGATTGACAGCGCGATCAGCCATTTGCGCGGGTTTCGCATGTGGATTGAGATGATGGGAACTCCTACGAGCCTCTGAGGCTAGCCGACGGCATGAGGCGGAGTCAAATGCGGCAATCCATCCGGGACACCCACGCTACGGCTACTTCTTCTTGCGTTTCGTGCTGCTTTGGCGGCGTGGCGCTGAGCGAGTTTGATGAGATGACTTTGCTTTCGTCTTGCTGCTCTTTTTCGGTACCTTCGCCGAGACCATCGCGTAAGACACGCCGATCAGTTCTTTCAACTCAGCGAACGGAACGGCGTCCAACCGGTCCATCATCACCCACTTGTAGCGGCCGACGTAGGGTGCCGGACGAATGTCTTCTCGCTCGATCAACTCGGCAAACATCTCAGGCATGCACTTGAAACAGAGCCCGGGGTTGTCCAAGCTCAACACTGCGAACATCTTGCTCCCGCCGACTTTGAAGCACAGGGCATCGCCCCACTGCAGCTTCTCGGTCGCCTGCGGAAACGACAGGCAGTACGCGCGGATGGCGTCCACGTTCATGCAATTGAGTGATTTTACTATCGGGAAATTAGGAAATTTGAAACACCAAGCGCGATTGCCCAATTCCCCGATTGCCCAATCTACTATTGCCTGACCACCGTCGCCTTGCTGTAAGCCACCCGGAACCCCAGGCGCTCACAGTTGCGTTGAGAATCCGAGCCTCCGTTCGTAACCACGACGGCGTACTCGCATCCCGCTTCAACGGCTGCTTTCAGGCGGACGCGCAACAGCGCAGTCTGCAACCCGCGCCCGCGAAACCCGGTCAGAGTACCGGCCCCGCACATGGCGAAGACCCGGTGCTTGCCGATGACAAGCCCTGTGCCGCAGGCCGCCATTGTCCCATCCACGTATGCGACAAAGGCCCGTCCACCCTCCATCTGGTAGAGCGGCGTGAGCAGGCCTTGGTACTCCGGAGGCGCGCCGTCGGGAAAAAACGCGTGCTCGACCACGCTGGACGCCACGTCCGCTTCCTCAATCCGGCTCGGTCGAATCTCGCAACCTGCCGGAGGAGGCGGAAACGATTCATTCGCATCAAGCCGCCGGAACAACACGTTGTTGAGTTCAGCAACCGCATAACCCCGGCCTTTGAACATCTCCCAAACTTCGGGAGGATGCAAAGGTGTCAAATCAACTTGCGCGGGGGCCTGGTGCGAACGATAGAACGCCTCAACGTGATCGAGATCGGCCGCGGTGAACGGCCAGTCCAGCCCCATGCCAACCGCCCGCCCAACAGGCGATCCCAGACCGCAGAAGCTCATGTGCCCGCCGCAGAACTCTTCCGCGGCAGCGCCAATTTCCGGTTTCGACTGCTGAAATGCAATCGCATAAAATAACTGGGGCAATTCTTCCGCCGACTCAAAACGGCGCGCCAATGCCTTGTCCACGAATGTCATTTGGAGAAATCCTTTCTGGAGTGTAGAAGGGAACGACAGGAGCAGGCGCACTCGTACACAACACGAGCGCGGCCTCGCTCAGGATTTTCTGCTTCGCGTTAGCGGACGGCAGTCATAGGCAGATCTTCAGGATACAAGCCAGCGAGCCGCGTTTCAAGCGATTCGTGTCATACCGCAACAGGTTCCAGAGGGCCATTTTGTCTGCCCGCTTGGGCTTAAGGAAACTCTGGTTTCTAGCTCTGTCATTCCGAGCGCAGTAAGATTGCCCGTTTTACGGGCAATCTCGCGAAGTCGAGGAACCTGCTGTTCTACGGATGGCACTAATTCAGCCGTTCCTCAACTCATTTCTTGCAGCCCGCGGTTTACGCTGTGGGCTGCATTCTTACGCCGCTCGGCGGCTAAACCTAATGGCTGACGGCTGATCGCTGATAGCTGGGTTTCCTCACACTTGCTCGCGCGCCTCAGCCAGCAGGATGTTGAGTTCGATCCGCTTCTTGCCGCGGTAAATGGTGACCTTCACCGTATCGCCGGCGCGATGATTATTCATGACCTGGGCAAGGTCCTGCTGGTCCTGAATTTTCCCGCCGTCCACTTCCACGATCAGGTCGCCGCCCACCACGATCGGCATGTTGCCGAGATAGGCGCGCTCGGTTCCGGCGCGCAAGCCAGCCTGCTCGGCCGCTCCGCCGGGTACGACTTGCACGATCAGCAATCCGTAGTCGGAGGCAAGGCCCAGCTCATCGGCCAACTCAGGGCCAATGGGAATCGTGCGCACCCCTAGCGCTGGACGCCGCACCCGCCCCAGCGTCAGCAGATCGTTCAGCACCGCCTTCGCCGTGTTTACAGGGATGGCAAATCCTATCCCCGCGCTTTGCCCGGAGTTGGAATAGATCAGCGTGTTGATGCCGACCACTTCTCCGTGCCAGTTGAGCAGCGGCCCGCCGGAATTACCGGGATTGATGGCCGCGTCGGTCTGAATGGCTTCGTCAATGGTTGCGCCAGAGGATTCACGCACCGGGCGAATGGAACTCACGATTCCTCGCGTCATGGTTCCCGACAGACCAAACGGATTGCCGATGGCGTAAACTTTTTGACCAACCTGCAAGTTGCGGGAATCTCCCAGCACCGCCGGAACCAGATCCGGGGCCTTGATCTGAATGATGGCAAGATCGTGCGGCGGGTCCGTGCCCACCACCGTTGCCTTGAATTTCTTACGGTTGGAAAGCGTGACTTCCACCTGGCGGGCATCGGCGATCACGTGGTAGTTGGTGAGAATGTGGCCTTCTTTATCAATCACAAAGCCCGACCCCTGGCCCTCCTGCGGCACCATCCCGTAGAAGAAATCGAAGGTCATCGCGCGCGAAGTAATGTTGACGATGGCCGGCAGGTTCTTCTTATATACGCTGATGTTGTTCTGTTCTTCGGTATCCAGCAACTCGTTGCCGGCGGCTTCGGTGATTTCAACCGTTGCCGGATGACTCATCCAGCCCGGCGCATGAAGGGCCGCCAGGGACGAGTTCGAGCGCCAGGTGGTGAAGTAGAAAAACGTGGCGGCCAGCGCCATTCCAAGCAGCATTAGTTTCGCAGTTTTCATAAATCCAGACCTTCCGAGAGCAATTCAAGTTCGACGACAAGAACGAGCTATGCACTATTTTAACGAATGACCAGTCCGGCAGGCACGCCTGCCAAGACTACAGCTATTGGATGCTTACGGCAGAATGTTCGGTGTTTCCCCGAAATGCTGTGCGGTCTCGGTCAGATATTTTTCGATGGTGGCAGCCTGCCCAAAAACAAATTGGCTCATGAACCGGAAGATGGGGTTGTAGACTTCGCCATTCTCTGTGATGCGTAAGTCGGTGCCGGTCGCGGTCGGAGTGAGTTCATACGTCCAGGTGCCGCCATAAGCGAGCTTGCTGGCGATGCGCGTGACCAGGCGTCGCGGCGGAGCGTCCTCAATTCGCTCGTAGATGACTTCATTGTCATAGCTATCGACTTCCAGCCAGCGCTTGCCATCGCTGTCTGGTAACACTTCATATTTCTTCACGCCCTTGCGCCATGTAGAAGGCCCTGAGATCAATACATAGACCTGGTTTGGGGGCTGATGAAGCTCGATGTGCCGCGACGCGACGTGCTGCTTGGGCAGCGCATATCCAATGCCGGCGATGATCCCGAGCAGGCTGAGCAGGCCGAAGCCGATGAATACAATCCACTTCATGCTGGTCTCCGCCGCCATTTCACATCCATTTTGTCATCCTGAGCAACGCGAAGGATCTCTGCGTTCCCGCCTTGTACACGCGTTCTCACCGATTAGGCAAACGGCGCAAGCTTTTCCAAACTCGCTGCACCTGTCGTTCCGTTTGTTCGAGTGTGCCCGAGTTGTCTATCACAAACCCCTTTGCGGCTTTCAATGCCCTGAGCTTCTCACCATAGGGAAGCTGGGCCGCCGCGCGGCGGCGGACTTCCGCACGGGCCGCCGCCAGATCAACTTTCTGGCGGCGCGCAAAACGCTCTGCGCTCTGCTCCTCCGCACACGTCACCACCACCAGCTTGTCGAAACGTCCAGCGGTTCCGGCTTCCAGAATTAGCGCCGCTTCCACAATCGCAACCGCCGAAGGGTCCCGCCTTCCCACTTGGTCCATCCATTTTTCCTGTTGACGTATCACCTCAGGATGCACGATCCGGTTAAGCTCCTGCACCCGCGGCCCCTCGCCAGCTCCGGACATGCCCCCGAACGCAAGCCCCGCCAGACGCGGGCGGTTGATCGTGCGGTCGGGATTGAGAATTCCCTCGCCGAAATGGCGCACCACCTCGTCATAAACGGGCTGCCCGGGCGACATCAGTTCGCGCGCGATCTGATCGGCTTGTATCAGGTGCGCGCCCAGCTTGACGAACATTTCCCCCACCGTGGATTTGCCCACAGCGACCCCGCCGGTGAGGCCGACTTTCAGCATGAAAAAGCACTTTCAGTGAGCAGTGGCCAGTGATCAGTGCGCAACAAATTCGATTCGCGGTTTTCCTGTCCGGCCACTGACCACTGGCCACTGACCACTGAGTTTTTCATTTGCATGCAATCGCAGGCACATTGCTGCCCCTCCGCATCCGCGCTGCTTTGACGGTATTGGCCATCAGCATGGCAATGGTCAGCGGGCCGACGCCACCGGGCACCGGTGTGATCGCGCCGGCCACTTCCGCAACTTCAGGATGAACATCGCCCACCAGCGTCGAACCCTTGCTGCGGAAAGTCTCCTCGCGCTTTGCGTTACCTGAAAAGAAACGCTGGAACTCAGTTGGGTTCGTCACAGAATTGATGCCCACATCGATCACGGTTGCGCCGGGCTTGACGTACTCGCGGGTCACCATGCCCGCGCGGCCAATGGCGGCGACCAGAATATCGGCGCGGCGGCAGACTGCCGGCAGGTTCCGCGTCTTGGAATGACAGACTGTGACCGTGGCGTTCGCATTCAGCAGCAGCATCGCAATCGGCTTGCCGACAATGTCGCTGCGGCCGATCACGACGGCTTCCTGCCCCGCGACTGGAATACTGCTGCGCTTCAGGATTTCCATGCAGCCCGCCGGCGTACACGGGACCAACCCCGGCCGCTGCGTCGAAAGCAAGCCCACATTCATGGGATGAAACCCGTCCACGTCCTTGCCTGGATCCACGGCGAGCAGCACCCGCTTCGCGTCCACATGCGCGGGCAGCGGCAATTGCACCAGGATGCCGTCTATCTCATCGCGCTGATTGAGGCTGGCGACCAGCGCTAGCAGTTCTTCGGTCGTCACTGAGTCCGGAGGAGTGTGTTTCTCGCTGTAAACGCCGACTTCGTCGCAGGCCTTTACCTTGCCGCGCACGTAAATCTCCGACGCGGGATTGTGCCCGGCAAGGATCACGGCAAGCCCAGGACGGACTCCGGACGCGGCAAGCTGACGGGCCTCGGCGGCCACCTCACTGCGAATCTGCGCGGCGATCTTGACCCCGTCGAGGATGGTGGCAGGCATAGGCTCCTTAAGAGAGAAGATTCTATCGCACGCGGGCGCCAGGCACACCCACCACGGAGACACGGAGGCACGGAGGAAGGCGAAAGCAATTTTCCTGCGTCCTCGCGCTCTCATGAGGTTTCCCTTTGCCGATTTTCTCCGTGCTTCCGTGTCTCCGTGGTGGATGTTGCCTTCCTGGTGGCAACGCATGTCGTACAATGCTGCTGACATGATCGCCAAAGACTTGCTGGAAATTCTCGTCTGCCCGGCCTGCAAGCAGGCTCTGGAATACCGCCAGCCCCCGGAAAGCTTGAAGTGCGTCGCCTGCCATCGCGTCTATTTGGTGAAAGACGACATCCCGATCATGTTGGTGGATGAGGCGAAGATCGAAGCACAATAACGACCCACTCCTGTGGGTTCCCCAGTCTGGAAAGTGACACAACGTGTCATAACTCAGACATTCTTCAGTGGTTACTTGGCTTCTGCCGGGCGCGACATGCAGGCAATTCTCCACCGCAACTTACCGAATCCACAGGGGTTTATGAATCCAACCGCCGTTCTGGACTGTACTGTGGAAAAGAAGGTGGTTTCGGCGACTTAATTGCATGCAACTTATCAGGTGGTTGCAGAGTCTAATTGGCAACTGAGAGGTCGGAGTCGGAGGTGATGACGGCCATGAACACGAAAGCGAACGACAGAGACAGGTTTACTCACACGGAACTGCAGGCCCTGCGCAGCGACCTGCTGCAGAGCACCATGATGGACTGGCGCGAGGCTGCGGAGCTGTTGCAGGTGTTCCTGATGGGGCGCGGGTACGGCGTGTCGCAGGCCGCTGCCTTCGATGCCGTCGGTCGCGTGGAAATGGCCGGCTGCGCCCTCCCGGTCCTCCAGCATGAGCTGGAGAATCTTGCGATGGTGATGTAAGAACTGCGCGCGCGAACCAGCGCGAACAAAATCCATATCCTGGATCGAGCATCTTAACCAAGTACGCACGATCCAGATTCCACAGAGATGAGCCGGGCGAGCTTGCCCGGCTTTGTGGCGTTTATACCTCTGCCTCCCGTTGACTTGAGCGCCCGCCATCCCTAAGATTAACGCGCGGGAGCGCACCCTACGTCCATGATCGGCCAGACCATCTCGCACTATCGCGTGATCGAGAAACTTGGCGGCGGCGGCATGGGTGTGGTCTACAAGGCCGAAGATTCCCGACTGCATCGATTTGTCGCGCTCAAATTCCTTCCCGAAGACGTCACGCGCGACCCGGTTGCCTTGAGCCGCTTCCAGCGCGAGGCCCAGGCGGCTTCCGCGCTCAATCATCCCAACATCTGCACGATTTACGACATCGGCGAAGTGGATGGTCAGGCTTTCATCGTCATGGAGTATCTGGAAGGCCAGACGCTCAAGCACGCGATCGGCGCCCGCCCGCTTGAGGTCGAAAAATTACTGGCCATCGGCATTGATGTGGCCGATGCGCTCGATGCCGCCCATGCCAAGGGCATCGTGCATCGCGACATCAAACCGGCCAACCTGTTCGTCACCGCCCGCGGACATGCCAAAGTTCTGGATTTCGGCCTCGCCAAAGTGACCGAGGCCGAGCGCAGAATTCTGGAACCTCACGAAGCCACCGCACCCACCGCCGCCACCAGCGATGATCGCCTCACCAGCCCCGGCTCGGCCGTAGGCACCGTGGCCTACATGTCGCCGGAACAGGTCCGCGGCAAGGAACTCGATTCGCGCACCGACCTGTTTTCCTTTGGCGTGGTTCTCTATGAGATGGCGACCGGGACGATTCCCTTCCGGGGAGAAACCTCCGGCGTAATTTTCGACGGCATCATGAACCGTGCCCCGGCGGCTCCGGTGCGGCTGAATCCCAGCCTGCCACCGAAGCTGGAAGACATCATCAATCGCGCGCTGGAAAAAGACCGTGACCTGCGCTATCAGCACGCTTCGGAGATGAAGGCCGAATTGATGCGGCTCAAGCGCGACACCGAGTCGGGACGGTCGGCGGCCATGGGTTCGGGATTTTCGGAGCCCGGTGCCTCGTCTTCCGATGCGCCCGGTTCGCCTGCTCACTCGCCTGCTCACTCACCCGTCCACTCGCCGGCCCAATTGCCCGGTCCGAAGATAAGCGGTTCCGCGGTTGCAGCTGCCTCCGGTCCGTCGGGTAGCGCGGTGCTTGCGCCGCAGGCCACGGCTGCGCCTGCAAGCCGGTCGTGGGCAAAATGGCTGGTCGCGGCGGCCCTGTTGCTGGCGGCCATCGCCGGCGTCTTCTATTGGCGCAAACAACAGGCCGTCAAACTCACCGATAAAGACCAGCTCATCCTCGCCGACTTCACCAACCAGACCGGCGACGCCGTTTTCGACGCCACTCTGAAGGAAGCGCTCGCCATCCAACTGGAACAATCGCCGCTGATCCAACTGGTCAGCGACGTCGAGCTGCACAGCAACTTGCAGTACCTGGGGCAGGCGCGCGACCAGAAGATCACGCCGGAACTGGCCCAGCAACTCGGTCAGCGGCTCGGAGTAAAAGCCTACCTGGCGGGAACCATCGCCAATATTGGCCCGTCGTATGTGATTCAGATCAACGCCGTGAACTGCGGCACCGGCGATGTGTTCGCGCGCGAACAAGTCACCGCTGCCGACAAGACGGGCGTCCTTCCGGCAGTGGCCAGCGCGGCGACGGCAATGCGGGCGCGGCTGGGCGAGTCCATGGCGTCCATCCAAAAACTGACCACGCCTTACACCAACGTGACCACCGCTTCGCTGCAGGCCTTTCACGCATTTTCTCTGGGCGAAGACGAGCACCGCATGGGGCGCGACTTTCCGCAGGCGGCCTCGTTTTATCAGGAAGCGATCCGGCTTGATCCAGGTTTTGCGATGGCCTATGCGCGTCTGGGCGTGGCGTATGGAAACCAGGGCGCGGTCTCGAAGGCGATCGAGCACCTGAAGCAGGCTTACGACCTGCGCGAGCGGGTCACCGAGCGTGAGCGCATGTACATCGAGGCGCAATACGCTCTGCAACAATACGATATGCCCAAGGCGCTGGATGCCTACAAACTCTACGTGGCCACGTATCCGCGCGATGCCGCCGCGTGGAACAATCTGGCGACCGCCTACGGAATCATTGGCGACAACGATCAGGCGGCGGCCGGCTTCGAGAAGACCTGGGAGATCGCCAAGTGGGACAACGTGGCCGCTATCAACGCAGCGGGAACGCTGATGGGCATTGACCGCACGCAGGAGGGCGAGCGCTACCTGAAAGAGGCGCTGGACCAGGGCGGCTCCGACAACACCAACTATCAGGCCACGGCCATGCTCGACGATTTCGTCGGTGGCAAGCCCGACTGGGAAAAGCACGTGCAATGGGCACTTGGCCGCCCCGACGGCTTTCTGCTGCAGGCGGGCGCAGCCACCATGTATCTATATCTCGGCAGAATGCACGATGCCGACCGGGCCTTTGAACAGGCGGCGCAAAAAGCTGAGCAGCAGCACCTGCCCGACGCCGCCGGCGGACTTTACGCGGTCAAGGCTTTGCACGATGCGCTGGTGTCCAACTGCCAGGCCGCGCGGGAGTCTGCGCATCGGGGACTGGCCCTCGACCACTCGGTGGCCACGGTCCCCGACGCCGCACTTGCCCTCGCGCTTTGTGGCGAAGCCGCCGCCGCCCTGAAAGAAACCCAACAGATGGCTGCCGACGCGCCCACCAACACGCTGGTCAATGATATCTATCTGCCGGAAGTGAAAGCCGCCGCCGCCCTGGCCGCGCACCATCCCGAGCAGGTTGCCGCGCTGTTGACGCCGTCGCTTCCCTACATTCTGGCGACCAAGTCGCCTCACCTTCTCGGCCGCGCGTCCCTCGAGACCCGGCACGCGCAACAAGCCGTCACTGATTTTGAGCCGGGCCTGCGCTACCGGGCCCTGGCCCTTGGAGAGGGCGGGACCGGCGCATCGCAGGCGTCCGACTATGTCCTCTGTCTGCTGGGGACCGCGCGCGCTCAGGCGCAGTTTGATAAAGCCGCGGCCACGCGCAGCTACCAGCAATTGCTCGACATCTGGAAAAATGCGGATGCGGACTTCATCCCCGCGCAGGAAGCCAAACGCGAATTTGCGGCCCTGAACGCGGCTCACAACTGAATTTCGCAAATGATTGAGTTGGCAAACGATTGAATTGGCAAACGAAAGAGGCCTGAACCGCGTGACCAACCACAAAGTTCCTACATTGTTTGAATGGATGGGCGGGGCCGAAGCCCTGAATACGCTGATGGTGAAGTTCTACCAGCGCGTGCCCGCAGACGAATTGCTGGGCCCGCTGTTCGCCGGCATGGCGGCCGACCATCCCCACCGCGTCGCGGATTTTGTCGGCGAAGTCACAGGTGGACCCGAGGCTTACACAAAGAACCGTGGCGGTCACGCGAACATGCTCGCGGCCCACTTTGGCCGCAACATCTCGGAAGCGCAACGCCGCCGCTGGGTCACTTTGCTACTCGACTGCGCCGACGAGGTCGGCCTTCCCGCCGACCCGGAATTCCGCTCGGCGCTGGTGGCTTATCTCGAATGGGGATCGCGGCTGGCGGTGGTGAATTCTCAACTTCCGGCGAGTACCGTGGCCGATCCGGAAACACCCATGCCCAAGTGGGGATGGGGAGTGCCCGGCGGGCCCTACCAGCCGGAAAAAGACTAGCAGCCTGTTGAAAAACGACTCCGCGATGATGTTTTGAAAGGGCGCGGCTTCAAGCCGCGCCGCTCAATGCCGCAAAAATCAGCGCGGCTTTAGCCGCCGAGGGCCTGCTTTTCGCTTTTGACCTTAATCAGAATCTCCCGCAGCGCGCGCCGAGGCTACTCGTGTCTAAGGCTCTCGACCGGATCCAACTGCGCAGCCCGGGTTGCGGGCAACGTGCCAAAAATAATTCCCACCAGCGACGACACAATGATCGCGATCACCGCCGACCAGCCAGAAATTGGAATGCGATAATCGGTCAAGAAGCGCACCGAATACGGCAGCGCCAGCCCGATCACAATTCCTACCACCCCACCAATCAGCGAAATAAGAATCGCCTCGGCAAGAAACTGGAAGCGAATCTCGCGCTTGGTCGCGCCGATGGCCTTGCGCACGCCAATTTCCCGGATGCGCGAACTCACCGTGGCCAGCATGATGTTCATAATGCCAATGCCGCTGACGATCAGCGTGACCATGGCCGCGCCCAGCAGTCCCCATGTCAGCCCCACCGTAATGCGGTCCGCGGTGGCCAGCAGTTCGGTCAGGTTCTTCACTTCATACACGGAGTCGGCCCGGTGCCGCGACTGGATCGCGCGCTTGACCTGCTCGGTCGCCGACCGCACCATCGAAGGATCTTCCAGCGAGTAATAGATCAACTTCACTTCGTTGGTCTCGAGGAAGTACCGCGCCACGGTGTAAGGGATCGCGATTGCGTAATCCGTGACCTCGGACTCGCCAAAGGTTTCCACCCCTTCTTTAAACGTCCCGATGATCGTGAAGGGCAGGCCGTTCAGCTTGACGACCTTGCCGACTGCCGCCTCGTTCGATCCGTAGACTTCCTTTGCCATTTTTTCCGTGATGACGCCGACTTTATTGTGGGCCTGGGAATCCTGGCGGTCGAAAAAACGTCCCGAGGGGACCTTCAGATTGCGCACTCGCTCGTAGTCGGGGAACACTCCCAGGATCTGAACTTCCTTTTCTTCGCCGTTGCCCACGGGAATGCGTTCGCCAAGGGAAACCACGGCCGACGCGGCAACGATGCCCGGCACCATCTGCTGCACCGCCTCCACATCCTCCACCACCAGCGGATCAAGGCTGGACTTGCTGATGTGCTGGCCGCCTTGGTATTCCACCCAGATTTCATTGGTCCCAATCGCCTGAATTTGGTTGAGCACGTACTGCCGTCCGGTCAGCCCGATGGTTGTGACCAGAATGATGGAAGCGGTGCCGATCACCATGCCGAGCGCGGTCAGCATAAAGCGGATTTTGTTGCTGCAAAATGTCTCGTAGGCAAATGTCAGGATTTCCGCAAAAGCCACCCTGCGGCGTCCTTGACGCTCCGCCGGAAATGGAGAGAAAGACATGCCTACTAAGATGCTACTGACAACGGGGACGGCAGGCAAGCTCACCCGTCGTTTAGAATCAAGAGCTTGGAAGCATCTATGAGTTCTGGCAGTCATGCGGGTCGGTTCAGTTCCGCGGCGACGCGGACGCGCGAGACCCGCAACACGCTGTGGCTGATCGTATTGCTGGCATTGGTGTTGCGGCTCATTGTCGTCGGTTTCCTTTATCCAGAACGGTTGAATCCGGACCGCGACTACTGGCGGTTTGGCGGAGAAGTCGGCAGAGTCGCCCGTTCCCTGGTTCAGGGCAAAGGTTTTAGTAGTCCGATGTTTGCAGACACCGGCCCTACTGCATGGCTCACACCGATTTATCCTTCTCTTCTGGCCCTGGTATTCAAACTCTTTGGCGTGTTCACCAAAGCCTCGGCAATTTGTATTTTGTCGCTGAACAGCCTGTTCTCGGCGCTCACTTGCCTGCCGGTTTTTTTCATGGCCCGCCGCAGTTTCGGCGAGACGACCGCCTGGCGCGCCGCCTGGGCCTGGGCATTTTTCCCGTATGGAATTTATTTCGCGGCCGATTTTATCTGGCCCACCGCTCTATCCACCCTGCTGCTGCCCTTGGCGTTTCTTAGCGCTTTGGCCCTGGATGAATCATCGCGTAAATGGGCGTGGGCCCGGTGCGGGCTGATTACCGGGATCGCTGCCTTGTGTGATCCCATCGTGATGACCGCGTTGTCCCCTGTAGGAATTTGGATGTGCTACCGGGCTTACCGGCGCAAGTGGAACTGGGCCCAGCTAGCACTCGGGGCGGCGCTGGCATTCGTGATCGTGGTGTCTCCGTGGTTCGTACGCAACTACTTCACTTTTCACAAGGTGGTCCCGTTCCGCGGCAATCTCGGCCTGGAACTTTACTCCGGCAACTCTGACGACACCTCACGTTGGGCCAAGGGAGATGCGCAGCCCTCGCATAGTGAAAAAGAATGGCAGGAGTACGTGCAGTTGGGGGAAATGCGCTATATGCAGCACAAACGGGAACAGGCCCTCGGCTTTATTTCGGGCCATAAGAAATTGTTTCTTTGGGTGTCGCTGCGGCGCGCAGCTTACATGTGGACCAATTTCTGGAGTCTCGATCCAGACTATTTACGGGAAGAACCCTTCGAACTACCCGCCATCTTTCTGAACACCGGCTTGTCGGCACTGGCGCTCTGGGGTCTGTGGACGGGACGCCGCACTGTTGGCGCAGGCATTGCTCCCTACGCCCTCGCCCTGTTCTTCTTTCCGGTCGTCTACTATGCCACCCACCCAGAAGACTACTTCCGGCGTCCCATGGACCCGATCTTCGTCGTGCTGGGCGTGTACGCAGTGACGGCATGGCTGCAACGCCGCCGTCTTGTGACTCGGTAGGGCCGCAGTTGGATGAGATCATGTGGGAACAGCCGCCCTCGGCAAACTGAGACACTCTGGGGGGAATCTGCCCACAAGTATCTGAAACCGGACGCGGCCCCGTCACTTCTGCTCGTGGTATTCCATTTCCGTATTTACATCCCAAATCGCGTTCTTGTCTATCTTGCCCGCCACGATGCCATCCACTGCAACCATCGCCGTCAGCATGGAGTGGTCCTGGTTGTTGTACTTGTGCATGCCGTTCCGCCCAACCAGAAACAGATTTTCAAAGCCATCCAGATATTCGCGCAATTCTTCAAACCGGGAGTAGGTACCGAAATAGGCTGGATAGGTCTTCGGCATACGAATCACCGTGGCATCGAGCACGTCTTCGCGATGGATGATTCCGATGCGGTCCAGTTCCTGCTTGGCGAGCGCCGCCATTTCGTCATCCGGCTTCTTCCATAGATCGTCCATTTCATAGCAGAAATACTCGACACCCAACCAGACAGTGTCGGGATCAGCGACTAAATAGGGACTCCAGTTATTAAAAATCTGCAGCCGGCCGGCGAGCACGTCCGGTTCCTGGATGTAGATCCAGTTGTCCCCAATCAGCCGCCGAACAGCATCGTTTTCACCGATCCGTAATTTCTTCAGCAGCAAACCGACCGTAATGAAGTCCCGGTACATCAACCCTTCACTCACCTCAATCGCATTGGACGGGACCTGGGCGTCCATCGCGCGCACCAGTTCCTGGATCGGCATGGTCGAGAAGAAATAATCTCCCTCAATGTTCTGACTCTGGCCGGAACTGTCCGTTCCCGAAACTGCTCGAACGCGCCCATTCTCGCAGTGAATACCATTCACGTCGAAACCTGTCCTGATCTCGCCACCCATCGCGACGACTTTCGCGGCCACGACGTCCCACATCTGGCCGGGGCCGTACTTGGGGTAGAGGAACTGCTCAATCAGCGACGTCTCCGTGTCCTTCTGGGCGACGTCGCCACCCGTCTTCTTCGTCGAGATCTTCAGGAAATGCTTCAGTGCCGTGGCCACTGAAAGGCCCTTCACCCGTTGCATTCCCCACTCGGCGCTGATCTTTGAGCACGGGACACCCCACACTTTTTCCGTATAGTCCTTGAAAAACGTCAAGTAGAGCTCTCGGCCAAACCGATTGATGAAGAATTCTTCCAGATTGGTCGCCGTCTTTTGCGGGAACACGACGCTGCGCAAGTAGCTGATGCCGATTCGCAAGGTGCGCATCAAACCAAGCTGCGACAGAGTGTTCCAATTCAACTGGATCGGGTAATCGAAAAATCGCCGCAGGTAGTAGATGCGCGACTTGCGCTTGCGCAGAAGCATGACTTCGTTGCTTTGCTCCGGGTCCGGCCCCATCGCCGGCGCCGCTACTGCGCGCGTCTGCTGATGGTAGGTCAAATTCACCCCGCCCTCCTCGGTTTTTTCCATGGGCAGGTGTTGCAGCCACCAGTTCATGACCCGGTCGCTCTTCGAAAAGAAGCGGTGCCCGCCCAGATCAATGCGGTTTCCTTTGTAGTTGATGGTGCGCGAGATCCCACCCATATACGAACTCTTCTCCAGGATGATGGGCACAACATCAGAACGGCAAAGCAGTTCGTAGGCGGCAGTCAGGCCAGCTGGGCCGGCGCCGATAATGACGGCTTTTCTCTTCAAGTTTCAGGGACCTGTACTCTCGCCAGATTCCGGAAGGAGTTTCGCAGTCATGCAGCCGCCACTCCGCGCATCAAGACAACGAACCTTGGCTGCGGTTCCGGTAGAATGCCCGTTCGATGACTTCGGGAATTGAAATGTCGGGGCAAACTCAGATTATTTCATCTAAGGGCTGGCGCGCCAATGTTCCGGGGCTTTTTTTGCTGACTTTCTGCGCTTTGCTCATACACGGCTACCATCCGTTTTCGGAAGATGCGGAAATCTATCTGCCCGGCGTGGAGAAAATCCTGCATCCGCAGTTGTTCCCCGTGGGACAGGAATTTTTCGCCTCGCATGCGCATCTCACGCTGTTTCCAAATCTGATCGCGCTTTCGTTGCGCATTACACATCTGCCGTTTGAAACCGGGCTGCTGCTGTGGCATTTCGCGTCGGTCTTGTTATTTTTGGCCGCGTGCTGGCAGCTGACCGGCGTCCTGTTCTCGACCACGCGGGCGCGTTGGGCGGGCGTGGCGCTCGTGGCTGCTCTGCTGACCATCCCGGTCGCCGGGACCGCGCTCTACATTCTCGACCAATATTTGAATCCGCGAAATCTGGCGGCCTTCGCCGCCGTGTTTGCCGTGACCCGCACGCTTGAGAAGAAATATCTGCGAATGCTGATTTGGCTGGCGTTTGCTGCCGTCGTACATCCATTGATGGCGGCGTTCGCATTTTCACTCTGCTTCCTGCTGATCGCGCTGGAGCAAAGCAAGTCAGCCCAACAGGCCAAGCTGCGAGTCCCTTCGGCGACGGCTTTGCTGTGCCTACTGCCGTTCGGCATCACCCTGGCCCCGCAGGCCTCGCGCGCGTATCACGAGGCCGCAACTTATCACGGCTTCCACTACATCCAGCGCTGGGCCTGGTACGAAATCGTAGGGGCCGTGGCCCCAGTCGCGCTGTTGTGGTGGTTTGCGGTTTCGCGCAGGCAGGAGTGGGGCAATCTCGCTAAGCTTTGCCGTGCGCTGGTTATCTACAACCTCGTCTATCTTGCCGCGGCGCTGATCGTAGATTTCCCCGCACGATTTGAAGCGCTGGCGCGGCTCCAGCCTCTGCGCAGTTTGCACCTGCTCTACATCCTGATGTTCGTGGCCGGCGGGGGACTGCTCGGCGAATTTGTCTTGAAGAACAAGCTGTGGCGATGGCTGGTTTTGTTCGTGCCGCTGTGCGCCGGGATGTTTGCCGCCCAGCGCGCAATTTTTCCCAACAGCGCGCATGTTGAACTCCCCGGCTTGGCTCCGCGCAACGATTGGGCCCAAGCCTTTCGCTGGGTGCGCGACCACACTCCGGAAGATGCCGTGTTCGCCCTCGATCCTCTCTACATGCGGCTGCCGGGCGAGGACTCGATCGGTTTCCGTTGCCTCGCCCAACGCAGCCGACTCGCCGACGCTGTCAAGGACAGCGGCGCGGTCAGCATGTTCCCCCCGCTGGCCGACGACTGGTGGACTGAGACGCAAGCCCAGACTCCATGGAAGAGTTTTCGCGCCGAGGACTGGACGCGGCTGAAGGCCCGATTTGGCGTGGACTGGGTCGTACTGAAGGATGCCGCAGCCAGTCCGAACGTCGCAGGATTGGATTGTCGCTACAGCAACGCGAACATCCGCGTGTGCCGTGTTGAGCAGTGATCCGCCGGGAATGAGAGTAGTTTAACCGCAAGAATCGGATATTATGCCTTCTCTTAGGCCGATACCATAGGGACGTTCGGGGTCGAATAGCACCACAAGACTCACAGATATATGGAGGAATCATGAAGTTTATTTCCCTGGTAGCGGTTCTCCTTCTCAGTGCCAGCGCCGCGTTTTCGCAGTCCCCCCAAGCCTGGGACGCCAAAACCATCGTGTGGCAGGATATCGATAAGGACGGCACAAAGTGGGCTGTTCTGGAAGGCGACAAGAACTCGGATGGTAGAGCGTTCACCTATGCGTTTTTCATTCCAGCAGGATATTGGGAACACCATTGGCACACTCAGGATGCCCGGGTCGCGGTAATTTCGGGTGAACTGAAGGTGAGCTTTGGCGACAAACTCGACAAAGCTGGAGCAAAGGGTTATCCCATGGGCAGTTTTCTGTACGTTCCTGCCAATGTCCAACACAGCATGGGCGCGGACGTCGATACGATCATTATCGGAACCGCCGTGGGGCCGTGGAAGACGCATCACCACGATGAAGACGGCCATCAGCACTGAGTAGGTTTGGTCAAGGTGATTGGCGAATGCGCCGGAGTAGAACGCCTGGCCCCGGCGCAACCAATCTCAAAGGCAATCCTGCGGCATGATTCGATCAATAGCGAGACGCCGAAGTTCTAGCACCGAGCACCATTGTCTGCGTAGCTTTGCTACTGGTCTTTAAATAATTCTGCTTCGGATTTCTATGTGAGCGGGCAGTGATTGTGGTCAGTGACTAGCACTCGTCGCTATTCTGATCACCGGCGACTGACTACTGATCACACTCCTCCACAATTGCGATACACTTTTAAAAGAGGAGCGCCCCGTCCTAATGTCAAGCGTGCCGGCCATCGAAACAGCCTCCCGTCTGTTTCCCTTTGAAAAATGGGGTCCTCAGACCTCTTCGCTGGCCCGGAAGTATCGAGAAAACAAGCCCTGCCCGCATATTCTGATGGAGGCCTTCATCGCGCCGGCAACCGCGCTGGCCGCCGCGCAGGAATTTCCCGCCGCCAACAGCGATGCCTGGACGCAATACAAACACACCAACGAAAACAAGCTGGGCATGCCCAAGCGCGAACTGTTTCCGCGCACGCTCGGCGCGATCGCCGACGAACTGAACTCCCCGGAATTTGTGGCCTGGGTCTCCGATCTGACCGGAATCCCCAACCTTGTCGCCGACCCCATGCTCGAAGGCGGCGGACTGCATCAGTCCGGCCCCGGCGGATATCTCAACGTTCACACCGATTTTTCCGTCCATCACTTCCACAAGAACTGGCACCGCCGCGTCAACCTGATCCTCTATCTCAATCCGGGATGGCGGCAGGAGTGGGGCGGCGCGATTGAGCTCTGGGAGCGCGGTATGGGCCGCTGCGTGGCCAAATATCCGCCGCTGCTCAATTCCGCGCTCGTGTTTACCACCGACGACAAATCGCTGCATGGCTTCCCCGACCCGCTGACGTGTCCCGCGGAGGAGTCGCGCAAGAGCCTGGCATTTTATTACTACACGGTGGAAGACAATCTGGTGCCGCGCTCGACCGACTATTTCGGACGCCCCCAGGATGGCGCCGCCAAGAAAGCCATGATCTGGCTCGACAAGAAGGTGCTCGACATCTATTCACGCGCCAAAGCGCGCTTCGGATTCTCCGACGAATTCGCCAGCAAAGTGCTGGGCCTGCTCTCGCGCAAGAAATAAGACGCCAGCACTACCCATTCCGTGTGCAATTTCTTGCATCTTGAAATTTCTTTCCCGGCAAGGGAAACTTATGCCCTCCTGCGGGATTGCAAGCTCCGTGGAGCTGTTTGAACCCCCGGTGAACCACTCCGCCTGCAGTTGCCTCTTCCAGGAGACGAATCCGATGAAATCCCCGAGCAGTTTCGCAAAGCAAATCCTGCATGGCCTCTGCGCCATGTTGACCCTGGCTGCATTCCCCGCCGGGCTCGCCACCACCGCGCAAACCTACAAAGTGATTCACGACTTCACTTCCCCGGGCGGGAGCTACCGCTTCGCGGACGGGGCCAACCCCACCGCCAATCTGACATTCGACGCGCATGGCAATCTGTTTGGCGTGACTTCGGCGGGCGGCGACAACAACAATACGGGATGCAGTTTCGGATGCGGCACCGTGTTTGAACTCTCCCCGACCTCCGCCGGTGGATGGAAGGAAACCGTGCTCCACCGGTTCCACGGATCAATCGTCGGCAACAACAACGACGGTGCTGGTCCGCAAGCTGGCTTGGTCTTCGATAGCGCCGGGAACCTCTACGGGACCACCTCTCAAGGCGGATCGGGCGGCAATGTCGGTACCGTGTTCGAACTGTCGCCAACCTCAAGCGGCGGATGGACCTATTCCATCCTCTACAGTTTCAAGGACGGCACCGACGGCGCAACTCCACTCGGCAAACTGGTTCTAGATGCTTCCGGAAATCTCTACGGCACGGCCCAGGGCGGAGGCGCATCGCTGTTCGGCGTGGTCTATAAGCTCTCCCCAGGATCCGCCGGCGGCTGGAACGAAAGCGTCCTGTACAGTTTCACCGGGGGCAGTGATGGCGCATATCCCAACTCTGGCGTCATCTTCGACGCCTCCGGCAACCTCTACGGCACCACCTCCTACGGCGGCGTCGCCTCCAGCTACTCTGGCTTTGGCGTGGTGTTTGAGCTGTCACCCAATTCCGGGGGATGGGCCGAGTCCGTGCTGCATACCTTCAACCAGACCGACGGAGCCGTCCCGGAAGGGAGCCTGATCTTTGACGCGTCTGGCAATCTCTATGGCACGGCGTATCAGGGCGGGCACCTCAGCCAGTGCAGTGGCGCAGGCTGCGGGGTCGTCTTCGAACTGTCTCCAAATTTAGGTGGCGGCTGGACCGAGAGCGTGCTCCACGCCTTCCAGGGTGGCAATCAGGGCTATCCGGGCTACGGTGGGGGGAATCCGTTTGCGGGACTCACCTTCGACACCGCTGGCAACCTGTATGGCACCACCGCATACGGTGGCCGCGCGCCGGGGCACATGGGCGTCGTTTTCAAGCTCGTACCCAGCTCGACCGGCTGGACGGAAACGGTGCTGCACGCTTTCTTCGGCGGTACCGACGGCGGTGAGCCCATTTTCGGAGTCACCCCTGACGGGGCTGGCAACCTGTTCGGCACCGCTTTTTACGGCGGCATCTCCAGCGACTGCGGCGGCAACGGCTGCGGTGTCGTGTACAAAATCACACCATAGACAATTTCTCCGGCCGCGCGCGTCGGCCCAGACACGCGCGGCTGGGCTTATTCAGGCCCCACGGCACGACACTGTCATCCCTTAAAAGCAGCGCCACAATTGCCCGCAACCGTGGAAAAAATTCCCCGCGCCGTTACCGCGCCACCTTCTCAATCTCCGCCTGCAACTGTTCATACGTCATCGCCCCGGGATGGTACATCGCCACTTTGCCCGCCCGGTCAATCAGCACCAGTGTCGGAGTGGTCGAGGCGCCGTAGCGATCAAAATTCGCAGCGCTGACCGGCACCGGCATGTCTTTCAGTCCGGCGTAAAACTGTTTGTTCACCGCCTCGATGTAAGGCAACTCCTGCTGCGGCGACGCATGTTCGATCTGCGCCGTATACCCGTAGTAGCGCGTCGGTCCGATCACCGTCAGCCCCTGCTTGGCATAATCCTGTTTCAGCTGCGCAATCACCGGCGCGTCGGCCTTGCAATCAACGCACCAGTGCGCCCAGAAAAACAGCAGCACCGGTTTTCCCTTGAGCTGGGCCAGCGTCGGACTCTTCGCTCCCAGCGCTTTCGCCACGTCCAACTCGGGCGCCGCCGATCCCGGCAGCGTCAGTGCATTCAGGTTTTTCTGCAAGCGCGCGCGGATCGAAGTCGTGCCATAGGTCCGCACTGCCGCGCGCAGCAACTCAACCGCTTGCGCTTTCCGGCCTTGCGCCACATCGGCCTGCGCTTCCACTTCATAGGCCGCGCCCAGCGCGGTCGGCAAATGCTCGTCGGCGTCCAGCTTTCGCGTTTTCAGCTGCGCCTGGGCGTCCGTCTTCGTCTGCCTCGCATACGTCAGCGCCTGGTCATACTGGCGATTTTTCAGCGCGGCCCTCGCCATCCACGAGTACGCCTCCACATACTCCGGCGTCACGCCATGCTGCGTCCGGTAAGCCTGCACGCCCGCCTCCGCCGCCGAGAAATTGTAGGCATCCAGCGCCGTCCGCGTATCTTCCACCACGCCCGCCCACGCCGCCACCGGGC
>Ga0209068_10000074_pt1 | contig 58451 bp, 56 predicted proteins | sample ColStrG_CSR_2012_FD_187200 | JGI IMG/M metagenome (GOLD analysis project Ga0209068, IMG submission 187200) | Freshwater sediment microbial communities in response to fracking from Pennsylvania, USA - Cold Stream Run_MetaG_CSR_2012 (SPAdes)... | ecosystem: Environmental > Aquatic > Freshwater >...
GCATAGGTCAGCGTTTCGCCGAGGCCGTAAATTCCGCCGTGATCGGGCGGGACCAGACCGTAGTTTCGCGCAAGGCGCGCTGCCACGCCCAGGCCCGATACGCCCGCCGCGGCCGCGAGCCCGGTTATGATCAGTTTTCGGCGTGAGAGGTCGGTCATGTGCGCTCCGTACCCGTACCTGTTTGTCCGGTGATCATCGCTCGCATGCGGCTCCTGAATCCAGCACGACCAACCATCGCGACGTGGACCAGCAGGAAGAGCAAGAGAGCCAGAGAGACGAAGAAGTGAAGCGTGCGCGCGGATTGCCGGCCGCCCAACAGAGTGACCGTCGCCGGAAACGCGGAAACAAAAGCGGGAGACATCGCCAGGCCGGTCCAGATGACTAACGGGAAAAGAACGAAGATCACGAACAGATAGCTGAGGCGCTGGAGCACGTTATACGACCAGGCCTCCGCCTCACTGGGCCGTCCGAAGCGCAAGTGGTTCGCGATTACGGTCGAAACGCTGCGCCATGACAGGTTAGCCTTACCAGGGAGCAAGTTCTTCCGGAAATGACCTGTAAACAGTCCGGAGATTACATACAGTAACCCGGTCAGCACCGCAACCCATGCAGATTGAAAGTGAAGAGCTCGGCTCCAGCCGTTCTGATCCGGCAAAACGTACCCGTAGCCAGTCGGGACCAATGCTCTCGACGAAGGGATTGGCAATTTAAACAGAGGGGTGGTCAATACACTGCCGGTCTCACCCCAATAGAAGCGGGGGTGAGAGATCACAATTTCAACTCCGCTGACGAGCAGGGCAAGAAAGCACAGGGTAGTGATCCAGTGAGTGATGCGGACGAGGGCAGAGTGCCGCGACGCAACCGTCGTGGTTCGGACCGCCGAGACAGCACCTGGGACGCAAGCGGAGTCGCTCACGCGGGAATGGTACCATGTGCCGCGGACATTGCACACACCGGGCGGAACGCGGGTGGATAGTTGCAGGGAATGCCTTCGGCACGGGATGGAGGTGTTCAGCGTTTGCGATTTTCAATCGTAGTGACCTGTTTTTCAGCGATTTAGTTCCCGCGAAGTTGTGGTTTTTCGTGGAATTTTGAGTAGTGGTGCAGTTTGGTTCAGGGCGCAGTTTGAAGTGGTAATTAACTTGCTGGTTAATTTAAGATGCGTCCAAACGGACATGCACGTAAGATACCGGGACTTTACAGAGAATACCCGATAGAACTATGCTGTGAGGCCGCGAAAGAATGGTTTTGATGAAATCTTACCCTGATCCTAAGAGCACTGTGAATATGGCGGGGCGATCGCCGATACGGGAGCGCGTTAAGGACTGGTGTAGGCAAAAAATTGGCCGGGTTCTGGAAGCAATGCACGCCCCGGCCAAGATAAAAGAGTTTGAGTGTGTTGATCCAATCACCAATGAATGCGTCTACCTCTCAACGGGAGCACGATATTCTGTGCTCCACGTCGGGAGTAAGCGCTTGTTTTTTGATCGGCTAACGGGCCGGTTTGATGGAACCGGAACGTTATTTCAAGAGCGTATTGTAACGGGGTTTCAGGTCTTGGATTAGCTGTTGTTCAGCTGAGTCCATCTCTGCCGCCGTCGAATACGCTTGTGAGTAAAAGTGGGTAATACCAGGGCCTGGGGGATTGTTGAGCCAGTAACTCAACCGATCCCTCATGGTTTTGGACTTGCCCACATACACAACCGTGAGTCCCCCAAGTGCATTCCTCACGGCCAGCCCATAAACCGCGAATTGGTCGTTGCGTTGATCCGCGATTGTTTGAGCATCGAAGCTATTGGGTTGGAATTGAAATGTGATTGTCTTTTACCTCATTTCAGTCAAGCGTGGGACTTCCTTCCGATCAAGCAGGGCTATTAGTTCTTCGCAAGACCAGACATGATCCGTAATCCCTGCTTCCATTGCGGGTGTCACGCGAAGCGTCTTGTGAACTCTGCAAAAATTGAGTGCATGAAGTATAGAGCCACCATATGGCCATGATTCTCTAGCTTCTTGCTGAAACCATTCGTTAACCGAGTGAATCGGCGCATTCCCATCCTCACTGAAAGATTGCTGCGCTCAACAAACGACGTGCTGATGTGGTCGGGATTGGGATTGCCGGACAGGATGCCCGTGCGACAGCCGATGCAAGTTGCGGGACTGTAGCGTGACTCAGGGCTGTCGCTTGAAGCGCCGTGCAGTTTGACAAGCATCGCGTAGTCAATGTCCGCGCCAAATGCGGCCTCTGTGGCTTCGGCATAAACGCGGTACCCATCTGTCGTTAGCTGAATCCGGGTGCTGATGCGGGATGCCATATCTTGCATAAACGCTTGTGCGGTTGGTGCGCTTCGATCCCCTAGCGTGTACGAAATGATTAGCTTTGAATCGGCATCTAGCGCCGTCCACGTCCAAATGTCACCCCAGCCCTGTTCTACCTTTTCGGGAGTTGTGTTCTTTGCCTTCGCTCCAATGAATGCCCAGATTTCATCGCACTGCACGCGGCGCACGCGGAGATTGCGGACGTGTGAATCGTGGAAAGCAGCACAGGCGCAGCCGAGGTCTTTCAGAAGCTTCAGGACTGTATGCTTCGCAACTCCGGTCATGCGACAGGTTGCATTGATTGATACACCTTCAACTAAGGCATTAACGATGGAGGCCCTTCGTGCTATGGAAAGACAATTCATCTTGGATTTTCCACACGCACCTTAACCACATGCAAACTGACTTGACAACAGATAGTATCTGATGTAAAGTCAGTTTGCAAGTGATTATTTGGCATGGAGGGCAAATGTTGTTTTCGACGCCACGGTTAGAAAAAGTCGAACTGGACGCGCTCGAAGAAATCGCCAATATCAGAAAACAGGTGAGACATATCACCGGCAAACCGAGGAAATGGTCTGGAATGCTGAGACAGATGATGGTAGCCGGAGCGATCCGGGGATCAAACAGCATTGAGGGATACAAGGCCAGCGTCGAAGATGCGATGGCGGCGATGCAAAGAGTTGAGCCTTTTGACGCCGAGGGCGAAACCTGGGACGCCCTTACTAGCTACCGGTCTGCAATGACTTTCGTCTTGCAACTTGCCAACGACCCAAGTTTTCGATACGAAGAGGGACTTATTCGTAGCCTCCACTACATGATGCTCCAGTACGATTTGAGTAAGAATCCGGGAAATTGGAGGCCGGGTACGGTGTATGTGAGAGACGAAAATAACAAGAGGATCGTCTACGAAGCTCCATCTCGCGACATGGTCGAGCCCTTGATGATTGAGCTGATAAAGGGCCTTAATGAAAAATCAGGAACTCCGGAAGTAGTGCGCGCAGCCATGGCACATTTGAATTTCGTGATGATTCATCCCTTTTCCGATGGAAATGGTCGAATGGGGCGATGCCTACATACCCTCGTGCTTGCACGCGAAGGGATATTGGAGCCCGAGTTTTGTAGCATCGAAGAATATTTAGGATTCGAGCAACAAGCTTACTATGACGTTCTCGCGGGGGTGGGAAGAGGCTCTTGGCATCCTCGAAATGACGCGAGGCTATGGGTAAGATTCATCTTGAAGGCACATCTTGTCCAGGCATATCGAATCCTGTGGCTTAACGAGCAATTTGACCGTGTATGGAAAGAGGCGGAGAGGCTTGGCAAGGAGAAAAATCTACCAGAGCGAACCTTGCAAGCTGTCGCCGATGCGATTTTTGGCCTGAAAATAAAGAATGCCTCCTATAGGTCATTTATCGGAATATCGGAAAATTTGGCTAGTCGGGATTTGAAACTGCTCGTCGATAAAGGAATTCTTGTACCCGCTGGGGAGAAACGGGGTAGAGTTTATGAACCATCTGCAAAGATCAAGGAATTGAGAAAAGCCACGTGGCAAAAGTTCAAACTGCCTGAGCCTTTCAAGGCCAAGCTTCCGGAACAGGGAATTTTACCCGGCTTTGGCTCCTAGCGCCCCTCGGTCGCTTCTCTCACGATCCTGGCAGCGGCTTGGCTGGCATCCTCTTTGATCTTCGGGAATTGGATGCCAATAACTGAATCACCGGGGTGCTTGTCAGCACAATGGGCGCGAAATTCGGCGTCAATTTTGTGAAGCTCTGAGATGGTTGCTTCTCTCGTGCTCCCGGTGTCAAAAGCGGCATTACAGTTGGAGCATCCCCAAATGCAAGGTATTTTGGTTCCGTCAATAAAGACTTTCGCTTCTAGTGTGGGCATACGAACAGTTTCCCACAGACCGCTCTCATGCGCTACTCCTGTGGATATTCAAACTGCACCGCTACCGAATTTTGAGTAAGATTGGTGCGATCAGCTGTAGCATTCTTCGGTCAGTCTCACAGGCAAGCAAGTGGCGCCTGCACTTAAATGCGAGATGTAGTCGTGCCATATAGCCGACCCGAACTTCAAAAACTCGTCCGCGACTCGAATCTCATTTTCTCCGGCACGGTGATTGAGCTGGGTGCTTCATCCGTTGCCAACTTAGCGCCGCGTGACAACTTTGCCGTAGTCTGGGTCGACAACCCCATGCGTTCTGACCCTGCCCTCGGTGATCTGCGCCGGAGGAAGATTACGGTGGAGTTGCTCACGCAAGGCGAGCTGCAGCCGGACCAGAAGGTGATCTTCTTCACATTGAACTGGATCCAAGGCGGAGGAATTGCCGCGCGCGAGGTAACACACCTGGAGACACAGCAAGAGGATGAAGTCGCCGCAGAGGTGGCGCGCATGCCGGAGCGGCATCTGGCAGAGCGACTTGCCAGTGCCATCCTGGTCGTGGTCGCGGAGGTGACCGAGACCAAAGCGACACCCTTCGATGTCCGTTGGCGTAACGCTCCACAGTGGGCGACAGCCTCGTTCCGGAATGTCGAAGCGTTGCGCGGCCAGCCAATCGAGAACATGGTGGTCTTGTTCCCCACCAGCGGGCGGCCGATGTGGGCGCGCTCACCGCGCCTGAGGAAGGGCCAGCGCGGAATCTTCCTATTGCACCGTCCCCCGGATTGGCCACCCCTCCCCGATCTGGGTCCGACCCTCACATCGGCGGTATTCACCGTGTTGGACCCGGCAGATGTGCAGCCCGTGTCACAGCGACCGCTAGTAGAAAAACTCCTCCGCCAACGGAGTGCCCGATGACGGTCGTGCGCGTGGTCAACACCGTACCGGCAGAGCGTAGCGATGAGACCGATCTGAACTGGCAGCCTTCCATTGCGATCAATCCCGCCAATCCGAATGAGATCGTCGTCAGCGCTTACACCGAGCCTCCCAATAACGTTGGATTCAGTTACTCTTACGACCGCGGCCAGAACTGGCAGATCAACTTCAGCGAACCGGGCGAGCAACTGGATCAATCAGCAGGGTTTGGTGCGTCGGGTGAGCTTTACTGGACGGTCGCTTTCGACCCGGCAAGCGCCATCCCTACCCTGCATGTCTTGCGGACGCCCGATCCGGCGACAGCCGGCCCGCTTCCCGAAATCGACACACCGCGGCCCGAGATAGACCAGCCCTACGCCCATGTTTTCACCCACGGGGAACCTATCCCGCCGGACACGGATCGACTCTATGTCGGCTACATCGACCATAGCCATAACATGGGGGATTCGGCAATCGCCACTGTCGATGTGTGCCTTGACGCACGGGCGGCCGTGCCGGTTTTCACACAAGTACCCATCGAATTCCGCGCTTCATTGCCGCTGGATGGGTATGAAGTGCGACCCGCCGCTCACGGTGACGGCACGGTCTACGTCGCGCACAAGAGTTGGAGTTCCTGGAACAACACCACTGTCATTACTGACATCGTGGTGGTGCGCGACGACAATTGGGGGGCGGATGGATTTGTCAGCCTGACAGACCCGATTGACGGCAAACCCGGGCTCCGGGTAGCGACCAAGGTTCATATTAAAGATCCCCAGCTCTTGGGCGGTCAGCGGCTCGACAACGATCTCTCCCTTGCCGTCGACCCCACCAACAGCGCCACGGCGTACATCGTGTGGGGAGACAATGCCCAGGGGGAATACACGCTGCGGGTGCGTCGATCGCTCGACCGCGGAAATATCTGGTCCGGCGATTTGTTGACGATCGCCAACGCCAACCTGGCAGGCCTCGCCATCAATAGCGATGGCAGGGTCGGCTTCGTGTATCAGCAGCTTGTTGCGGGCTTGTGGGAGACTCACTTCCGCCGCACTTCGGACAATACAGGGCGAAACTGGGATGACATCATCCTGGCTCGCACTCCCACGGCGGGCGAGGTCGCCGACTATTCGCGCGTCATCGCAGTCGGCAAGGATTTCTACGGAGTCTTTCCCGCCTGGAACACGCCCAATCCCGCGAACTTTCCTGCCACGCCGCCCACACCGTCGAACCCCAACGGAGCCAGGTTTCTGCGAAATACCACCAAGACCGCGCCCTGGCAACTGCTGGGCTCGGGCGGCTTTCCCGTCGCAGAGTCAGTTGATCCATTCTTCTACATGGTGCAGGACGACGGTACGCCGAATCCACCAACCGATTTGACCGGCACTGTAGTGTGAGCCGAGTCTACCGCCTCTCGGCAATCCTGTTTTCTGATGTTGAACGCGGGCCAAAGCGGGCAGCTTGACAGTCTATTATCCCGGGTGCAAGATGTGCCGATCACGAAACCGACTTCCCGGGCCAATTCGATAGTAATCGATACGATGACAAGCATCAGAAGGGTTGAGGTTTGACGAGGAACTCCACACGTCAACCCTGCCGAAAAGAAGAAGATTGGAACGGAGGACCATAATGCCAAAACGCCGACCACCGCAAGACCCTGCGAAAGAGCTCAGAGAACTGAAGAAAAAAATTGCCAAACGAAGACGCGAAATGGACGAAGCACAGAAAAGGTTGATTCTTTGCTTAAAAGAGTGCATGAAAAAACTTGAACACCCGCCCTGGCATTACGGTCCGCATTGCAAGTAGTACGCAAGTTACATTGTCGAGGGCATGCCATTGGGAATGAAGAGTCGCGGCATTCTGGTGAAGCGGTCGGAGTGTCTGGTCTTCTTCTTCCAGGACGGCGCCCTGCATTGCAAGAACTATCTCACTGGGAAAGAATTTGAGGCCTCGCCGCTCCTGGTTCCGATTTTGGACAAATTGGATCGATGGCGCGCCTTCCGGGGAGTCGAGCGATTGCTTCCCGAGTATTCTCCTGCGTCCATTCGCCACAACCTGCGCCGACTCATCGCAAGTACGGCCGTGCTGATCAGAGGCGGTTCTCAATCAAAACAGGAATCTGCGCTGTCAGCCTGGCAGCCTTGGGGTGTGGAGGCTCGCTTCTTCCACCTTGCCAGCAAGAACACTCACAGGGTTGCAATAACGATTGATGAAGCTCGCTTCAACCGTGTGCTTAAGCGACGTGAGCCTCCGCCTCCCGCGATAAAGCGTTACCTCACTGGCAGGCGTGCCGCCCTCCCAGATCCCAGTAGCCGGCTTCGCGGCCAGTTGCCCGAAGTCCTGCTCAGCCGGCGCACCCATCGCCATTTTGGGGCCGGTCGGATTTCGCTTGAGCAACTGTCGGTTCTCCTTCGACTTACATGGGGCTTTACGAGCCATATCCGCTGGCCGGGGTTGGGCAACCTGCCGGTGAAGACCAGTCCCTCAGGAGGTGCTCGTCATTCGCTGGAGGTCTATCTGTGGTGCTCGCGCGTCAAGGGACTGGCACCAGGCATCTATCACTACCGGCCGGACCGGCACGAGTTGGAACTTCTGAAAGCGGGGAGGATAGCAGGACAGATGGCTGGGCTGTGTGGTCATCAAGAGTGGGTCCAACGCTGTTCGGCGCTGTTTGTTATGACGAGCGTGCTGGCGCGCGTGACTTGGCGCTATCGATATTCTCGAGCGTATCGGGTCATTCTGCTCGAGGCCGGCCATTTCGGCCAGACGTTCTGCCTGGTCGCGACCTGGCTCGGGCTGGCTCCCTTTTGTACCGCGGCTCTCGACGATGAAAAGATCGAAAGGGATCTTGATCTGAATGCCGGTGAGGCAGTGCTTTATGCGGCAGGTGTAGGCCCGCGCGCCGCATGACCCGCCGTACCTAGGGCGTCGGCCACTGGAGGGCATACACCTCTTGACTGCCGATATCGCGGGTTGCAAGCAGAGAGTCATCGGGTCCCAATCCAAACCAGGGTCCAAAAGGACCCCACGTTCGACGCAGGTCTTCGAGGCCGATCACCTTTTCTGGAACTTTCTCGCGGAGTCCGATCCGGTCTATGGAAGGCTCGGCTCCGAACGTATCAAAATAGAGATATCTGCTGTCTTTTGACCAGCACAGGTAGCCAACTCCCACACGTGCCAGTTCATCCCACTTCCTGGTCCGAGTATCGAATAGCAGCAATTTCTGGGAATCCATGGTCGTGGCGGCGATAAAATGGCCATCAGGCGACCATCTTGGTGAGAGTAGCCCCTCCGAACCCGGAAGAACTGAGACATTGTGGGTTCTAACGTCGAGCACAAATATGCTCGTGATTGCGCCAGAATTTTTCTTGGGGTCGGAACCGGTGAAGACTATCGAATTGCCGTCGGGTGACCAACCTGGATCGGCCTGTCGTAGGTCGCCGGGCAGCATTTCTATGAGGCTGCCGCCCGCCGCGGAAATCGTATAAATCTTCTTTGTTTTGCCGTCCTTGGAGCCATCGAAAACTATGTCGTTTCCATCCGGAGACCAGCGCGGCTGGTGAACCGCGAACGACTCGAATGTCAATTGTTGTTTGTGAGTGCCGTCTAGCTTGCTTCGCCAAAGAGTGCCATCGGGGTAACTGACATAAGCCACCCACTGTTCGTCTCGCGAAAAGCCCAGACGATCGGCGGAAATTCCCGAGAGATAAGGCAGAAATTGGCGAGCCTTGGTGTCATAGCGCACTACTTCGCCGCGGCGCTGTTCGCCCAGCACAAACAACTTCTGTCCGTCGCCGCTGAAAACCGGAGCTGTGAAATTCATCGGACCTGCGGTGAGCTGCCGCGGTCCGCGCTGCAAACGAAAAAAATCACTCTTGTCGGTCAGCACCCAGATGTTGCTGCGTCCGTTGCGGGACGATTGAAACGCAAAATACTTCCCATCCGGACTCCAGTTTCCGCAACACTCTGCCGCTGGTTCGTTCCACCCGGGCAGCAAGGGGTGCAGGTTGCTGCCGTCCGCCGAGACCTCCCACAGCGAGCGCATATCGGTTCCAGGATCGCTTGTCGTGAACCGCAGCGCGCGACCGTCTGGCGCCGACCGCAACCAGAATGGGATGCCGCCTACAGTCACCAATTTACGATTGTCGGTGCCGTCCGCTTTTACCCGGTACAGATCGGCACCATTGGCATACACGATGTCCCCCTGGGGGGTCCAGGTTGCATCGTGGGCCAGGATTTCACCAATGCGTCGCGGCGTTCCGCCCAGCGTCGGAATTGTCCAGAGTGGAGACTCTAACTCCGAACCGTTAAAACCCAAGACCAGCAGCCGAGCATGATCTGGCGAGATATCCGCCATCCGAGGAAACCGGAAAGGTGTGTCAATAAGAGTGGTTTCACTGCCTGCAGTCGAGACGTGTGCGAAGCGAAGGTCACCCTTTCCTATCTCGGTAAAATAAAGGCGAGCCCCATCGGTCACCACCGGATAGAACGAGTCGGGGAACTCCTTTTGCTGCCCATCGCTGGTGATGGGATAGGAACCCGTCGGCACCGGGATTGGGGAAGGCACGATCAGAGTTATGAGCAGCAGCAGCAGCCCTAATAGGCCGATTCCCCCACCCAGCCAACCAAGTTGTTTCCGTAGTTTATTGCGCTCCCGGGGAAGAGAATGCGGCACAACCGAACTTCCTGAGGAGATCCCCGAGTCCACGTCACGTTTCAGACGCTGCAACTCGGCCCTTAGATCGCGGGCCGTCTGGTAGCGTAGCGCTCGATCCTTCTCCAAAGCGCGGTTTATGATTTGGTCGAGCTGGTGAGGCACGGCCCGATTCAGTTTCATCGGTGATACTGGTGTGAAATTCAGAACCGCATCCAAAATGATTCCGTCGCTGCGCCCGGTGAACGCGCGGCACGCGGTTGTCATCTCATAGAGGACCACGCCGAAGGAAAACAGATCGCTGCGGGCATCGGTGCCTTCCCGGCGTACCTGCTCCGGCGACATGTAGGGAATCGTGCCAAGGATGGCATCGGTCCTGCTCACCGGCTCTTCCCGGGTGACCGTGGGTGCGGAAGTAGATACTTCTTCGTCAAAGAAATGGACCAACTTGGCGAGACCAAAGTCCAGGATCTTCGCCTGGCCTCTTTTGGTTACGGCGATGTTTGCAGGTTTGATATCGCGATGAATGATGCCTTGGGAATGGGCGGCATCGAGCGCATCGGCAACCTGGATTCCTATATCGAGCACCTCTTTTACGGGCAACGGCCCTCCGCTCAGTCGCGCGGCCAGGGTCTGGCCAACGATGAGTTCCATCACCAGAAACTGGATGCCCCCGTCCTGCTCCAGCCCATAGATCGTCGCTATATTTGGATGGTTTAGCGCTGCCAATATTCGCGCTTCGCGCTGAAAACGAGACAACCGGTCGGGACTGTTTACGAAAGCTGTCGGCAGCACTTTGATAGCGACATCGCGCCCCAGTTTGCTGTCGGATGCCTGATAGACTTCGCCCATGCCACCTGCGCCCAGGGGTGCACGGATTTCATAGCCTCCAAGCCTGGTGCCGCTCTTGAGTGATCCCCCCACAAAAGTTCTGTCTTGTTTCATGTAAAGGCCTGGAACCATTGACCCGCTCCGCGCGCAAAGTTCCCGAAGGAGGTCAGAATCCAGTCGAGAAGAGAGAAGGTCGTGCGCTCAAATCAGATTGATAGTACTCCGGTACATTCGATGCCGCCACATTCGCCCGTAGCCTCGGCGCGATTCGCGTGAGTCCGCATTATCAAGGTTTGCAGTCGTTGGGGCTTGCCAGCGGCTATGGTTTGTGACCGCCTTGAAAGCAAATTCTTCGAGCGTTCTGATAGCCCACGCAGGTCATAGGAGTGACGCGCCTTACAACATACCGGGATGGGCAACTGAAACCGCGCGACTGGCAAATGTGGAATGCGTGTGCAAAACCGGGTCTTTGTCGTCCTCACGTGCAACAATCCACATGCAATCAACCGATTAAGCGTTTCGAGAAGATGAGCCACCAGATTCACCGTTTGCACCGAAAAGCGGCATTGACAACCATCGCCTAACCGTTTAACTTCCGCACCGTCGACGATCGAAAGGGTTGGTTCAAATAGAATTTAGCCAGTCCGAAGTAGATTGGGTGATCAGTCCGGCAGGGCGACCTGCTGGGCAGCCGAACCCGAAAAAACCGACAACTCTGCGAGGAGTGGTTGGGGTTTGGAACTGCGAAAGCAGTGATTACATCAGGGGCCGTGATGGTGCATGCTTCCACGCTGTTGGCTTCTTCGCAGGAGCGAGCGGCTGGAGCGTAACCAATATCACGGCCTTTTCATTTTTCAGGACTCGTCCTCGCTCGATAACCCCTTCCTAATTTCGCGGTGGTGGATGCGATCAACCTCACATGCACTGCTCTAGCCCCTCTCCTCCGTTCACAATTGGGCCGCTTCCCAATTGGAAATCCACCTATGGTCGAACATTTTCTGTACCCGACGGAGTCCCACACCGCAGTATGCAGGTACTGAGCGTGAGCGCATCTTGCTGAGCAACTGCCCGGAGCCGAGCAGGAATTGTTCGGAGTTGATCCCAGGTTTTGGCAGAAAGCGCACCTCTCACCGGTTCCGGTAGTTGGCCCCACGACGGAGAAATTTCCTCGTTCGCCGAGACTAAGGGCTGGCGACCAGGCCAAAGACTTCCGGAGGATCGAAGAAACAGCGGCGCAGGAACGCTTCGTCGGATAGGGTTCCTGACTTCCACTGGCGCAAAGCAGGCACGGTTGCAGCGATCATGCCGCCATCATCTGAGTCGAAAATCACCACCACCCCAACCACACTGCTGGAAGTCCTTATCAGATCGGCATATTGCCGGTCGAACAAGGATTTCGCGAATGCCAGCTTCGCCCGCGAGCCGGTGGCGACCGCGTTGTCGCTGGTCTTCTGCACCGAGACAATCCTCACGGTTTTTCCCTGAAGCGGTTGCCAGGTCCCGGGGAAGGACGCGACCTGTTCATTCTCCACGTGGAACGGCTGGGTGTCAGCTTGCGCAGGTTCGGTTCGGGCTTCCGTCTCCGCGGGCGGTGGGTCGGATTCTGTGGTGGGCATCTCCAGACTCGAACGCCGGATCCATCCCCGGGAAATTCCGGAAATGCGAACGTGCACCCAGTTTGGGTTCGCGTCCAGGATTTCAAACTCATCTTCGGCCGCGGCAAGAAACAGTACCTTGGCGTCCGCGATCGGGTTCGCAAGTACCGGTGTGTCTCCTTTCTTTACCGCCACCAGGTTGGTGGGATGGGCCTGGTTGTGGAGAATTTCCTCCAGGCCCTTTGCTTGTTTTGCCTGCTCCTCAGTGTGCCGGTCGACCACTGCCTTTTGAGTGGCCAATGAAGACATGTGATCCAAGCCAAGCGGATCTCCCAGCTTGAATTGCGAACCAGCTGGCGCTTTGGACTGCGCACCGAGAGCATGGTCGCGACTCGGCGACGCAGAGGCAGAGAGAGACGGTCCTGCCTGACTCGACGAGTACTTGGCCGCGGACGGCGGGGCGTTCACGACTGGCGTCGGGCCAGGTGATGACCCCGCGCCCAACGCTTCCTGCAAGCGGTCAAGGAAATCGGCTTCGAGACGGCCGTTGGATGGAAGAACCTGGTAACCGGACTTTGCTGGAACAGGGTCGGCGTACCAGGCGGTAATGGTTGCGTTGACTCGAACCATCGACCCACCGGATGAGGTAGCACTCACCTGAGCAGCGCATTGATAGTAGCCGCGGTGGAAGCGATCCCAGGGGCGATCGCCGGGAACGGTGAAACCCTCCAGAGTTGGCAGGTGGCCGGCGCTTGACGATTGCAACTCCTTGAGCCGCTTCTCAACGATCACTTTGGATTGTGGAAACGTCCGCTGGTAGGGAACGCTCTGAGCGTTGCCGGTGCGCGCGGTCACCATCGCAAAGATCACTGTGCCACAGAAGACAATGGATCGCGCCTGTAGTGCGGACCGGGCAGTAGAAGCGAAGGCTTTCAAGGCAGCGGCTCCAGTTGTTCGCGGTTAACCCAGCCATGTTGCCCATCAGTGGTTTCCACGCCGTACCAGTATGGAGTCACGATCAGGATCACTACTTCCGCGCCGGCTTCAAGAGATTTCACCTTACTCGCGCTGTGGAAGGGGGCGGACTTCAATTCGCCCCCTGGAGCTCTTACTACCCGTTCCGCCTGGTGGCGCAAATACTCGAGATGTTGGTCTAAGGTTTGAGCCGAGGTTTGCGCTGCGGCTAGTGCAAAGGCCTCATCTGCCAGACGCTTGCGTTCCAACGCCTGCGCTGCCAGCTTATCCTGATTCTGCTTTTCGCGCTCCTCGCCTTGTTTCTTCTCCGCCTCGACCCCGTCGATCTGATTCTCGATTTCCTGGCACTCGGCGTTCTCCACGCTCCCATCCGAGGGATGCGCGATGCGGTGGAAGTCTTCGACGAAGACCGCATCGATTCGCAAAAGGCTCTTGGACGCGTCTTTGCTCTGGACTACATAGCGGACAGCGAGTGTTCCTTCGTCCTTGCTCTCCTTGAAATTCAGCGGGGCCAACACGGCAGTGCGTACTTTGTAATAAACCTTGCCTGGCTCTTTCCATTCGGGAAACAACGGCGAGGACGCGGCGGCGGTGGCGTTCTCGATGTATTTGTCCTTGTTGTATTCCTTGCTGCCCTGGATGATCCCGTTGTTCACAATCGCCTCAACCGCCTGCGAGACTTCGCTTTCGGGGTACGGTATCTCCGTGGAAAACCCCAAACTGTAATCTTCGGTTGTCATCTTCCTTTTGTGTTCGCGGCCATGAAGGGGAAGAACGGCCCATAGCAGGAAGAGGATTGCAGACACTGCGATCGCGAAATGGTTAACCCTTGGGGGACAATTTGTGAACGGGCCACGTGTTCTCAATGCGACCGGGAAGCAGCGAAGTGCCTCCCATCCGGCAGTCTGGCGCGTGTGCCCGGTACTTTGAAACCCTGGTGCCGCAACTGCTCCCATTTCCTTTTCCATACTCTTGACTGAGGGAGGCTGTCAACTGCCCGGCGTCCTCTGTCACCTCAGATGCGGATTAACCGAAAAGCAGGCACGTCGAACCAAATCAAACGGCCATTGGAAAAGACTCGTGCGCTTTTCCGAAATTGGATTCCTTGTCGCCTTCTGATTACTTGTTTTCGGGCGCGGGGCGTGGAGTTTGGTGACAAATCTTTTACAAATTGCCCGCAAAATGAGTGGTACCCTGACGGACGGTTGGGCAGTTGCGACGCCATGAAGTCATCCCATCACAATTCACGAAGAAAATTGGTCTCGACCACCGGCTCTAACGGGCAGAAAGCCCGGTCGAAGCGAACACGCGACCGAGCCGGGAAACAGCAGGCGCTAATCGCGGCTGCCTTGAAACTATTCGCCAGCAAAGGCTATGACGCGACAACAACTCGCGAAATCGCGGCCTGCGCGGGTTGCGCCGAAGGCCTGATTCACCGCTATTTCAGCGGCAAGGCAGGCCTGCTTCCAGCGCTCATGGAGAATCGAATCTCGCAAGAAGTAGCCGACCTGGCACACCACGTCCTGCCTGCTCATTCCTTCGAAGATGAATACGTCCAGTTGGTCAACTGGGCGGTGCAACACATGTGGGGGGACCGCGAATTCTTGAAGGTGGCCCTTTCCCGGGCCGTTTTGGATGCCGGCTTTGGGCAAGTGTTGCGCCAGGTCGGTCCACTCCAGAGGGCGCGGGCAATCGGCGCCCGGTTGAAGAAATTCAGGGAATGCCAACTGCTGTCCGACGTGGAGTTTGATGCTCTGGTGCAGTCGGTGAGCGTGATTGGATTCATGTTCGGATTTATGCGCCCCGCGGTGTTGCGACAGGACCGGAAAACCTCTACCAGGACTGCCTCAACCATGGCCAAACTTCTGGTCCGCAGCCTTTCCTCCGGACACTTAATGCCTCCATCGGGGCCGGAAGCGGCGCTGCTGCTTACCTAGGCTGTCCCCCCACCCACAGTATTTATCGTAGTGGCGCTTGCCACATTTTTCTTGACGGTTTTCTTTCCCACATGATATTAAGTCCCGGAATATATGTAAGTGCGCCTGCACGCACTTATTAAAATTTGCGATGAATTCGAACAGCAGGTCGGGACCCGCGGTGAAAGTGGGTGAAGGGGCAATAGCTTTTGGTTCGTTGTAACTGGACCCATTTGTTCCAGTTTGGCGTTGCACCAGGAGGACTCGATGACCTCTGCCCGGAAACGTCTCGCCGGCGGCTTGCTGCTGGCGTCCCTCTTCTTTTTCGTCTTTTCCGCTAGCGACGCGTACGGCCTTCCTGCCTTCGCGCGAAAATATGGCTTGCGCTGCTCCGCCTGCCACGAGGCGTGGCCGATGCTCAACTACTTCGGCCAGAAGTTCAAGGACAACGGTTACCAGCTGATGAATGATCGGGACGCACCGATCTGGCAGAACAACGGCTATTGGCCCGTGACCATGCGCATTACCCCGAGTTGGCACCGCGAGAGCACCGACAAAGTGGCCATTGACCAGACCGGCGGCCAACAGCAGATCACCGCGCACGGGTTTGACGTTGGCGGTCTTGACATCCTTTCGGGTGGTACGCTCGACAAGAATATTTCCTTCCTGTTCGTTCTGTCGTCGGATGAAACCGCTCTTTTCCACTTTGAATCGGTCAACGCGCGGCTGGACAACTTGTTCGGGAGCCCGTGGCTCAACGTCAAGATGGGCAAATTCGAATTGGACAACATCGTTTCCGAGAAACGCGGGCTGACCCTGACGACGAATGGCGGAGGTTTCCAGCTCTATCACTTCATTCCGGTCGGGGATAACAATCCCTTCGGGCAGATCGGTGATAACCAGTTCGGGTTGGAGTGGATGGGGCACTCGGCGAACGACCGCACGCGTATCTCGGCCGCACTCCTGGGCTCCACCGACGGCAATGTAGACCTGCCGGGAAGCAACTCCTACACCGGATTCTTTGCCGGGAGTCAGGCCTTCGAGGCGGGCAAACTTGGGACCCAGCGCGTCGGCTTCTATGCCATGGTCGGACAGGCGCCGACCAACACTCTGACCTCCGGAGGAGCACCAATCGCGGGCGGAGGGTTTGGGAACAAGGCTTTCAGTCGAGAAGGTTTCGCCGGAATATTCTACCTCGGCAAGCTGGATTTCCAGGTGGTAACCCAGCACGGCTCGGACAATGCTTACTTCGCCACCAGTTCCCAGGTGGGTGGATCGACGCCACTTCCAGACGGCGCCCGCTCGGCGGTTTGGAACGGCGCGTTCGTCGAGACCCATTACGTATACAACCCGCAACTCATCTTCATTCAGCGGTCGGAGTGGATCCGAATGTCGCAGCAGGCGATTCCGGGTACGCCGTCCAATTTAGGGAATATCGACAACTACGTTATTGGATACCGCTACATGCCGTTTATGAACAGCCGTGCGGGCTTCGCCTGGCATAACGAGTACTCTTGGATCCGTCAACGCGGAACAGCGCCGGACGGTACCGACCTGACCAGCAGCAGTCTGCTGCTGGGATTTGACTTCGACTTCTAAGAGAGGGAATGCCGATGCGAAGAATGATGCTTAGCGGTTCGCTTGCTTTGACGGCGTTGGCGGTGGTCGCTCTTTGCAGCCTCTCCTGGGCGCAAATGACAGAGGCTGACGAAAATCAGCGACTGGGAATGGAGAGCCACATCGGCAAGCTGACCGGTCACGCCGCGGCCGCGCAAGGTGATTATCGCCGGTTCTGCGTCGGCTGCCACGGTGTGTTAGGAGACGGCGAGGGAGAGAACGCGCAGTGGATCGACCCCAAGCCACGCAACTTTACCCTGGGAATATTCAAGTGCCGCTCAACCACCACCGGGACTTTGCCTCTGGACTCTGATCTTTATGACACCATCGGGCGGGGACTGGACAGCTCGAACATGCCGTCCTGGAATCCGCTGTCGTCGCAGCAACGGGCGGATCTGGTGGCCTACGTGAAACATTTCTCGGCACGCTGGGTCACGGAAAAGCCCGGGGAACCAATTAAGATCCCTCCAAAGCCAGAGATCACTGCCGAGCGAATCAAGGCGGGCCAGGCGGTATTCCAGAAAGTGGAATGCTGGAAGTGCCACGGGCAGACGGGGAGTGGGAATGGACCGTCGGCCGCGACTCTGACAGACGATCAGAACCGGCCGATCCAGCCTTATAACTTTCACGACAACAATCGCTTCAAGTGCGGAACCACGGATGAAGACCTGTACCGGATCTTTATGACTGGACTGGATGGAACGCCCATGCCTTCGTGGTCGGACAACATCAAGCCGGACGAAGCCTGGGACCTGGTGTTCTACTTACGCTCCTTGCAGCCAATGAAAAGCAGGGAGAAAGAGATCGCCCGGCAAGTCGGTCTGAAGCCCGGTGCCCCAAGCGCGACTCCTGCACCCGCACCACAGCAATGAAAGTCGTCCCCAGGCGATGAATGTGAAAAAAGGGAGAGACAAATGAAAGCGCATTACAAAGTGGCAGGCATCACTGCAATGTTGCTGGTGCTCGCATTCAGTCTGCTGTTGTCCACCCGGAATGTGAGTGCGGCGGCCAACGGCACAATCACGGGCACGGTAAAGCTCGATGGGGCGGCTCCGCACATGAAGGGCATTGACATGTCCAAAGATCCGTTTTGCGTCAAGCAGCACGAGAACAGTCCAGCCCATTTGGAGAATGTGATTGTGGGTCCGGGCGGGGGTCTGCAGAACGTGGTGCTCTACATATCGGAGGGGCTAAGCGGGGCGGAGACGAGCCAGGTACCGGCACAGGAGCCAGTGTTCGATCAGAAGAATTGCATGTACACGCCTCACGTGCTGGCCATGGACGTCAACCAGAAATTCAAAGTGACCACCAGCGATCAAACGACCCACAACATCCACCCTCTGCCCAACGCGCTCGCAGGTAATATCCCGTGGAACAAGTCGCAGCCGCCGGGTGCCCCGCCGATTGAGACAAGTTGGAAGACAGAAGAGATCGCGATATCTGTGAAGTGCAACATCCATCCCTGGATGCACGGCTATTTCGTGGTTGTGAAAGGGCCATACGCCACCAGCGATGAGAAAGGTTCGTACACGATCGAGAACGTGCCTGCCGGAAACTACACCGTGACTGCGTGGCAAGAAGAATACGGGACCCAGACGCAGAAGGTGACCGTGGCCGCAGGGAAGCCAGGAACCGCTGACTTCACGTTCAAAGCCAAGTGAGAAATATCGGGCGACCAGTTATGCCGAGTATCGCTTGCTCCCCGCCTCGACACCCGCGCTAGGGGACGAGCCATACTTTGCGTGGAAACCTGATCGGTGTTCTGTGAAGGTTAGGTTGTTCAGCTAGCATAACGCGGGCCGTACCTACTGGCAACCATGACAGGGAATGGCTTTGCGGTGGGGCGATAAGGCCGGATCCGGAAGCCGGCGGGAAGCGAGATATCGTGGCGAAATTCTTTGCGCTGACCATCATCGTAATTGCGATCGCTTCTGCGATTCCCATTCTCCGGCATACCTGGCCGGAACCACCGGACATTTCGGTTCACGGACACCTGATCGACGAGCAGATGTCGGAAACGATGGCGGAGGCGGGAATCTCGTTTCTGGCAGCGCAGTTCATTCTGGCGATTTTTATCTGGAAGTTTTCCAACCGGCCAAAGGACGCGAAGATCGCGAAGTTCCCAGGCGGAGCCAAGGGATTGGTCATCGCGGCATTCCTGCTGGTGGGAACAGAGGTTCTGGCCCTTGGGATCTTTGGAACCAAGGCCTGGGCGAGTATATATTTCACGCCTCCGGCCGCAAATGCCATGCCCATTCAGGTGCAGGCGGGCCAATTTGCGTTTTACTTCCGCTATCCGGGCGCGGATGGAAAATTTGGTCCGCTGCACGCTGCGCTCATTAACGAATCCAACGAGAATTTTTTCGGTCTCGATCAGACCAACGATCAGGATTCTAAAGACGACATCGTGACCGCAGAAATGGCGATTCCAGTGAATCGCGAAATCTTTTTGTTAATGCACGCGAAAGACGTCGGGCACTCGTTTTATGTGCCGGAATTGCGGGTACAACAAGATTTCGTTCCGGGATTGGATCTTTCGATTCATTTCACCGCCACCAAGATCGGGCGGTACGAAATCGTGTGTACGCAGTTGTGTGGCCTGGGGCACTACAACATGAAGGCCTATCTCTCGGTTTATTCACAGGAAGACTTTGACAATTGGCTGAAAAAACAAGCGGCACTCCAGTAGCCGGGTCCGTCTGTGCTGGGGACCGGACATATCTGGTTTGAGGTGAATCCATGCACGATGTGTCGGCACATGCGGCGCAACATCATGCCCCCCCGCAGGGCTTCATTCGAAAACACGTCTTCAGCCTCGACCACAAGGTGATTGGCAAGCAGTATTACGCTCTGGCCCTGGTGGCGGTATTTGTTGGAATGGTGCTCTCCTGGATCATGCGATTGCACCTGGGCTGGACCAATCTCGCAATTCCGGGGTTGCATCTGCTTTCCAAGAACGGGGCCCCGGGCGACATCATGACGCCGGAGTATTACTTGCAACTGATGACCATGCACGGAACCATCATGGTCTTCTTTGTGCTCACCACGGCTCCGTTCGCGGCCTTTGGTAATTTTTTCTTACCCATCCAGGTCGGTGCCGAGGACATGCCATTCCCCCGCTTTAACATGATGTCCTTCTGGGTCACCTTTGTGGCTTTTCTGGTCCTGGTCTCGTCGTTTTTCGTGGGTGATGGACCAACCCTCGGAGGATGGACGCAGTACGCGCCGCTCAATGCGGTGGGTTCGGTGGGGGGGCCCGGTGAAGGCCTGGGCGTAGTTCTGTGGGCAGCTTCTATCGCCATCTTTTGCATAGGCCAGTTGCTGGGCTCGTTGAATTTCATCACCACCACCCTTGATCTGCGGGTGAAGGGCATGAGCCTGATGCGTCTGCCACTCACCGCGTGGGCCTGGTTCATCACCTCTTGCATGGGCCTCACGGCATTTGCGGTATTAATGCCGGCTTGCATCCTTGTGATTCTGGATCACGTGGCCGGCACCAGCTTCTTCGTCCCATCGAATCTGGTCATTAATGACCAACTCCAGCCGCACTCCGGCGGATCCACGCTTCTCTGGCAGCACCTGTTCTGGTTTTTCGGACATCCTGAGGTGTACATCGCGATCGTTCCCGGGATGGGCATCGTTTCTCACATTTTGATTACCAACATGCGCAGACCGCTGCTCAGTCACCGGGTAATAATCGGCTGCATGGCGGCGATTGGCATTCTCAGCTACATGGTCTACGGACATCACATGTTTGTCAGCGGCATGAATCCCTTCTCCTCGCTGGCATTCTCTTTCCCCACGCTCGTCATCACGATCCCCGCGACCATCATCGTGTTGATATGGATCGGCAGCCTGTATGGTTCCAGGCTACGCATCAACACGGCTTCGCTGTTTGCGCTCGGTTTTATCTCGATGTTTGTCAGCGGCGGCGTCAGTGGATTTTTCCTGGCGCAGCCTTCGATTGACATCATGCTGCATGCTACCTACTTCGTGGTAGGCCATTTCCACATGGTCATGGCGGTGGCAGCCATCTTTGGGATCTTCGCCGCAACCTACTTCTGGTTTCCCAAGATGACCGGACGCATGATGAACGAAACCTGGGGCAAAGTGCATTTCTGGTTGAGCTTCGTGGGTGCGTACTGCATCTTCATGCCGTTCCACTATCTGGGGATCGCCGGGAACGTACGCCGCTACCAGGCCTTTGTAAACGAATATCTGCAGCCGCTCATCCCGGTGCATAAGTTCATCACTATTGCTGCGATCGCGACCGGCATAGCCCAGTTCATCTTTCTGTACAACCTGATACACAGCCGCTTCTGGGGCAAACCGGCTCCCGACAATCCGTGGGAGGCGACTTCGCTGGAGTGGAGCACGCCCACGCCGCCGCCGTTCGACAATTTTGGTGGAAAGCTTCCTGTGGTTTACCACGATCCATACCAGTATGGCGTGCAGAGTTCGACCGGTGACTACGTTATGCAGGCCTCGTCCGAGCAAGTTGTAACCGAGCACGAAGAGAAATAGCGGCAGAGAGGGAAGAGCATTGGGAGTTTGACAGGAGAGTGTAGAGCATGGCGACCACGATCCACGAACCACCGGAAATCGAGCCACGCCGCCGAGGTGAGCCGCGGAATGGCGGGTGGAGAAATCTTGTGCCTGCGAACGGAGACCCGCGTGTAGTACGGGATTACTCTCCTCCGCCCGCGAGCACCGGCATCTGGGTGGTGGTCTATGCCATCACGATGACCTTTGCGGCATTGACCAGTGCATTGGTTGTTCGCAAAGGCTCATCGCTGGACTGGCAGAGCTTCAGTTTGCCGCCGATCCTGTACCTGAATACGGCGTTGATCTTGTGCAGCAGCGTCACCCTGGAGATCGCGCGTCGCCGGTTGGCCACCTTCATGGGGGGGAAAGCGATTCCGGGTGAGAGTCCGGCACGCTGGCTGAATATAACGCTGGTGTTCGGCTTACTCTTTGTGACCGGCCAGTACGTTGCCTGGTCGCGGCTTCGAGCTGAAGGACTTTACCTGGCCACCAATCCAAGCAGTTCTTTCTTCTACCTGCTCACGGGCGCGCATGTGCTGCATGTACTGGGAGGACTGGTCGGGCTGCTCTATGTCATCGGGAAACTCCGGAAGTCCGAACTGCGGCGGAGCACGCTGGATGCGGCGTCGCGTTACTGGCATTTTGTTGACATTCTCTGGGTGTATCTGCTGGTACTGCTTTGGATGAAACTTTAGCGGGATCACGAACAGGAGACACTGTGAGTCAAGCCGATTGTACCATGCCAGGACACTCCGCCGGCCTGATGGCAGATCGCCCCTTTGCCATTCCCACAAAAAAACTGGCGATGTGGCTGTTCATTATTGCGGACACGATGACGTTCGCCGCCTGCCTCGTAGCCTACGGATTCCTGCGCAATGCCACACCGGACTGGCCCCGACCCTTCCACAGCATAGTGAACGTCGCGATTATGACCCTGATCCTTCTGACCAGCAGCCTGACCATGCTGCTGGGAGTGCAAACCGCAAAGACAGGAGACAAAGCGGGGGCCTTTCGCTGGACGATGATTACTGCTGCTGCGGGCATTGTGTTCGCGGTCTTGCACATTCGGGAATGGCTGGGCTTGATCAGCGAAGGCATGACGCTGTTCAAGAATCCGTGGGGGACAGGGCTGTTCGGTGCAGCATTTTTCAGCGTTACCGGCTTGCATATCACACACGTCATCGTGGGTGTGATCGCCTTGACGATCGTGGGCTTGCGCTACAAAGGCGGCCGTTACAATGCGGATGACCTCGAGGTCGTCGGGCTGTACTGGCATTTCGTCGATCTGGTCTGGATGTTCGTGGTGCCGTTTGTTTATCTTCTGAATCTCGCACACTAAAGCCAGAGCTGGGAGCAGAACATCATGGCAACAGTCGCAGAACAAAAACACGAGGGAACTGGCAAGTACCTGGTTGTCTATCTCTGCATTCTGGCATTGGCGGGGCTGCAATTCGTGATTGCCTACCAAAACATCACGGCAGCGCAAATGTTCCGGCGCATGCTCTCGGTGGCTCTCATTGAGGCGGCAGTAGCAGTCTTGTTCTTTATGCATTTGTGGTCAGAAAAACGTGGCTTCCTGTTGTTTGTCGTGGTTTTTACGGTTTTTGTACTGTTGGCGATGCAGTTTGGGTGGACCGACAGTTTCCGGCTGACCCACTGCGCGGGATACTGTTCCTGAAAGCGCGATCTTGCGGAAAAAGCTCATCCCAAGGAATTGGCACAAAGGCTTTTTAGTCATGAATCGCAGAGATCTGCCACGAAGACTTGCACGAATCGTACGGGCGGTTGTGGTCCTATTCGCGATCGCACTTCCCGCGATGGCACAGAGTTGTGCGCTTTGCTATACCCAGGCCGCTTCCGCGGGTAGCCGCATGATTCAGGCGTTAAGAAGTGGAATTCTGATCCTCATCGTTCCGCCGACTCTGATGTCAATAGGCATGGTTTACATTATGTATCGCAATCGGAAGCGGTGCCGCGACACGGCGGATGCGGCGACCTCCGACGTGATCTGGAGCAGAACCGGTTTGCCGATCGCAGCGACGCCCCCATGGAATCCACCCACGCTGTAGCCGATCCTTTCGTGAAAAGCACTACTCCTTCGAAGTTGCGGGACTTCTACGCCCTGACCAAGCCGGAAGTTAACCTGCTGATCCTTATGAGCACGTCGGCGGGCTACTATATGGGATCGCCCGGAGTGCTGCGGCTGGGCAGGCTTTGCATCACTCTTGTGGGTACCTTGCTGGTTGCCAGCGGCACGGCAACTCTCAATCAGTTGATGGAGAGACGTTACGACGCCCAGATGCGGCGTACCGCCAACCGGCCGCTGGTTTCAGGCAGGCTCAGTAGCCGGGAGGCTGGCTGGTTTGGCCTGGTGCTGAGTGCTGCGGGTGCCCTGCTTCTGGCGGCGTCGGTCAACGCGGTATCTGCGTTGCTGGCGACCGGAACCCTGCTGGGCTATCTGCTGGTTTACACGCCGCTGAAGAGAAAGACGCCGCTCTGTACATTGCTGGGTGCTGTACCGGGCGCCATGCCTACGCTTATCGGCTGGGCGGCCGCATCCGGCGGCATCGGACGAAATGCCTGGCTGCTATTCGGAGTCCTCTTTCTCTGGCAGTTTCCTCATTTCCTGGCAATCGCGCTGCTTTACCGGGAGGACTACGCCGTGGCCGGCTTTCGGATGCTGCCTCGGTTTGATGTCGATGGCCGCTTCACCAAATTGGAGATCGTGGTATTCGCGGTTTTGCTGGTAATTGTCACTATGCTGCCTTCCGTGGGCCGAAGCGGCGCTGTCTACTTCCTGATCATGCTGGCCGCGGGAACGTTTTTTGTCTATCACACCGCCAAACTGGCAAGGTCGGGCTCTCGGATGCTGGCTGGCCGTGTGGTTCATGCCTCGGTCCTCTACTTACCGGTGGTTCTGGGGACGATGATGGCCTGGAAGGCTTGAACCTGAGTTGGTCGGCATTTCCGCCAACCTGGCCTTGATGTGGACGGCGAAGATGGTGGTGTGTGGGGAAACCATTGGCGCATCGCAGTCGGCTTCGTTGGGCGATCGCCCTGGTTAGTATCACGGTCGGTAGCGCGGCGGACCTTGCGCCGGTTGCAGCCTTCGCCGAATCTGCTCAAAGCCAGACTGAAGCCCAAGCGGACCGTTCCGAGTTTCGCAGGCTCCTGCCCCTTACAGACTTCTATACGACTCCCAGCCCGCTCCCAGCAGGCCAGCCAGGTGAGTTGATCCGTTCGGAAGAATTCAACGAGTATCAGATTCCCGAGGGAGTGTCCGCATTCCGCATTCTCTATTACTCGCGCTCTGCCCGCGGCACGGATGTGGCCGCGTCTGGCGTGGTTCTTACGCCTGACCGGCAGCCGCCCAGCGGCGGTTGGCCCGTCATTGCGTGGGCTCACGGTTTCACGGGTACAGCTCGCCGCTGCGCCCCGTCCCTCATGAGAAACCTGAATGAAGGACCGTTCCTCTCCATGTATGTCGAGTTGGGCTACGCCGTGGTGGCAACAGATTACGCAGGACTGGGAACAAATTTCAGGAACGCATCCGTCGATATGCAATCGAATGCGACTGATGTGATCGATTCGGTCGTTGCCTCGCGCACGGCCGTGCCGCAACTCGGGCGAAAGTGGGTCGCGATGGGAGAATCGGCAGGCGGTCTGGCCGCGCTGGCTGTAGCCGAGTTGGAAAGCGATATTCGCGATCCGGACTATCTGGGCAGCATTGCAGTCTCCGGTATCGCGGATGCGAAGGAAGTCGACGAGCAGGCCGCCAGAGCGAATTCCCCCGAACCGTTGATTTTGGCTTATGGAGTCCAAACTCTCTACCCGCCGTTTCAGGTAAACCAGATTCTTACGAAGGAGGCGCTCGTGCCGTACCGCCAGATCGAGAGTGGCTGCGCCCCCGCTCTCTCAAGTCCCGCCCACCAGATGCTGAGACCTGGATGGGAGGACAACTACTTTGTGCGACAGTTCTTTGCACGGAACACGGTGGGCCAGAAACCCGCCTATGGTCCTCTGTTAATTGTCAGCGGCTATACAGGTCCGGCGGTGAGCACAGGTATGACCCGGCGGGTCTTGGCCCGCATGTGTAAACAAGGCGACAAACTCCAATTCCACCAGTACCAAGGCTCCGATTTCGCAGCCGTATTGGGAGACTCGGTAAGAGATCAACTGACCTGGATTCAGGCACGCTTCGCGGGACGGCCCGCCCCCAGCAATTGTGATTGACCAGTTCGCGGGCTCGATCCCGGCGGCCGAGAGTAGGCACGGGAACAGAATTCATGCAGTTCCGCTCTCAGCCGACTGCACTCGGTTCCGCGAACCACCTCGATGGAGATTGTCGCGGGGAGGTAAGAGCGAGCCAGAGAATTCCCATCATTACGGGCGTAATGTTGCGCTATTGTGTATGCGACGATACGCTGGCTTCTGCTATTTCGCCGGTCATGAAGCAGAGCGGTTTCATTTCGCAGCGGCAGTCCGTCTCCACCCCGCGGACGAAGGGTTGTGTTTTCCAGCAAGGGGAAAGTGAACGGTGAGTACAGGAACGACTCCGGCATTTTCGCCAGGAACCACGTCCGCGCGGAGAGTCCCTCGCTACAAGCTAACCGTGCCTTTGAATCTCACCGTATTGCGCTCGGGCATCCCTGACAATATTCCCGGACGCACCCTCGAGATAGGTGAGGGCGGAATGGGAGTTGTCGTCGCGTCACAACTCCTCCTGGGCGAGTCCGTCCGCGTCGAGTTTCTCTTTCCACACATGACCTCGCCAGTGCGGGCTACGGCGGTAGTGCGCTATCAGCGTGAACTGTGCGTTGGCCTCCAGTTTCTCCGTTTGCCCGTCGAACATCAATCGATAATCCGTTACTGGACGCGGCGTGAGGGTGAGATGTTGTTAGTAGCCCAGAAGCCGCAGGCTGCACAGGCACGCGCCACTCTGGGAGAGGAGACAGCCAAACCAACGCCGCTCCCGGAGTACGAATACTCTTACGAATGCTCTGAGGACCAAAGACGCAGGTTTCGCAGCCGGCGGGGCGTTGCGTTAGTCGTTTCCATGATCGTGATCGCGGCCATGCTGGGATGGTGGCGATGGCAACAAGAATGGACGGCATTGGAAGCGCAGCTTCCGGCAAAGGGAACTGTGTTGGCAAAGCCACAGTTGGAGGTGCCAGCCGACGCAATGCAGCAGCGGATCAGACACGAGGTCTTACCCGAGTATCCGGAGGAGGCTCGACAGGCGGGAGTGCAAGGTACGGTGGTGCTGGATGCCGTTGTGAGTGGGGAGGGCGCGGTCACACAAGTGAAGTTGGTTAGCGGGCCCAAGGTACTGTCGCTCGCAGCCATCGATGCAGTGCGGTGGTGGCGCTATGAACCCTATCTTGTGAATGGTAAACCGGCGACAGTAAAGACCACCGTTGCTGTGGACTTCCGGTTGGCGAACTAATGTCTGGTTGCACGGAAGCCGGCGTTATCAGCCGTCTCTAATGAAAGCCGCTTAACAATCGACGCGCCCACCTGGTCTGCACGGCATCCTAAGCCCCGACAACGATCGCCTTCGCGCTGCATCTGCAAGCCAGAGAAGCAGTTCTCGCCAATGATCCGTTGGCGCCCGGGGTCCGAGACCGCACCCAATTCCGGCCACTGATCTGCTCTTGCACTCTCGCTGAACTCGGAAGAGATTTGCGGGAGAAGCAGAAAGTGTCCGTAAAAAAATTCTTAAGCCATTGGCAGGCGTTCTCTCTGGAGAGAAATCGATGAGCGAAGCCGCTTCTGCCCTGCCCATGCCAGACACCGAAGTCAACGAGTACTTGAACATGTGGACCGAGCACATCGGCCAGGTGCTGACCCAGATTGCGGGGGCTCCTTTCACCATGGAGTCCGTCTTGGCAGCGCCTCCGGAGAATCCAGCTCCCGAGGAACACGACTTTCAGGCCTCGGTGGCGGCCGCCGGGTCCTTGCGCGGCGAAATGAGGTTGCGCGTACCGCGCGGGGTGGTGCTGGCTGTGGGACAACTATCTCTGCAAGAATCCCAGGACGCCACCGCTGAGTTGAGACCGGACCACCGGGATGCCTTGCAGGAGTTGCTGCGCCAGGCCGCAGGTCAGGTTGCCACCGCCTTGAGTGCACGATGGGGTGAAACGCAACTGCGGGTCGAAGAGGGAGCAGCCCCAACATGGGCGTCGGGTGCGCGCGGCTGGCTGGTCTCAACCGCCGAGGCTCCCAGCCGTGTGCTGATGGAATGGCAGTTGAGCTCCGCGTTGGTCGTGGCACTTCGGCCTCCCCTGGAAAAACTGCCGGGAAGCGAACCAGCCAGGGCAGATGTGCCCACTTCCGACAAGCTCGACCTGTTGATGGATGTGGAGCTGGACGTGACCCTGCGTTTCGGAAGTCGGAGCATGCTGTTGCGGGGAATTCTGGAGCTGGACGCAGGTTCGGTGGTCGAACTGGACCGCCAGGTGCGGGAACCGGCCGATTTGCTCCTGGATGGCAGATTGATCGCCCGCGGAGAAGTCGTCGTAGTAGACGGGAACTACGGCTTACGGGTGATTGAGATCGTCTCGCCGCCGCGGACGGTCGGTGGCTTGTGACTTGGGTTTCATGGGATGGCGGGGACGCGGAACCGCCCGTGGCGGTGGCGCGCCTTATCCCCTGTCACCAATACCCTTGATCTCTCCCATGTCGATTGCGACGAGCAAAGGTTCTTTAACCAGCTGATAATCGCCTTCATACGCATACACTCGACGCTTGGCCGGCACAATGATGCCGTCTACATCAGGGTAATCCGAGGCATAGTTGAGCCCGGTTGCACCGCCGAGAATGTCCACCGTGTAGTCGTGCCGGCGCAATAAGCCATCCGGCCCGAAGCAAGAAATCTGTTCCCTGGTGTGGCTCTTTACGGTATCCGGGAAGATCACCTTCAGCCGCCGCCAGGTTTCGCCCTCGACTTGAATCGACGGGATCTCCTCCGTTGTGAAGCCTGCATACGTGTAGAGGAGCGGAGTGTTGAGGTAGGTTTACAATGCTTCGCCAACTCATGTTTTGCGCCGGGAAATGGTTAGCGCGTATTCTGGACTTGAAAGGTAGGAGTGCAAGACATGGTGATTCATGAAATGAGCAGGGAAGAGTGCCAGGCGGTTCTGGCGCGGGCCTCAATGGGAAGGCTGGGTTGCTCTCTTGATAACCAGCCCTACGTCGTGCCGGTTTACTTCGCGTATGAGCCAGATTACATTTACGTCCTGTCAACATTTGGGCAAAAAATTAAGTGGATGCGCGCGAATCCCAAGGTTTGTGTAGAAATTGAGGAAGCTCCGACACAGCCTGAATGGGTGACCGTGATTGCCAACGGCAGTTATCAGGAGTTGGTCGAGCCGCAATATTCGACCGAACGCGCGCATGCGCGCAAATTATTGGAAAAGCACCACCGATGGTGGCTGAATGCGCTGGCCGAGCGCCGGGCCAAATCAAGCGACGACTGGATTGAGCCACTTTTTTTTCGCATCGGGATTGATTCGGTGACCGGTCTTCGCGCCCGGGCCGACGGCGAGGCTGCTGCTCCACGTTGAGCATATTTGTACGGGCGGAAGCGTGCGGGCGGTTTTCGAGCCAGGCCGGGCCAGGCGGACAAATCAAGCGCGGCTGAAGACACGGGAGAACGTGCTGTTCTGGAGCTTCGCTTAGATGTTGTGAACGCGAGCGAAGGTGAATGTGGCAAGCGCATCTATTCCGAAAGACAGAATGTCGGCGCGTATCGCAGTTGTTGAGCAACACATCCGACTTGAGAACGAGCATGACCTTGAAGGTGTTCTCCGCACGTTTGGCGATTCGGCACAGTACGATGATGAACCGTGGGGCGAGCACTATGAGGGCCGGAACGGAGTCCGGCAGTTTTATGAGCAGCTAATGAAGGGGCTGCCTGACCTGGAAATCGAGGTGCGGCGCCGGCATGTCACAGACGACGCCATTCTCGTTGAAGTCATCATTCGCGGCACGCACCTCGGCGGATGGCGCGGCCTTCCGGCGACGGGGCGGCGAGTCGAGTTCCCGCTTTGCGGTGTGTACACGTTCGACGCCGACGACCGTCTGGCTGGGGAAAAAATCTACTACGACCGGGGAACGGTGTTGCGCCAACTCGGCGTTTTCCACGAGCCGCAAAGCGTACTTGGTCAAATCTCCATCCTGGTTACCCATCCCACCACGATTGCGCGAGCTTTCGCGAAAAGACTCCTGCGCAGGTGATACGTTCCCAGGAAGCGCGAAAAGTCGGGTAGCGACGTCGGATAGCCACAAGGAGGATGATGTGCAAATGAAAATCGGGACTGTTTTATTTCTGGCCGGGCTCTTGAGTCTAGGGCCCATCGCCTTGCTGGCAGGCAATGGCCACAAATGGCAGGCGGGCAAGCTAACCGAAACTGAGCAGCAAAAAATTCCGGAAGGCAGCACAAGAACCAGCAACACCGATGCCACGGTCAAAGATAAAGGTAATCGGACCGACTATTCCCGGAACACCACGACCACTACGACCGACAACTTAGAGACGTATCAGTTCTACACCATCGAAAGCGGGAACAAGATCTATGTAGCCAGCGAGCACCTGCTTTTCCCGTGGTCGAAACCTGCGAATATTCAGTTGGGCGAACCGGTGAAGTTTGCCGTTGAAAAAGGCAAGATCTTCATCCAGGACGATGACGGCAAAGAGCACAAAGCAACGTTGGTGAAGACCGCGCTGAAGCCGGGAGGCTAATCGGCGGTTGCACCCTGCTCTCGCGTGGTGCCAAGGCTGAACATCACCGCTTTCCTGGAATCGACGGGACTCTACCGTGCCCTCGCAAACCCCGCCCGTCGAGCGTGCGTTCCCATCACATCAAGGTCTCCCGGACCTGCTCGTGACAGCCGTAACCAGTTCAGCCTGGGGTCGCGAATGATGATCTTGTCGGCCTAACGGCTGGGCGCTTGCGTTTGGATACCGATGCTGCGGAACTCAGTGACTGCAATTGCTTTGCGACCGTTTGGTGTGTAGGCTTTCTGCGCACCCCTTCAGGTGTCGAAATGTGTACCGCAGTCTTCGTGGAATTCTGATTCCGAATCATCTAGGCAGTGACTTTTAGTTATTTGATCTGGGTTGTGTGACCTGGCAGGCGCCACCCTCGTTGTGTGTCCTCCAGCGAGTGAGGAGAACTGTATGAGCGAAAACGCCAAGCGTTACGAAGCCGACAAAACCGAATGGGACCGCATCGCCGAAACGCGGGAATTTAAAGACCTGATGGCCACCAAGAGGACCTTCATCATTCCCGCTTTTGTATTCTTCATTGTTTACTACTTTCTGCTGCCGATTCTCGTCGGATACGCCCCGCAATTCATGGCGACCAAGGTCATCGGGGAAGTAAACCTTGCCTACCTGTTCGCGCTCTCACAATTCTTCATGGCCTGGACCGTCGCCTGGTTGTACGTCAAGGCGGCCAATAACTTCGACAGACTCGCCAAGGACATCATCAAGCAAGCCGAAAGCCTCGTCCCGAACGGGCCGGAGGTCCGGTAAATGTCTACCCCACTCGTGATGTTCCTGATCTTCATCGCCATCACTGTCGGTATCACGTACTGGGCCTCAAAACGCTCCGCAGGCAGCAGCGCCTACTTCGCTGCCAGCCGTCGCGTCACCGGCTGGCAGAACGGAATCGCCGTCGCCGGCGACTATATGAGCGCCGCTTCCTTCCTGGGCATCGCCGGCATCATTGCCTTTCAGGGATACGACGGCTTCATGTTTTCGGTCGGGTGGCTGGTCGCTTACCTCACCGTCTTGCTGGTCGTCGCCGAACCTCTGCGCAACGCCGGCCGCTTCACCATGGCAGACGTCCTCGCTTACCGTCTCAACCCGCGCCCGGTGCGCGCTATGGCTTCCATCAGCACCCTGACCGTCAGTACCTTTTATATGATTGCGCAGATGGTCGGCGCCGGCGCTCTGGTCGCGCTCCTGCTGAAGGATTCCGGCATCAGCTACAGAACCGCTGTCATCGGTGTCGGCATTCTGATGATCGGCTATGTGGTCTTTGGAGGAATGCTGGCGACCACCTGGGTGCAGATCATCAAAGCGATCCTGCTGATGGGCGGAACCATCCTCCTCAGCATTCTGGTCTTGGCTCATTTCCATTTCAGTCTCAGCGCGTTCTTCAACGCCATCGGCCACGTCACCTATCACGAGAAAGGGCAAGAGGTGGTCAAGGACTTCCTCCAACCCGGCCTCCGCTACAAGCCTCCCTACGGAGCCCTCGAACTGATCTCCTTAGGGCTCGCCCTGATCTTCGGCACGGCCGGCCTGCCCCACATCCTGGTGCGCTTTTACACTGTGCCCGACGCCAAGACCGCACGGCAGAGCGTCGTCTGGGCAATGGTCCTGATTGGCAGCTTCTATATCATGACCACGTTCCTTGGCTTCGGAGCAGCGACCATAGTGGGGCGCGACTTCATTTCCACCCACGGCGGCACCAACATGAGCGCTCCTTTGCTGGCGCAGGCACTGGCAGGCAACATCTTTTTCGCGTTCATCTCAGCCATTGCCTTTGCGACCATCCTCGCGGTCGTGGCTGGACTTACAATCAGCGCTTCGACCTCTTTCGCGCACGACCTCTGGACCAATGTGATCCACAGGGGTGTCGAGCGAAAACCAGGCGAGGAAGTTATGGTGGCGCGGATTTCGGCGTTCGTTGTCGGCGCAGTCGCCATCGCCATCGCGATCCTGCTGGGTCCTACCGCGAACGTCGCTTTTCTGGTGGCTTTGGCTTTTGCCGTCGCAGCCTCAGCCAACCTGCCGGTGATTGTTCTCTCCATCTTCTGGCGGAGATTTAACACTACGGGCGCAGTCTCTGGCCTCGCAGTTGGATTGCTGGCTTCGATTGGACTGATTCTGGTTGGTCCCAGCCTGATGGCTGTCGATCCTCCAACTGTTACAGGCGCTGCCCGCCACCTGATCCAGGCCAAAGCGTGGTTTCCCCTGGAGAATCCTGGCATCCTGAGTATCCCGCTCGGTTTTCTCGGTGCGGTCCTGGGTACGCTCCTCAGCCACGAACCCAGCTCGGAGCACAAGTTTAACGAACTGCTGGTGCGCTCCAACACTGGTCTGGGTGCTGAGAGGGCAGGATCTCACTAGTCGAGGTGTGTTGGACCGCAAACGCCGAAAAGCGCCATAAACCTCCGGCTCCGCGCAGGAACCAGGCAAAAACCGGCGACCGTTTATTGCGTTGGGCGGTTCTGTTCGGCGCAGGATGTTAGCGCATCGTGTCAATCCGGTGTGGCGGTCGAAAATTGGTTTCGGGCCCGCGCGAGTTTGCCCCGCCTCGTCCACGAGGTTGCAGATCTTCGCAGAGATCTTTCATGTGCTTGACGATGTTACCGATCCTGCGGGCCACGAAAGTCAGGGTTTTCGGGTCATCCTCGATTTTTTCTAGCTCCTTGATGGTGTTGCCCAGCATTTCGCAGAGCGATATTTCAGATGGTTGAGTTTGCATACCCGCTTGCGGACCTCCCCCGGTAGCGGCAAGTTCGGTGCCCTGACGATCTATTGAAGCTGAAACCAGGCAGTCTCCGGCGCGGCATTCTCACCGCACCGGAGACGCTGACACAATCTACGGCAGGTAGTAGCGGAACGAGGTTAAGAACATGTTCTCGATCCCCGCTGGTTGGCCGATACCGACTGTTCCATTCGTCCCGGACCACGTATTGCGAACAACATACGAGTACTGCGGTCCGAACTGTAAGGTTCCCTTCGGGCCCTTGTAGAAGCGGTACCAGAAACCGATGGTACCCTGGACGATGTTGCGAGTGTTGGCCGAGCAGTTGGCCAGCCCGCCGGGAAGAAATCCGCTGGACGATGTGGGAAACTGACCACCGGCTGGAGTGCCTGGGATGGTTTCCACGCCGCAACCAGAATTGACAAACAGCGGAGATCCGTACCCGACAGGTTTACCCGCTGCGTTCAGCGAGGCGTGGCGTCCAACAAACTCCGCTCCTACGTTCGTATAGATGTCCCACTTTGTCGAGTGATACTCAAGCGTTCCGAGGCCTTGCGCGCTCTTAAGCGGAGCGAGTGTGCCATCCGGGTTTACGGTCACGTCGGGCAGCGTAGAGGTGCCGTATCGTCCCATGCCGTCCCCTCCGAGGAAATGGCCGGCGACATCCACGTGCTTCTTGAACAGGGAAATGCGCGCGTTGGCCCCGACTCCCCCGGTTGTGGTGGAGAAGTTCGATGCGCCCGCAACAGAAGCGGGGGTTGCGGTCGCGTTGGGATAGATCCGGTCGCGGAAACGCCTGACCACGCCGAAGACTTCAAAATGTCCAAATCCCGGCTCCGCCGCCGCCTTGAAGACAAAATCCGGGGCGGAGTTAAAACTATACGTCGCCGACGGATTATAAAGACCGCCGCCGGTACCCGCCGAACCCAATACGAAGTTCTGCGCCTGGCCACTTGCGGAGAACAGCGTCTGAGCGTTTTCTACCGAGAACCCGAGCCACAATTTCTTGCCTAGGCTCTGGGTGACCCGAAATCCGTATTGCCGGGCCCAGCTAAAGCCAACGTGGTACTGCGGATCAATAACCATGGGCAAAGCCTCGGTGCGATTGTCGAGACCCTTCCTGGTTTCTGTGACCAGGCTCCACATCTGGCCGCCGGTAACCGTAAGACCATTCTTAAGAGCTGCTTGTCCCCACGCTTGCCGCTGACGAAGGGTGTAGCTGTTGCTCTCATTGTTGTTCGAGGTGACTCCGGCTGAGAGGAAGTCGGCCTCCACGTAGCCGGTAAGTTTGACGCGGTCAAGCTTGCCCTCTCCCAACAGAGAGATACGCGATTGCCGCCCGGAGCCAAAGAACTCGCTCAACCTGTCACCGGCAGCGCCCGGCATGGTAATCGAGTTAAACGGAGTGTTGATGTCGGATCCAATGGCATGCTGGCGCCACACCGTTTCTGCCGCCAGGAAACCACCTGGCGTCAGCGTGATGCCTCTGAATTTGATGGCCAACGGACTCTCATTGACCGCCTTCTGCGTTTCCTGTAGGGCTAGCGCGGTGTTGGTGAGGTTGTCCTTCAGGTCCGTGACTTCGCTGTGTGTGGTCGCAACAACCTGCTGCTGCGCCGTGCTTTGCGAAAGCGCTGTGTCGGCCTTCTGCTCAGCCTGGCCAGCCGTAGTTTGAGCCTGGCTGGACTGTTGCTGCAGTTGTTGAATCACAGCGTCGCGGGTTTGCACCTGGTCCTTGAGTTGCTGGATCTGCTGTTGCTGTGCTCCGATCGCCTGCTGCATTTCTTCCAGGCGGCGCAAGATCTCCGCGTTGGTCGTGCTGGTGGCCTTCTTCTTTGTGCCTTTTGTGGTTGCCGCAGCTGTGCTTTGCGGGGCCGGGGCCGCAAAGGCGCTAGTGGCGAGGGCAACGGACAAGGCCAGAGCCATGCCTTTCTTCATTTTTCCTCCATGGGAGATCAATATGCACTCGGTAGGGGAGCCTGAGGGACTACCGCTCCCGAACGAGAGTGTAGACAGGAGACGAACACTAATACCGGATTATTAACAATTGATGAAAATTTGATGAATATCGAGTGAATTGGAAGTGTGCGGAAAATCAAAACACACAGATACGGATCTCGAGGGGGCTCGCTAGACGTGAAGTCGGAATCGCGCCAGCAAGAACTGTGAAGCGTCCCGTCGTGGGGCGGGAGGGAAAAGATAATTAATGCAAGATTCACCTCTGCGTCACCGTCGCGCAGCAGAAACAGACTACACTGCCGGTCCAAAACAAGAACCAGGGCGCTTTCGGGAACGTGCAACCGGTTGCCGTCGATGGCGGCCCGGTGAGCGGCCAAGTCTATCCCAATGGGGGCTTTACTAGTGTAACGATCTGCACGCCAGGAACTCTGACCTGTAACACGATCGGCGGAATTCTGATTGATACCGGTTCTTCAGGCTTGAGAGTTCTAGCGTCAGCCCTGCCCTCGCTTCCGGTTCTGACCGATGGTAAGGGCAATGCTGTGAGCGAATGCGCGCAGTTTGTTGACCAGTCGTATCTGTGGGGCAACGTGGCAGTGGCGGACGTAAGAATCGCCGGTGAAGTGGCCAGTTCAATCTCGATCCAGGCGATCGCTGACCCAACGAATTTCACAATTCCGTCTGATTGCACCAGTGGTGGGGCAGGTATCGACCACGATAGCCAGCTGGCGTTAGGAGCGAATGGCATTCTCGGTGTGGGACTCGAACCGCAGGACTGCGGCATCGCGTGTGATCCGACTTCGGGAGCCGCGGCTCCCGCTCCCGTTTATTACGTCTGTGCTGCAAACGCCTGCAATCCGGCTTTTGTTCTCGTGCCTCAGCAAGTGACGCACCCGGCGGTGTTCTTCCCCAAGGACAACAACGGCATAGCCCTGCAGTTCTCGCCTCTCTCGGGCGCGGCCACCACCCTAAGCGGGTCTCTGACTTTTGGAATTGGAACCCAGACCAACAACACCATGGGAAACGCGACCATATTCACTCTGGGTCCGACAAATCAATTCACAACCAACGTCTTCACCACGGGACAAAGCCTGACTGCCTCGATTGACAGCGGCTTGAGCGGCATATTTTTTCCCGACGGCGGTCTCCCGATTTGTCCGAGCCCCAGGTCTTCTTTATTTTGCCCAACATCGCCAACGGCAATCACAGCGGTCAACGTTGGGACCAACAGCGCGCAAAGCATGGTCAACTTCACCGTGGACAATGCTGACAACCTGTTCAGCGGCAATCCCACGGATGCCGCGTTCAGCACTTTGGCGGGCCCTAGCGGCGCTGCTTGCACGGGCGGCAGTCAGGACTGCAGCTTCGCTTGGGGGCTGCCGTTCTTTTACGGGCGCACTGTGTTTACGGCCATCAGCGGGCAGGGTGTGCCGTCAACTGCTCCTCCGGCTCCATGGTGGGCATACACGATAGGTTTTGTCCCGCAGTGAGGTCAAAGAGTCCGCGACTGAGGTCAATGTTGCAGACCACCGGACCCCATTCAACTGGACTGCACCGGAGTTCGGATTACATCCCCAATAAATTGGGACAGAGCTTCGCATACTCGTGTTCTTGCGCCCAGAGGTCGAGTGGGACGGAAGCGAGTTCGTCGACCAGAGGGTTAGCCAAGCCGTTCTTGGTCAGGTCGGTGGATTTGATGTAGGTGTGGCAAGCGTCGCAACACTCGACGCGGATGTGAGGAAATTGGGCAGCGGTATAAATCGGGAGTTTGGTTTGATCTTCCTCTCCACATGCCGGACACACAATGCGGCGGAACTCCCATTCCGACAGGCAAAAACCGCAGATCAAGCTACGGCGGGCGCCGTCGCCCTGCTGGCGGAGGACGCCGAAGGCGGGCCTGCGGTCACAGAACGGACAGAGCGAGCGGGTGTAGCCATCAAGTTGCAAACCCGCGCGTGATCGGACTAATTCTGCGTAAGGCTGAAGAAAGGCGACGGCAAGGAATTCGTCGGAGATGTTAGGCGGTTCGTGGGCGGACCAGCAATGGTTCAGCAGATCAGACCATGTACTGGACGGAGAGTCGCGGACAGCTTTAGCGATTTGGGCGAATTGAGCTGGCGCCTTTTCTTCGACTAAAGAGAGAAATGCCGGGAAGGCGCCCAGAAGTTCAGCAAATTCTGGCCGAGCGGATAACAAAGATGACGGATCTGCATAGACTTTTCCAAGTTTCTGGCCGAGCCCTTGCTGGAACCGGGCTACGTGGACATAGAAACCGAGGATTTCGCCAGCGAAGGGGTGTTGTTCTGCGAGTTGTTCGGCGCGCCGAACGCGCTGCTGCCAGGGATTGGTGACCACCCGGCGATTATGGGGCTTCCACTCGCGGCAAGCAACTTGAGAGGTTTCGAACCCATTTGACTGTGGACGATGGGCGGGACTATAGTTTTGCGCAAAGTTTTAGGGTGCAGTCCGACCGCGTTTTCTTGGCGGTCGTCACCAATTGCGATCGAAGCGGTTGGAGGACACGATGGAACTCTCCCGCAGAACCTTCCTCAAAGGTGCGCTGAGTAGCGGCGCGGCTTTCTCTCTCCTGGGATTTGATCTGACTCCCGCGGTTGCGCAACTTAAAGAACTCAAGATTGCGCGCGCCACGGAGACGCGATCCACGTGTCCGTATTGTTCGGTGAGCTGTGGCGTCCTGATTTACACGATTGGCGACAAAGCCAAGAACGTGACGCCGCAGGTCATCCACGTCGAAGGCGATCCGGATCATCCCATCAACCGCGGCACGCTGTGTCCGAAGGGAGCTTCGCTGGAGCAGGACATCATGAATCCGCGGCGCCTGCTGAAGCCGCAGGTGCGACGGCCCGGCTCGGACCACTGGGAAGACATTCAGTGGTCGCAAGCGATCGATGAGATCGCGCACTGGACGAAAAAGACGCGCGACAACTCTTTCATTGAGAAAGACGCGCAGGGGCACACCGTGAACCGCTGCGAAGGCATCGCGTGGACCGGCGGCTGCACCGACACCAATGAGTTCAACTACCTGGTCGTCAAGACCATGCGCAGCCTGGGCCTTACTTATATAGAAAACCAGGCCAGGGTTTGACACGGCCCCACGGTCTCAAGTTTGGGACCAACATTTGGACGCGGGGCCATGACCAATGGCTGGATCGACATCAAGAACACCGACATGATGTTGATCATGGGCGGAAACCCTGCCGAAAATCACCCCTGCGGCTTCAAGTGGGCCATTGAAGCCAAAAAGACCCGCAATGCGAAGTTGATCGTGGTCGATCCGCGCTATACGCGCACCGCAGCGACCTCAGACCTTTTCCTCCAGATCCGCGCGGGCGCTGACATCGCATTTCTGGGCGGAATGATCAACTACGCCATCCAGAATAACCGCATAGCCAGGGATTATCTGCTCAATTACACCAGCGCACCGCTCATGGTGGCTGAGGGCTTCAAACTGCCGGAGGACGGTTTCTACTCCGGATTTGATCCGGCCACTCAGACCTACGACCGAACTACGTGGAACTATGAGGAAGGCGGCGACATGACCAAAGCCGCTGCCGCAACGTCGCATAGCCCCGCGCACAAGCCGGCCGCTGACGCCGTCAAACCTCCGTTCCCGATCCCGCTGATGCCGGAGAAGGTTGCCTATGACCTCACTCTTCAGCATCCACGCTGCATCTTCCAGCTACTGAAGCAGCAATATTCGCGTTATACGCCGGAGATGGTCGAGCGCATCACGGGCATTCCCAAAGACCAGTTCCTGAAAGCCGCCGACCTGTTCACCTCCGTCCGCAAAGATGGCGATATGAAAAAAGTCGCCACGGTGATTTATGCAGTGGGGTGGACGCAGCACACCTTCGGGACGCAGACCATTCGTACTGCGGCCATGTTGCAGTTGCTTCTGGGCAACGTGGGGCGAGCCGGAGGCGGCGTGAATGCGTTGCGCGGCCACTCCAACATTCAGGGCGCTACCGACATGGCGGGAGTTTTTGACAGCCTGCCCGGATACCTGAAAGTGCCCATTCCCGCGGACACGGATTTCAAGACTTACCTGGACCGCATTACACCGTTGACGGTTAAACCGGCAGGATGGGAATCGTTCAACTATTACTCCAACACCCCGAAGTTTGCAGTGTCGTTCCTGAAGGCGATGTACGGACCAGCCGCCACGAAGGAAAACGACTGGGCATTCCATTACCTGCCGAAAGTGGACCGCAACTATTCCTGGACGCAGATCTGGGACAACATGTACCGCGGGTCGGTCAAGGGGATGTTCGCGTTCGGCATGAACGGTGTTGCTATTGGACCGGACTCGCAGAAAAACATAGAAGCGCTCAAAAAAGCCGACTGGCTGGTGGTGGGTGAAATTTATCCCGACGAGACCAGCGAATTCTGGAAGTCGCCAGGTATTACGCCTGCGGAGATGAAGACCATCAATACCACGGTCTATCGCCTGCCCTGCGCCGGCTTCGCCGAAAAAGATGGATCGATGACCAACTCGGCGCGTTGGCTGCAGTGGAAGAACGTGGCTGTTCCTCCTCCGGGCGAGGCTCGCCTTGACCAGGACATCGTGGCTCAAATCTTTCTGAGAGTGCGCGAACTGTACAAAAAGGAAGGTGGCAAGTTCCCGGATCCCATTCTCAATGCCTGGTGGCCATACACCCGGCCGAACAATCCCTCGCTATCGGAACTGGCAAAGGAGATCAACGGTAAGGCGCTGGCCGACCTGACGGATCCAAAGACCGAGCAGGTCATCAAGGCCGGCCAGCAACTGCCGGGGTTTGCCTGGTTGAAGGACGATGGCACCACTCTCTCTGGAAATTGGCTGTATTGCGGATCCTGGACGGAAGCCGGCGCGTTGACCCAGCGTCGTGGAACTGACGATCCGTCTGGCCTGGGCTTTTATCTCAATTGGGCGTGGTCCTGGCCTGCGAACCGCCGCGGCATGTACAACCGTGCCTCCTGCGATTTGGAAGGCAAGCCATGGGATCCTTCGCGGCGCCAAGTGTGGTGGGACGAAGGCAAGCAGTTGTGGGTTGGCAATGACGTGCCCGACTTCAAGGCCGATTCGCCGCCCAAGGACCACATGGGGCCGTTCATCATGAACCAGGAGGGCTTGGGCCGTTTATTCGTTTGGCTCAACGATGGGCCCTTTCCGGAACACTATGAACCGATCGAGAGCCCAGTGCAAAATGCGCTGCATCCCAACCAGTCGAACAGTCCTGTAGTCAAGAAGCTCAAGACGGCGGCAGATAAGTATGCCACGCCGGGCGACGGCTTCAACATCATCTGCACCACCTACCGGCTCACCGAGCACTATCACTACTGGACCAAGAACAACCAGATGAACGTGCAACTCATTCCCGAACCCTTCGTCGAGATTCCGGTCGAACTGGCGAATGAGTTGGGCATCAAGGGCAACGACAAAGTGAAGGTCACCAGCGCGCGGAGCTACTACGTGGCCAAGGCCTTTGTCACCAAACGCATCAGGCCCATGATGATTGACGGCAAGAAGGTCTACCAGATTGGCATTCCGATTCATCAAGGCTATCGCGGCATCAAGGAAGATGAAGACAAGGACGCGAGGACGATCCTGAACCGGCTTTCACCGACGGTGGTGGATCCAAACGCATTCACTCCGGAGTTCAAGGGCTTTCTGGTCAAGCTGGAGAAAGCGTGAAGGGAAATTGAGTAATTGGGTAATTTGGTAATTGCGTAATTTGAAAACCGCTGCGTCCGGCCTGGCGTTGGCTTTTAAATTTCTCAATTACCAAATTACCCAATTACTCAATTTCCCAATGGTGTATTCATGAGCCAGGCAACGTTGGCAATCCGCAGAATATCCGGCCATGCTGGCCCCGCTCCCGGGGAAGGCGTGGAGCGCGACTATCAGGTCTGCAAACTGGTCGACACCACCACCTGCATCGGCTGCAAAGCCTGCGAGGTCGCCTGTCTCGAGTGGAACGGATACGAGTTTACCGACACCGTCTTCGACAACAGCTACCAGACCATGCCGGAGACGACGTGGAAGTACTGGAACCTGATCAAGTTCAACGAGCACGAGAAATCCGACGGCACCATCAGTCTGCTGATGCGCAAAGACCAGTGCATGCACTGCGCCGATCCCGGCTGCCTGGCGGCCTGCCCCGCGGACGGCGCCATCGTGCAATACACCAACGGCATCGTCGATTTTCAGCAGCAGAACTGTATTGGCTGCGGATACTGCGTCAGCGGCTGCCCATTCGACATTCCCAAGTTCAACCCCGCAACCAAGAAGATGTTCAAGTGCACGCTCTGCGTGGACCGGGTCAGCGAGGGACTGGAGCCGGCGTGCATCAAGTCCTGCCCCACCGGCTGCCTGCATTTCGGCACCAAAGAAGACATGAAGGACCTGGCGGAGACTCGCGCAAACCAGCTTCGCGAAAACTTCGGCTTCGAAAAAGCCGGCGTCTACGATCCGGCGGGCGTGGGCGGAACGGGTGTTATCTACGTACTTCACGATGCCACCAATCCCGAGGCGTATGGCGGGTTGCCTGAGGATCCGCACGTTCCGTGGGTGGTCCGCTTCTGGAAAGGGCCGGCGAAGTGGATCGGAAATCTGGCGATGCTGGGCGGCATCCTCGGCGTAACGCTCCACTACTTCCGGTATGGTCCGAAGGAAGTTCATACCGGGAAGCCTGAGAACGGAGGGCAGTCGTGAGTTCGCACGCTATTTCTACACCCCGAACCACAGGCGAACCCGGAGAACGCATCCTCCGCTACACGCTGGTCGAGCGCGTCAACCACTGGGTCGCCGCATTGACTTACGTGTACTGCCTGATTACCGGCCTGGCTTTCTGGTCACCTTATCTGTTCTGGCTGGCGGTGCTGGTGGGCGGCGGTGCGGTGGCCCGCTTCTGGCATCCCTGGCTTGGCTTGGCTTTCACGGCGTCTGTGTTCTGGATGCACAGGATGTGGGATCGCGACATGCAGATCACCGAACCCGACCGGCGCTGGGCGAAGGCGATAAAACATTACATCGAAAATGACGATCAGAACCTACCGCCCGAGGGTCGCTTTAATTACGGCCAGAAATTGTTCTTCTGGCTGATGTTTTATGGCGTGATCCTCTTGCTGATTTCGGGCGTAGGACTGTGGTTCGTCGAATCCATCCCCTGGAGTATGCGCTGGCTGCGTTATCTGGCGGTCACGGTGCACGTGGTCGCGGCGCTGGCGACCATCGGCGGCTTCATTATTCACGTGTACATGGGCACAGCCATGGTCCGCGGTGGCTTTACTTCGATCATCCGGGGAGAAGTTTCCACGGCGTGGGCGAGAACTCATCACCGGCTGTGGTACGAGCAGGTCACCAAAGGAAGCGGCCGAGCGGATGTGAAAACCGGCGACTGAGCGGGAAAGCGTAGCGGCTCGAAATGCCGCCATCACCGATTACCAAGCCGTCGCCGTGGCGGCTGCCTCCCATCCCTCGGGCGGTATATCTCTCCGGTTCCTGATATAAAGAGGCGTCGAGTTGTTCATCCAGATAGCTCTGCGCAGCGCAGGCATCTAAGGCCGGAGGCGAAAACCGTGCAAGTAGTGGCCGGAGTGGATCTTGGCGGAACTGCCATCAACTATACGTTAGTGAGCCAGCAGGAGCAGTTTCTGATCGAGGGACTCTGCGAGCATCCCGCGCTTTCGAAGCAAGGACCAAACGTCTGCCTGCAACAGATCGAAGATGGTCTCAGGATCGCAACAGAAAAAGCCGGCGTCCTGGTTTCGGACGTGGTCGCCGTCGGCCTGGACACCCCGGGTCCGGCCAGTGCGGCCGGCCGGCTCAGCGCGCGCGGTTCCACGAACTTCGTGCATCCGCAGTGGGCGGGATTCGACATCCGCGAGGGTCTTGCACACAGGCTTGGCAAACCGGTGTCCTACTTGAACGATGCAAATGCGGCCGCGCTCTGGGGACACTACGCCATTTTTGGCAGCAGCAGCCGAGAGACATCGATTTCGATCGTCATCGGCACGGGGAATGGCGGCGGCATCATCCTCGAGGGCAGCGTCCTGAAGGGCAAGAATGGATTCGGCGGAGAGCTGGGTCACGTACTGATTCCGTACCGTAGCATTACCGGAACCGATGGAATGCAGCCGCACTGCAATTGCGGACGAACCGGTGATCTGGAGTCGGTCTGCTCACTCACCGCGATCGAAAGAGTCCTCCTGCCGTATTTTCTGCCGCGGTTTCCCGGCCATAATAATCTGGCAAAACTTGACCCCCACCAGGCGGCCAAGCAGGTACGCGGACTCGCGGATCAGGGCGATCCTATGTGCAAAGAGATTTTCCGGGTCCAGGCCCATGGCCTGGGACTCTTCTTTGACGAAATGGTGAATACGTTCGATCCTGACGCGTTGATCGTCGGTGGCGGCGCCCTGGAGACCAGTCCGGAGTTCCAGCGCTGGTTCATCGCAGAGATTCGCGTGGGAATGCCCGTACAGCGCGAGGAGCAGGCCGACATTCCAATCCATGTGATGCCGAACGGCGACACCGCCGGGGCGCGGGGCGCGGCTTTGGAAGCGCTGAAGCTGGCCAGGCAGAGCGGTCTCGTGTAGACGTAGCGGCTTCATTGCATTGCACGGGCTACGAAGTGCGTGCTATGGTGCCGCGACTTCTTATAGCGGAGGTGAAGGTGGCGCACACACTGCATCATCCGGGTCACACCCATACCCACTCCAGGCCGGAGTGTCCGACGCGTCGCAACTTTCTCTCAGCGCTCATCTCAGCCGCGGCTTTTGTCCCTTGGGCCTTCGGCCAGAAACAGAGTCCGACCGACATGGCTGAGCGCTTTCGCCAAATGTCCGAGGACTTTGAGCATGAAGGCCTGGCGGCGCCGTTCCGGGGAATTACGACCGATGGGAAGGTGATTCCTGGCTTATTTGAAATCGGCCCGAGTGGGGTTTCGACCGAACCCGTCCGAAACGCGGCGGAAAAGTTCATCTCTTCCTTGACCAACGTCCAGCTCGCCAGAACGATGTTTCCGGTGGACGACATCCAATGGCGAAAGTGGATGAATCAGCATTTTTACGCGCGCCCTGGGATCAGCTTTCAGGAGATGACCGAAGCACAGCGGGATGCTGCCTTCGGCCTGATGCGCGCATCGCTTAGCGCGAACGGCTTTGAGTTGACGCGCAACGTCATGCGCTTGAACGAGACGCTTGCGGAAATGGCCAACGACCCTGTGTTTCTCGGCGAATGGCTGTACTTTATCACCATCATGGGCAAGCCCTCCGCGACCGAACCGTGGGGATGGCAGCTCGATGGGCATCACGCCATCATCAACTATTTCGTCCTGGGCGATCAGGTAGTTATGACGCCGCTGTTCCTGGGTTCGGAGCCAGTCCGGGCCACGTCAGGCAAATACAAGGGGCTCGTGATCCTCCAGCAGGAACAAAATGACGGTTTGGAAATGCTGCAGGCACTCTCGGACGCTCAGCAAAAACAGGCAATACTCAGCTTTTCCAAGACAGGCAACAACAACTTGACCGAAGCCTTCCAGGACAATGTCATTCTGAACTATGCCGGCTTGCGAGCAAACGATCTTGCCGCTCCGGCGCGTCGCCGCCTGCGCGATCTAATCCAGCTTTACGTGAGTAACATGGACGACGGCCATACCCGGGTGAAGATGGACGATGTCGATCGGCACATCGACAACACCTGGTTCAGCTGGATCGGCGGCACGAAACCCGACAACGCGTTCTATTACCGCATTCAGAGCCCGGTCATTCTGGTTGAGTTTGACCACCAGCGGCCTGCGAATCTGGCGAAGTTTTCCACCGATCCCAAGATGCCTACGCAGCAACACATTCACTGTGTTGTGCGAACGCCTAACGGCAACGACTACGGGAAGGATTTGTTAAAGCAGCATTATTTGGCCCACCCACACACCACTTGAGCTGGCGAGCGCGTCTATTGCACGTCGATCGTGGAGACGCTCAGCGCCGGAAGTGTGATCGTCAGTGACGTGCCGCTTGCCGGCATTTGTTGCACCAGGACGGGATGGATCGGGTTCTGTCCCTGCGCTGAAGACGCGGTCATTTGAAAGACGGAAGCGGTTCCCGAAAGCGTCAGACCGCTGATCGCCGTTACCTGCGGCAAGGTTGAGCGGTTGATAGCTACGAACACAAACCGGCCCGGCCGGGTGCTGTCCGAACTCGCGTAGACAGCTACGTTCTGCACCTTGCTGGAACTGGCCTGCAGCGAGGTATCGCCGAAACTGGCTGTGGCTCCGTCGAAGCCGCGGAAGGCGCGGAATCCCGCCAGAATATAAGGACAGGTGCCCAGGGGCCACAACGTCGCCGCGAATACACCCTGACTCCCGAAGACGCCGAGATTGTCCGCCTGCGCGATGGTCCCGGCAATGTGGTTGTCACCGCCGTTTTCATACTCGGTGATGGAAATTTCGGTGCCCGGAAATTCGGCATTAATCTTTGCTTGCAGACGCGGCAGAAGTTTGATCGGTTCGCCCAGCACGTTATTCGTGATCCACGAATTCTCGGTGAACGTCGGGTCCCACAAACTGCGTGGGCTCTGAACAATGGCCTGCACCTGCGCGGCGGTCAGGGTCGAGCCGGTCAGGTTGGTGACCCGCGTCGTGCCGTCAGTCGCCTCCGAGTACCAGTGAAAGTCATAGACGTCGATGAGCGGCTTTCCGTACGCGTCGGACGCCGTTTTGATCGCGGGCAGATACTTATCCGGGAACCAGTTCGCGCCATCGGGCGTGGCCGAGAGTTCGCCTTGCCAGCTGTAGATTCCTTCGAACCCGTAGTGGACAGGTCCGAAAATCATCATGCCGGGGAACTGGTCTTTCAAAGCCTTGGTGAGGGTGATGGTCTTGGCGATGTAGTTGTCCGATGAAATCGGGTTGGGGCCCTGGACTTCAAGGTGCGTTGAGTTCCAGAGTTCCGGCTCATTGTCCAGGCTCACGAATGTGGGCAGTGGCGCAGCGGCCGCAAAGATGCCCGGGATCTTCTGGTCCATCGTCCACAGGAATTCGTCCATGTAGACGTTGGCGTCGTTGGTGGGTGGTGTTTCAGTGAACGCAGCGGGAGTGATCGTGCTCTTCTTGTCGATCACCTGCTTGAAGCGGGTCAGATCGGGTGGGCTGGTTACGCTCACCGGCCCGCTCTCATCGCCTGATACCAAACCTTGCAACTGGACCGTCATCACGCTCGCCATACCCAGGCTCTGATCAGCAGCGACGAAACTGCGCACCGCTTCAGCCGGAGTTGTGCTCGAGGTCAGGAAGCTGTCGTTTTCGTAGAGAAAGTCGCTGCCCGCGTTGGAGGCGTTCGTTTCCCAGTTGTACGCTGTCCAGCGGTTACCGCCGGCGCGGTCCACCGTGAGATGCGGCGGAGCGCCTGAGATGCCGGTATAAAAGTTGAGTCCGTAGATCCACGGCGAAATAGGCTTGGTGTTCGTCGGATCCACAGTAACGGTCACATCGGGTGCTCCTGCGGCAGGTGTCGCGCTGGCCTGGTTTGAGTTCGCGCTCTCTCCGGTCGCATTCAGCGCGGAGACTACGTAGAAGTATTGCGTGCCGTTGATGAGACCAGTATCGGAGAAACTGGTCGTGGTTGGCGCACCCACCTGTGTGTATGGCCCACCGCTCGCCGTGGCCCGCTTTACGTGATAGCTGGTCGCACCGTTGCTCGCCGTCCAGGTCAGGCTCACTTGCTGATTTCCTGCTGTGGCGGTCAGAGCCGTGGGCGCGGCTGGAGCGGCAGGGGGTGGAGCGGATGAGGTCGGAGTGCCCGAAGCCTCGCTGGAGTTCGCACTTTCGCCCGCTGAATTCAGCGCGGATACTACATAGAAATATTTCGTGCCGTTGGTAAGACCGACATCGGAGTAACTGGTTACCGTCGCAGAACCTACTTCTGTGTACGGCCCACCACTCGTCGCAGCCCGCTTTACGTGGTAGCTGGTCGCGGCACTACTTGCCATCCAGGTCAGGTTGACCTGCTGGTTCCCTGAGGTGGCGGTGAGGACAGTGGGCGCAACGGGAGCCGCAGGCGCGGCGGGAGTCGTAACCGGCCCGCCATTGGAACTTAATCCTCCGCCGCAGCCGAAGTTCAGTCCTGCCAATAACAACACGGCCAAAATGCTTGCGGTTCTTGGACCCATATTAACGATTGGCTCCGCCGAAATCCTAGCGTACTAGAAGTCACGTCGGTAGAGTTTCGGAGAACACCAAAGTGTGAGGCCGAATCTCCCCGAAGTTACTGCACTTAAGTGTTCGGATATCTGTCGAGGAATGATCGGTCGAGGCACGATCGGCCTTGTTACCTTTTTTGCGCTCCGGGGATGTAATTCGGGAGTAACATTCGGACGCATGTGTAGTGTCCGGAGCAGCTGCGGACCGCGTGATTTCGCCGCATCACGGCCAAATTGGTCCAGGTGGGTCGTGATCTGGTTGGGCGCAGCGTTGTGGGCCGCTCCTCTCCTTGCGCAAGCCAATCATGGTTCAGCGACCAAAGAGCCGGGTTCTCTTATCCGCAGCCCGCTTCCGCAAGTTCCTGATGATCGAGTCAAGGGTCCAGATACGGCGGCGCCACCTCCTGTGGCAGCTGACGAATCGTGTTTCATGTGGCCGCTCACCGGGATACGTTCTTCCACTGCGGGAGTCGCGTCTTTGCAAGTGCCCGGCCCGGCTCGAAAGGATTTTCAGCGCGCCTGCAGCGCGGCAGCCGACAAAAAACTGGCAAAAGCCGAAGAACTGCTTCGAAAGACTCTTCATGCAGATGGACAATATCCGGCGGCGTGGGTATTGCTCGGCCAGGTGTTGAAGGCAGAACAGAAAACGGACGATGCCCGCAACGCCTGTGCCCAAGCCCTAAGAGCTGACCCCAACTATATTGCAGCCGAGCTCTGCCTGGCCGATCTTTGCGCGGTCGAACATCGATGGGAAGAGATGCTCCGCTACGCCGACACCGCGGTTGCTCTTGATCCGACCAACGATCCCCATGCCTATTTCTATACCGCCGGGGCATACTTTGGGCTGCATCGGCTGCCTGAAGCGGAGAAAAACGCTTTGAAGGCGATTGGGATCGACAAGGCGAATCGTGAACCCCGGGCACATTTCCTGCTGGCTCAAATCTATGAAATCGAGAGTAAGCCGGATGCTGAAGCAGACCAATTGAAGGAATATCTGAAATCCGCGACCGATCCCCAGGAAGTGGCGATGGTCAGGAAGTACCTCGCCGAACTCACGGAAAATCACAGGAAGTAGCCAACCCAAATCTTTACTACTGCCCGAAATGTTTTGTGACGCTCATAATCTTGTCAGGCGTTACTCGCCAGCCTTGACTGCCAGTGTTTCCACCACTGCGATATTCTGCAGCAACTCCTGCGGCACCCCGTGTCGCTCCTGCAAATACGCAGAGCTGTTATAGGAAACCCAGACTTTTCCCTGGTTATCTTCCCAGACCAGAATCTTAAGCGGGAGATCGATGGCGATGCTGGGAGCAGCCAGCATCAAAGGTGTGCCGGCCCTGGGACTTCCAAAGATCAGCAGTTTGGTGGGCCGCATCTTCATGCCCACCTTCTCTGCCTCTCCGCTGTGGTCGACCAGAGCGAACAGCGTGACTCCCTTCGCTTGCAGAATCCCCTTGAGTTTTTCCACCGTCTGGTCTACCGAGTGATTGCTGGGCGCATTAATGATTCCCTCGCCTTTACTGAGCGTCACAGATGTCTCCTCTCTGTTTCTGAACTGCGAAAGCGTAGAATGTCGCACCGAAATCAAATAGATCGCCATTGCCAGCCCGAGCAATGCCAGAATGAAGGCGATTGTGACCGCCTGGATGGAAGGACGAGAGTGTGCCCCTTGGCCGCGGTCCAGTTCGCGGACCAACCGGACGTGGCGCCATCCGGCCAAGACATTTACGATTACTCCAACTGCGATCAATCCTGTTCCGAACCAGAGCGAGAGTCCGTAAGATTGTGCTGCGGGTGCCCGCTGCATGACTTGAAGTTGCTGCAGGAAGAGCCCGAAGCGCGCCACCACAAAACCAAATCCCATCAACGCCAGACCCGTTCGAATCCATGCGAGGAGAGTTCGCTCCGCAGCCAGGTAGTCACTGAGAGCAGCCCTGGGTCCAGCTCCTGATGACACGTCTATGTTTCGGTCTCCTACAACTGCCCGGCAGCGCGTGTCATGGTTCCAGGTGGCGCGCGGCGCGAATCAGGCCCACTCCGAGGCTTAGAACGGCAGCCGCGAGAAACAATCCTCCGACATAAGCGAGACTTATCAAACCATTCGGCTCCTTGGCGGTTGGAGACGCAACGGACAGGAAGAAGGCCGCGGGAATTAGAATTGCCGCGATCGGCGCGCCGGATCGCGCGATCCACCTCCAAAAGGGCGAAAGCGCCGCCTCGTCGACATATCGAAGCATGACCAGCGACAGGACAAGATAGACGCCGGCATGCGCGTGCCCGGCGCGCCAGAGGTCGTGCCGCAACGGATTGTCGGCATACCCTGGCGCATTTCCGGTCAGAAAGCTGAGGAGAGACAGGCCTCCGAACATCACTGTGGGAAGAACAACGAGAAGGATCCCGGCGAGCATTCGCGATTCCCGAGACATGATTTCCTCCTAAGTGTCAGCGACGCTTGCGCAGGCTGCGTCCTTTTGGACCACCGCTCAGGTCTGGAACTTCTTCGCCGAGTGCAGTGGCTAAATCGATTTGATGATCCTGCTCCTGCATGAGGATCTGGCGAATCTGTTCCGCCATCGCGTATTCCCCAAGCGTTTCACATTGCCGGATGCGATCGCGGTAATTCCGAATGGTTTCGTTTTCATTCTCGAGATCGTACCGGAGCATGTCTTTCGGATTTTTTGATGTGCGTACTGGCTTGGCAGTAACCACCGGCATTTTGCCCAGATAGTCGATCTGCCGGGAGAGAACCAGGGCATGATCGAGCTCCTGCTTGGCATGGATCTCAAGCTGGGCGGCGATGTCCATATATTGAGCGCCGCTGAGCACCTGGGAATAGACGACGTAGGCGATGATGGCTTGATATTCGCGGGAAAGGTCCTCGTTCAATAACTCGGCGAGGCGGTCGCGGGAAATGTTGCTTTCGTTTGCGGCGGATTTGGGTGCAGGCACTTGATTCCTCCTTTGAGTTCAAAGATTGTTTTCGGTTTACCAGCGTATCATCGGCTCAAGATTTTCACTTTTCGTTCAGATGGAACCCTCAACTTCGGGCACTGGACTCACCCTTCAGCCGTCAGGCGTTCTGCGGCCCACACCCTAGTAGAAAACTGCCGATACGAACTTCGTGCGCACATTCCGTGTCACGATGGTTCGCCAGCGCTTAATTAGTTAGAAACCAAGGTCGCTCAATCCGGGATGGTCATCCGGACGTCGTCCAAGGGGCCAGCGATATTTGCGGTCGGATTCCTTGATGGGAAGATCATTGATGCATGCCAGTCTCAACCGCATCAGGCCATCGTCATTGAATTCCCAATTCTCGTTGCCATATGAGCGGTACCAATTCCCTGAGTCATCGTGCCACTCGTAGGCAAAACGTACGGCAATCCGATTTTCCGTGAAGGTCCAAAGCTCTTTGATGAGCCTGTAGTCCAGCTCTTTGGCCCACTTGCGGGTGAGAAAAGCGACGATCTCTTGTCTTCCATTGACGAACTCGGCGCGGTTTCTCCAGCGGGAATCCAGCGCGTAGGCGAGGGCCACTTTTTCCGGATCACGGGAATTCCAGCCATCTTCGGCCAGACGCACCTTCTGAATCGCAGTTTCGTGAGTAAACGGAGGCAGGGGGGGACGAGGAGTCATGAGTTCTCGCTCCGGCTTAGTGATTGCGGGCAGGATTGAAGACAACCCTGGATGCGGCAGTCTTGCACCGCAAGTTTGCGCAGGCAATATTACACTCTCAGGATTCGTGAGTACCAATGAGCATTCGGGGTGAATGGTCAGCAATTCAGCGCGGGCCCGGGGCCCGTCCGCTCTGCAAGGAACCTGGCATCTCGTGATTCGGTACCAGTTCGGTTCGCCAGACTAAAGCACCTGTGAGGAGATGGCCGGCCTTGATATGCCGGCAAAACTGCCGCCTTAGCCGCGGATGACCTCTACTGAGCAGTGAGCGTGAAGCGCGACCGACTCAGACACGCTCCCGAGAAGCACGCGATCAAATCCATGTCGGCCGTGCGAACCAAGAACGATCAGGTCAGCATCCCAGGCACGGGCCTCATCCAATACGACCGCGCGCGCATCGCCTACCGGTGTACTGGGACCGTCGCAAACCTTCAGCCCTTTCGAACTCAAGGTTTGTCGTGCCTGGGCGACGGCTTTCTCCGCGCGCTGCCGGGCGTCGTCCAGGATCTCGTTCAAGAGGCTCTCTGGATAAACCGGGCAAGGAGAAAACGCATTCGTCGGATTTTCCAGATCCAGAAGTTCGCGAACGGAAATGACCTTGATCTGGCTTCCAGCCGGCCACGGGCGATTCGCGACCGAACCAACGGCCATTTGGGAGCACTCCGATCCATCCGTGGCCAGGAGGACCGTCATCGGCCTGGATGAAGCCGGTGACTCATGCGCTGCGGGCCGCACGATCTCTACCGAGCACGGTGCGGAACGCAGCACTGCCTGCGCAACACTGCCGAGGAAAAATCGTGAAAGAGTACCTAGCCCGCGTGAGCCCACCATTACGAGGTCGGCTTTCCATTCCCGCGCAAAATTCAGAATCGCCTTCTTGGGAGACCCCAACTGAACGTCAGAAAAAACTTCGCGCCCAGGATGGTCAAGTTTTTCTGTGGCTGCATTCGCCAGGGTTTGCGCAGCGCGCTTCGCGTTCTCATTGACCGCCGGCAGTCCCTTCCCGCGCATCAAGTCTACAACGGTCAGGACGCAGATCGTGGTGCCCGTCGGCCAAGGGCGTGCCGCAGCCTCGTTCAGCACCTGCTGCGATCCGCTTGAAGGGTCAATTGCCAGTAAGACTCTCATAGCGTCTGCTCCCTTCCCAACCCGGTCGTTCAGTCGGCGTTTTCAAACCCCTGCCGCTGCAGGCCCATCGCCGCCCGTTTTCCCGATCACGCAGCGGTACTTAGCACTCTCCAGTCTGGCACCGGCGCCAATTCACTCAGGTGACAGCGATCATGTGTGTTTGTGACCCAGATCACTGCTGCTTCTAGCCGTCTGATTCATTGTGAGAAGCGGGAGGTGGGCGATGATCGCAAGCATCGAGACTGCCAGCGCAATCAAACTGAACAATATTCTGTACCTGACCGATTTCTCGGAACCTGCTGAAGCCGCTCTGCCCTTCGTAAAGGCAATTGCCCGCCAATATGGATCCAGAGTCTACGCGGCGCACGTCATGCTGCCTGATGTCTACGCCTGTATGACGCCCGAGTTTGGTGATCTAGCCACCGTAGGATTGGAGCAAGCGGCGGAGGCAAGAATGCAGAAGATCGCGGCAGGGCTGACCGGTCTGCCGCACCAGACCGTCATTGAGTGGGGACCTGAAGTTTGGCCCGCACTCCAGCGGGTAGTAGAGAAAAACAATATAGATCTGGTGGTACTGGGCACACATGGCCGCAAGGGCATCAAGAAGCTTCTGCTAGGCTCGGTGGCCGAAGAGATTTGGAGATCCTCGCATGTGCCCGTGCTTACGATTGGCCCGGGGGCCAGCCGTACCCCAACCATAGAGCGATTCAATTGTGTGCTTTTCGCTACGGATTTCACATCGGAGTCACTGGCGGGGCTGCCTTATGCAGTGTCCATGGCGCGAGAGTACCAGGCTCACCTCGTCTTCCTCCATGTTATCCGTCAATTCAAGAAGGAAGAAATCCTGGGAGAACTATCTGCGGCCGAAGCAATCCAACACCTGACCCAAATGTTGCCGCAAGACGCGGGGCTGTGCAGCCGACCGGAGCTGGTAGTGAAATACGGCGAACCAGCTAAAAACATCATTGACACGGCCAGCACCTGTGATGCTGACTTGATCGTGCTCAGCGTACACCATGGTGGCGGATATGGCGCAGCCACCCATCTTGAGGTAACCATTGCGCACAACGTGGTAGTGAACGCCCCTTGTCCAGTTCTCACCGTCCATGGCTGATGCGTGGCAACCCTCGCAAACTCAGGCCAGGCCCGAAAGTGGCCGAGGGGCTCGAGGCATCCCGGCAAGAGCGGAGGTTCTGGAAGTCATTCACCGCTAGCCCCAAACTCTATTTCTGCTGGATACTTTTCAGATACTCCGTCACATTCCTAAGGCGGACGTATCCCAGATCTTGATCATTTTCGATCTCGTGGAAGATGGGGCCCCAGACAGGCATCTCCCGTGAACCGTGGGCGGCGTGACCGTCGTCACCGGCGATGACGCTGCGCACCCGGTCAGTGGGAAACGTACCGTGATTTCGTCGCGCAAGAGTAGCAAGCTGCGGAACTTTTGTCTTCAAAGCTGCTGCAGCCGGGCCGTCTCCGTTGCCGCTTGCGCCATGGCAGGCTGCACAATGGTTTCGGAAGATTTTGCCTCCATCCAATGAAATGGTCGTGGTTTGATCCTGAGCCGGCGTCGGAGTGTTCTGCTGCGCTCTCACTCGCGAGTTTCCCGCGAGCCACAGCAGCGAGGCGACGCTCAGGGCAAAGATGAAAAGGAAGAATCGGGCGAAAGACATGCGCGTAGGATACCTCGTCAGGTTGTACGGCTCACTATAACAGCACGGCTCGCCAGGAAAGGGATCAGCGGCCGAATCAAATTGTTTTCAGAGATTAAGAACCGCTCGCATCGCACTTGGGTCGTCAGGGACCTGCACGCGAAAGCCGAGTCTTTTGGCGATCTTCTTCATGGCGAAGTTGTCCGGCAGGATTTCCGCATCTACCCGGCTGAGCTTCTCGTCCCGGGCTACCTGTATGACTCGACGGAACAGTTCGATTCCAAGGCCTTGGTTCTGGTACGCGTCCGATATCAAGACGGCAACTTCTCCTTCATTCTTGGCATGTGACTTGACCAGCCTGCCGACTCCGAGGATCCGGTGCTCATCTGTGTTGGGGTCCCTCCAATCGGCCACGATCGCCATTTCGCGGTCGTAATCCACGAAACAAATGCGCACCAGACGATCGTGCGCCACCCGCGAACTCAGGCTGAGCGAGTAGAAATACCGCAAGTACACGCTGCGGTCAGAAAGCGTCTCGTGAAATTTCACCATCAACGGTTCGTCTTCGGGACGAATCGGCCGCAGGGTAACCTCGGTGCCATTCTTCATCACCCACGAAGAAACATATTGCGAAGGGTAGGGCCGAACCGCTGGCTTGGGAAGATGATCGGGGTCAGTTCCCGGAGCGTGCAGCACCACACGAGCGTCGAGCGCCAGCAGCCGCTCCGGTGAAGCCAGCAGGGGATTGATGTCGATTTCCGAGATCCAGGGCTGCTCGACAACCAGTTGACTGAAGCGCACGAGCAGCCCCGCCAGTGCCGGCACGTCAATTGGCCGACGACCGCGCACCCCTAAAAGGGCGGTAAAAATCCGCGTTTGCTCCATCATCCGTTGGGCGAGAGTGCTGTTCAGGGGCGGCAACGCCAGGGCACGGTCTCGATAGACTTCGACCAGTGGCCCTCCGGATCCAAACAGGATTACGGGACCAAACTGTGGGTCAACGCTGCTGCCCAGGATCAACTCATAGCCCTCGAGACGGACCATGGGTTGCACGGTCACACCGGAAAAGTGATCGGGCCCGGCGATCTTTTCCACCGAGGTCTTGATCGCCTGAAAGGCGGAGCGGACGGATGATTCATCTTCCAGATTCAATTTCACGCCACCTACGTCGGTCTTGTGGGTGATGGTCTCAGAAAAAATCTTCAGCACGACGGGATACCCGAGACCACGCGCACACGCCACCGCTGCGTCTTCAGTCCGAGCGATCTGGGTTTCAACGGTGGGGATGCCGTAGTGCGACAGAAACTGTTTGGATTCGAATTCGTTCAGCAACACCCGGCCCTGGCCGCGGGCGGTCTCGACAATCTTCTCAGCCTGGCGCCGGGAACCTGGGTCGAGACTCTCGCCTTCCGCCAGCGTCGGAGTCTCGTAGAGACCGCGCAGGTTGTAGCTGTAGCGCCACATGTAGGTAAATGCCCGGGCAGCCGTGTCGGGAAACGCGAACGTAGGGATGCCGGCGGCATTGAGTATGGTTTCCCCTTTGGCGACGCTGGCGCCTCCCATCCAACTGGTGAGCACGGGTTTCCCCGACGACTTGGCATAAGGTTTCAAACGTTCCGCAATTGCAGCCGGATCGGTCATGCCTTGCGGCGCGAGGATGACCAGAAGACCGTCGCTATTGGGGTCGTTGGCGGCGATTTCAAGGGCCCTGGCGTAACGCTCGGAGTCCGCGTCGCCGAGAATGTCGATCGGATTATTGTGGCTCCAGTGTGCCGGCAAAAACGCATCCAGTGCCTGCAGACTCTCTTTGGAGGGAACGGATAGTTCTCCGCCATTCGCGACCAGCGCATCAGTGGCCAGGACTGCAGGTCCACCGGCGTTGGTAAGAATCGTTAGCCGGGGCCCTTTTGGGCGAGGCTGCTTGCTGAGAGCTTCCGCCATATAAAACAGGTCGGCGATGGTGCTGACCCGCAAGACTCCCGAGCGCAGGAAGGCGGCGTCGAGAACTTCATCACTCCCAGTCAGGGCGCCGGTGTGCGATGCAGCGGCGCGCGACGCCGCTTCCGAGCGGCCGGCCTTGATCACAATCACAGGTTTTCGCAGCGCCACTTCGCGCGCGGCGGAGAGAAACGACCGGGCGTTACCGACCGACTCCATGTAGAGCAGAATGCTGTGCGTGTGCGGATCATCGCCGAAGTGATAAATCAGGTCGCCCCAACCCACATCCAGCATCGAGCCGGTCGAGACGATCGCGCTGAACCCCACCTGCTCCAGCTGACCCCAGTCGAGAATGGCGGTCAGCAGCGCTCCGCTCTGGCTCAGGAAGGCAACGTTGCCGGGCCGGGGTGCGTCCTTGGCGAAGGTGGCGTTCAGGCCAATAGTCGGATTCATGATCCCTAGGCAATTGGGACCAATCAGGCGCATGGCGCCGCGCCGCAGCTGTTCCTGAATCTGCCGTTCCAGTTCGACGCCTTCCGCTCCTCTCTCCTTGAATCCCGCAGAGATAACAACTGCCGACTTGGCACCGGCATCGACGCATTCGCCGATAATGCCCGGAACTGTGGGTGCCGGGGTCGCCACAACTGCCAAGTCCACTTTTCCAGGGATGTCGCGGATATTCGGATATGCCTTGAGCCCGCAAATCTCGGAGTGCCGCGAATTGACGGCGTAAACCTTTCCCTGAAATGAAGGATGGAGCAGGTTCTCCACGACGGTTCGTCCAACTGTGCCGGGGCGCTCGGTGGCTCCAATTACCGCCACGGAGTCCGGTAGAAACAAAGCGTCAAGGCTGGTCTTTGAATCAGGTTTTGCTGGCGTCGCCATAGTTGTTCTTCTCAGGCCGGAATGTGATGAGTTACGGACGATTCCAAAACTCCCAGGGTGGAGCCGCGCGGAACCGCGAGGGGTCTACGGTGCCGCACCTCCGGTATGGCAATCGCTGCAATTCACCTGAGTCAGGTCTCCAAGGTCCACTGGATGTTGGAAGCTCAGTTTGGGCACCGCCGCCATACTGATTCCGCCCTCTTCCTGTCCCGTGAGCGTGTGACAGATATCGCAATCCTTTCTGACCACTTTTCCCTCCGCGCTCACATGTTGGCCGTCGTGGCAACGGAAACAGCCGTTGAAGTAAAAATGGCCGAGATTGTTGGCATGGGTCTGCCAGTTCAACTTCATCTCCGGAAAGGTTGTCCGACGGAAGATTTGCTGGACTTCATCGATAGCATTGCGAATTTCCAACTGCTTGACGTTGGCCAGCCCGGGGTACTTGGTTTCGTAGAATCCATGAATCTGCTGCGCAATCCCCTGCACCGCCGCTTCGGTGGTGTCGTACTTGCCGGTAAGCGCTGCGACCGCCTGCTGCTTGATGTAGGGAAGGGATACATCCATCTTGCGCGCCAATAATGCCTGGTCCACAGCTTGATCCGGCGGAACATAAATGTGGCTTGGACGGTTGTGGCAGTCGATGCAGTCCATACGGCGCCGGGGAGCCTTGGCGATCTGGTCTTTGTTTAAAGTAGAGTCCTGCGCGTAATATTCGGTCACGCGTCCCTGTCCGTCTTTCACGTGGATGTAAGCAATGACCTGCCGTTTTTCATCCGCCGCGACATAGTCTATCTCGTTGGCGATGTTCATGTGCCAGTGGATGCCCTCGGGCGCGCCTGTGGCCGGATCGCCTCCGCCCGTCTTAATCAGCATTCGGATCTGGCGGGGCGTATTTTTCTCGTCGCTGGCGTAGTGAGTGAAAACCTTAAGTTGCGCTCCGTAGAACTTTTTCGGCCAGTGGCACTGTTCGCAGGTGTCCTGTGCCGGGCGGAGATCGTGCACCGGAGTCGGAATTGGCCGGGGGAAGGTGTTAAACGCAGCGGCGAACACCTGTCGCGCCCCCGACAACTTGGATTTCACATACCAGGACGCTCCCGAACCCACATGACAGTCCACGCATGCAACCCGGGCATGTGGCGAAAGCTGGTAAGCGGTAAATTCCGGGTGCATAACCGTGTGGCAAGTCTGGCCGCAAAATTGGACCGAGTCGGTGTATTCGTAAGCCTTGTAGCTGCCCACCGAGCTCATCATGACAAAAACCACCAGAAATACCCCGAAGGAGATCGCCGCGCCCCGCTGGGCAGGATCGTTGAAGTCGATGCGCGGATGTAGCGGTGCCTCCCCAGCCTGTTCCGAATATTGGCGGTGCCGCTCCCGCCACGCGCCAATCGCGATCAGCACAAGCCCGCAAATCAAGAACCCGGGCGCCACCATGTAAGCCAGAATTCCGATATAGGGGCTGGGGCGTTCGGCGATGAAGTCGATCAGGGAGAACAGAAAAATGTTGGCCGCGCTCACAATGGCCAACGCCACGCCGGCCATACTGATGGGATTGCGCAGCAGCCGGCTAAACCATAGGGTGATCGTTTCCTTCTTGGAGTGGACGTTTTCAGCTGCCATTGTTCTTCTCCGGTGGCTGGTCTTCGGCAGTATCGTCAGTTTCCTCGGGAGCCGTCGTTTCGGCCGCTGGCATGGCTTCTACCGGAGCGTAGCCGGACTCCAGCACCGCTTCCAAATCCAGCGGATGTTCCGCCTGGTAATGCTCGAGAGGTACCTTCCCGTCCCACCACGCCCAGTTCATGGGATAGGCGTCCGGGTCGAAGAAGACTTGATAGAAGTGCCACACGACGATGGCCAGACTCGCCAGGACGGCCTCGTAGAAATGGATAGCCGTGGCCACATCCAGCCACCAGCGTCGACCCAGACTGCCTACCGTGATCGCGGCCCAGAGCATGACTCCGGTGACCGCCATGATGAGAGTGCCCCACACCAGCGCCCAGTATTCCACCTTTTCCGCGTAGGTAAAACGCCCTGACGGAGGCCTATGCGGGGTCAAGCCGAGATAATAGCGGAGATTGTTCCAGAACTCGGCGGCATCGCCGGCCGCAGGCCGAATGTCTCGCAGCAGGCGGCGGCCGTCGCGGTAGAACCCAAGATATGCAAGATGATAGAAGGCGGTCGCGATCAGCACGACGCCCGCGATGCGATGAACGATGCTGCGCAGGTTTTCGTTCATTCCCAGCACCAGATACTTGAACCAGGAGTCAGGAAA
>Ga0209068_10000075_pt1 | contig 58312 bp, 46 predicted proteins | sample ColStrG_CSR_2012_FD_187200 | JGI IMG/M metagenome (GOLD analysis project Ga0209068, IMG submission 187200) | Freshwater sediment microbial communities in response to fracking from Pennsylvania, USA - Cold Stream Run_MetaG_CSR_2012 (SPAdes)... | ecosystem: Environmental > Aquatic > Freshwater >...
TGACGGTGTCCCCGGGAAAGAGCACGTTGGGGCTCTGGCGCAATTTCTTCAGGTCGGCATTGTCCGGGTGATTCCAGATGGTATTGAAGTCGCGGAATCCATACTGCTTGGCGATCTGGGACAGATACTCGCCCTGCTGCACCGCGTGATCAGTCGACATGGTCGCTCTCGCTCGGCATCACCAGTACTCCCAGGACCGAATCCAACGAAGGGCCGACACAACCAGGGCGCAAAACCTCAGGCCGAGTGGCCCGCCCCGGGGTGGAACTTCTTCACGGCGAAAACTCCCAGCACGATGAACACCACCAGAACGATGCCTTGCGCAACCTTGAATGGCGGCTCAGATTGGGTGGGCGCCATCGCCTTCAGTGCCGGCACCTTCTCGAAGGACTGCACCACCAGGACAAAGACATTTAGATAGAGAGCCAAAGTAGCGCAGACCACGTAGATCCAGCGCCAGGCCCCGGCCAGGTGAAGGGCATAGCGGGCGAGAATCGCAATCGCCAGCAATATGAGAGAGATGATGCCGACTTTGTGAGACGGCAGGAGATGATCGAAGGGAAAACCGAACCCGGTCGCGCTGGTCAATACCGTGGTCACCAGAAAGATCGCGGTCCAGCCATCGAGCCGTTTCGCATTCAGCAGTCCATAAAGGACAATCAGTCCGGTGACAATCCCTATCAGGCTTATTACTACGTGTAGGTTCGTGAATGTAGATGTCGTCATCCCCCAGATCATGACGCGTGTCCCTCCAGAGCGAGTCGAGATATTACGACGGCGACGCCAAAATTTCCAGCGCACGCCAGCAAACACCGATGGAGGGACGGGCGTCCCCGCCCGTCCAGCCGGGCAAAGCCCGGCAGTTCTCAGTCCCCTACGAAACCACAGCGGGCTACGCCCACCCGGATGTAGGCGGTTTCGTAGCGTCGGCATCCTGCCGGCTGTCGGGGCGGGCTTCCCGCCCGCCCCCCGGGAGCAAGATGCTCCCGAGACAGCCGGCGTGACGCCGGCGCTATCGGGCCTACGCGCGTGACGTCCGCACCGGGTTGACAGACCGGTCCCGCCGTGAGAGTTTCAGGTCAATCTGAGATGCCTGCCTTGATCCTTTTCTCGTTCCGGCAAATCTCCTTACCGCACGCGAAGAGTTTGATTCTGGCGGTCTGCCTGGTCATCGCGTGGTACGTCCCCCGACTGGGGGAGCGGGTTCTGGGTGGGGCTGAAAGATTCGCCGCGCAGCTCGCAGCCAGAAAGAATCTGGCGCTGGTTGCGATCGCTGTTGCTGTGATTGTGGCGCGGGTCAGTCTGCTGTGGCTGGTCCCTATTCCGGTTCCGGTTGCCCAGGATGAGTTCGGCTACCTGCTTTCCGCCGACACCTTCGCCCACGGACGGCTGACCAATCCGCCTCATCCCTTGTGGATCTTCTTCGACACTTTTCAGGTAAATCAGCAGCCCACTTACATGTCGAGATATCCGCCGGCGCAGGGCGCGGTCATGGCGCTGGGGCAGATTCTCGGCCATCCCTGGATCGGCGTGCTGCTGAGCATGTCCGTCATGTGCGCGGCGATTTTGTGGATGCTGCAGGGGTGGCTTCCCTCAGTCTGGGCCCTGCTGGGCGCAACCCTGGTGTTCCTGCGCATCGGGATCTTCGGCTACTGGATGAACAGCTACTGGGGAGGCGCGGTCGCGGCCATTGGCGGCGCACTGGTGGTAGGCGCTTTGCCCAGAATCCTCGATCGCCAACATCCACGCGATGCGTTGTTGCTCGGAGTAGGCGCCGGTATTCTGGCAAACAGCCGCCCGGTTGAAGGATTCTTCTTCTGTCTGCCGGTGGCGGTGGTGTTGGGCATCTGGTTATTCGGCCGGCAAAGCCCTTCGTGGCAGGTTACGTTGCCGCGCATCGTTCTTCCCATCTGCATCGTTCTGGCGGTCACCGGCGCTTTCATTGCTTATTACAACTGGCGAGTCACAGGAAACGCGCTGCTCCCTCCCTTCGTGCTCAACCAGCGAGCCTACTTCAGGGGACAGCCGGTTTTTATCTGGGGAAAGAAATTGCCTCCGGTGCATACCCTGAACCCGCAGTTCGACGCCTACTACAACATCTTCCCGGGCGGATTTGATGGTACCTGGCACGGGTTGATGTTTGTCACGTGGAAGAAATTCGTGAAGTTTCGCGACTTCTTTTTATTTACCGAGTCGGCGCTTATGGTGCCGCTCGTGGTGCTGCCCTGGCTTCTGCGTGACCGGAAAATGCGCCTGCTGGCCGCGCAAATCGTCATTTCCTTTCTGGTGCTGGCGGCCGTGGTCTGGGTTCTGCCGCACTATGCTGTTCCCGTGGCATCGACGCTGCCGCTGTTGTCTCTGCTATGGCTTCTGCGCGACCGGGAGGTGAAGTTCCTGGTCATACAACTGGTATTCTGCTTCGCCTGGCTCTGCACCGTGGTGGCCTTTCTGGAGCACTATGCCGCGCCCCTGGCAGCAACCTTCTTTGCGCTGCTGATACAGTCAATCCGATATCTGCGCAGGTGGGAACAGCGGGGGCGGCCGGTGGGCATTGGTCTTGCGCGCGTCGTGGTTCTCTTCACCATCGCAGTGGTTCCGCTTCAAATCGCCCAGGCGATATGGAATCCTTCCTCGGTCCCCAGGGAACCCGCGTGGAGCCGGGCGCGTGCGCATATCGAAGCTCAGTTGGCGGCCATGCCCGGAGAACACCTGGTGATCGTGCGATATTCGCCCGATCACGGATTCGATCCCGAATTTGTCTTCAACCGGGCTGACATTGATCACGACAAGGTGATCTGGGCCCGGGAGATTCCCGGCGTAGACGTAAGACCCCTTCTCGATTATTTCCGCGGACGGCAAATCTGGCTGTTCGAACCCGACGCATCGTTGTCGCAGCTCTCGGCCTACCCCGAGGCTCCATGACTCACGATGGAGAGACGGGCGTCCCGCCCGTCAAGGCCGCCCGTTGGGCGGCAGAGGAACAAGCTCTGCGCCGATTTCCCCGAAGGAAACCTAAGGGATCGCGGCGTCCACTCGGTTAGAGGCTGGGCTTTCCTGACCAGTGGGGTTAACCGCTCGAACGAAATAGCCGTAAGTCTTGCCGCTGCTCACCTTGTCATCAGTGAAAGTTGGAGCGACTACGCTTGCCACTTTTTGAAAAGGCCCATCGGATTCGCTGCGATACACGTTATAGCCGGCTACGGCGATGCCCGGCTGTGGCGCTGGAGGATTCCACTTCAGGACAACCGTGTGCGGGGTTTGAGCTGCGACCCTGAAGAGCACCATGCCGACGATTCCGGAAAACACGATCGCCAGGATCGCAATCGGCCAGAATGACGCTCTTCTCAAGTCTGAGCACCCCAGTCTGAGCACCCCAGTCTGAGCACCCCAGTCTGAGCACCCCAGTCTCAGCACGCCGGAGTAATTCGAGCCGCGAGGCAGAATCTTCCCAGCAGCAGCCGCCTACGGAACGGAACTGTTTTACTGCTTGGTGACCAGCGAACCGGCTTCCGTGATGCTGCCCTTCACCAGTTCGGTCTGGATCTTCAGCTTCTGATGAGACCGCAGGTTGACCATCGTCTCGAATGGCAAATAGCCGGGGAGCGCGATGCGAACGGTATGCCGTCCGGGCGTGAGCAGCATGGCCTTTCCCGCCCCGTCGAACTCGTCCACATGGCCTGCGAACTGGTTGTCGACAAAGACGGCCGCGCGGCTCGGCGTAGCCGATATCTTCAATTCTCCGGTGGCTTCATGGGCAGGCGCGGACGCTAGCTTCACCATGGACAGGTTTACCAAGTGCAGTTCGCCGGGCTCGAGAATTACCTGCTCGGAATGGTCCTGATACCAGGCTTGCCGCACCAGCACGTCGTGCTTGCCCGGAAGCAGCAACACCTTCTTGTCGCTATTCACTTCTTTCACAGAGCCCACGTACTGACCATCCACCCAAACCCCGGCGGTCTTTTCCGCCTTGTTATGGGCCGCGAACTTCAGTTCAGCCTGGACGCGATCCTCGGCATGAACTATGCCAACCAAAGCCATGATTGCCAAAAACAGCGGCAAAGTTACGCGATGAAACATCTCCACCTCCAAAACAGACTACGAACCCATTTTTGATGATGAATCTATTCTACGCGGTTGGCTAGTGGCCAGGAGGATTCCAGTGCAGAAGTGAAAATGATCGAGACTCCGAGTGGTTTTAACCCTTTAGATTCAAACGAGTTAGAAGATCGGTAAACCTTGGTTCGGAGCGCAGGCTGTCCCATTCGACGAGCACTTTTATCCACGGCATCCAGGTCTCTTTTTCGCGATAGCCCTTTTCCAGCCAGTCCAGGGCGTCCGCCTTCCGGCCCATGGCGGTGTAGATGAGCGCGACGCTGTAGGGAGAAACGCGGCCCGAAATGGCGCCTGCTTGCAGCTTGTCGACCGTTGCCTGCGCGCCTCTTAGATCGCCAGACAGGGCCTGGGTCGAGCCAAGGATTTCAAGCACCCGGGTTGGGTCTCCACCCAGTTGTTCAGCCTTTTGCACTTCCGCAAAGGCCTTCACGAACTGCCCGGTACGGTTGTAGGCGACCGCAAGACTGAGATGGGCGGCTGGAAACTTAGGATTGAGTTCGATAGCCTTCTGGAATTCCACTATTGCCAGATCCGGACGACGGCGGGTCAAGAGCATCCATCCCTTGTCGTCGTAGAGCCAGCCATTGAGGGGGTCCAGCTCCTTGGCCACCCGGTTCTCGGCCTCGGCCTCATCCAAGCGACCCATGGCATGCAGGAAAGACGAGTAAAACTCATGGGCCACCGTGTTGTTCGGATTGAGGGAAAGAGCCTGGCGAAACAGCCGTTCCGACTCGCTCCAGTTCCAGTCATAGTAAAAGTTGATAAAGGCCAGTGTGCCGTATGCGTCGGAAAGGTTGGGAGCAAGTTCCAGCGCCTTGGCCGCAGCGGCCTTGCTCTTGCGGAAAGCCTCGTCAGGGGGAACGAACCCGTATCCTCCCAACACGCTGTAGGTATCGGCTAGACCCACATAGGCGGGAGCATAGGGGGGATCCAGTTGGATCGCGGTCTGGAATTCCACCAGAGCCTGCTCCAGGCTGGCGCGGGTTTCCTGGTACCACAGAAAGCGGCCCCTGAGGTACGCCTCGTAGGCAGCCGCATTCACCGTGGCATTACGGCGAAGCTGTTGCTCGGCCTGGGGCAGAAATTCGATGGTCAGCGCCCGCGAAACCCTCTGGGCCACGTCTTCCTGCAGGGCCAGCATGTCGCTCATCGAGGGTTCGTAGGTTTCCGTCCAGAGATGGGTCTGGTCGGAAACCTGGATCAGCTCGGCGGTGATCCGAAAGCGGTCCCCAACCCGCCGCACGGTGCCGTCGAGCACGTAATTGACGCCCAGTTCGCGGCCTATCTGGTCCACAGGCTTGCGGGTCGCGGCGTACTGAATCATTGAGGTCCGCGCAATGACCCCTAGCCTTGAGGGATGCAGACGGGCTAGCTGCGCAATCAGTTCATCGTGCAGTCCGGCGACGAAATAGTCCTGATGCTGATCGGCGGTAAGGTCTTCAAACGGCAGTACTGCCAGCATCACTCGACCACCACCGGACCCCAGCCTGATTTCCCGCCAGCGCCATAGCCCAACCGCCACAAGCGCAAGCAGAGCCACCACTGCCGGCCCAATCCAAACCCGCTTTTTCGGAGCGGGCAGCTTGATTTCGACGGTCTCGTCAATGGGTTTGGTTTGGGCCGGAGGAGTCGCCGCAACGCTTGGTGTCCGTGGCAACGGAACCGGTGCTTCGACAGGCTCGGACGTGGTTACCGGAGCCAGAAACCGGTATCCGCGTCGCGGCAGAGTTTCGATGAAGCGGGGAGCTGTTCTGGAATCGCCCAGAGCCTCGCGCAACTTGTTGATGCTGATATTCAGGCTGTGATCGAAATCCACGTAAGTGTCGTGGCTCCACAGACTGTTCCGCAGTTCCTCCCGGGTCACGACTTGCCCCGGACGCTCCACCAGCATGGTCAAGACCTGGAAGGGCTGTGCCTGCAACTTGATCCGCATACCGTGCTTGTAGAGTTCGCCGCCAACCGGGTCTAACTCGAAGACTCCGAAGCGGAAGCGGTCACGATGATTGGAATTGCTGTCCATCCGAAAACTGCAAACTTTGGCGGGAAGTCTAGCACGAGAACCGAGAACCGGTGTCCGCAACTTGGAGATGTATCCAGCTAACCACCTTCCTGTCTGAAAGATAGCTGGAGATTTCCATTAGTCCACCATTAGACGTAGCGTGCATTGACCATCGAAATCTATAGCTTAGACTGCGGAACCATAAGCGGTCTGGAAAGCAGGAACAACACCATGTCAACCATGCCAGCCAGTATGCTTCAGGCAACCAACTTCGCAGCCCTCAGCTTCGACACCGGCAAGCTCCCCGGAACCAGTTCTGACCCTGAGGCACTCCTGATCGACCGTGTGGTTGCCGGAGATCATGAGGCCTTCGCCGCGCTGTTAAAGCCTTATGAGCGGATGATCTATATGTCTGCGCTGGGCATCGTCGGGAACGAAGCCGACGCCGAAGAAGTAGCTCAGGAAGCCATTCTGAAGGCCTTCCGCAGCCTGCCCCGGTTCCGGCGGGAATCCAAGTTCAGCACCTGGCTGGTGCAGATCGCAATCAACGAAGCCAAGATGAAGCTGCGCAAGGACCGTCGCCACCTTTACGAGTCCGTGGAGCAGGGACACCAGACCGAAGAAGGCGAGTACGTGCCGCGAGAATTCGCCGACTGGCGGGAGATCCCGTCCTCTGCCCTTGAGACCAAGGAACTTCGCGAGGCGCTGAGCAAGGCTCTGGAGTCTCTCCCAGCCAAATACCGTTCTGTGCTGGTGCTGCGCGATGTGCAGCAGTTGAATATCCGTGAAACCGCCGAAGTGTTGGGAATCTCGGAAGCCAATGTGAAGACCAGGCTCAGTCGCGCCCGTCTGCAGATGCGGGATGCGCTGGCTCCGGGTATGGGAGCAGGTTGGAGCCGCTAGCGGCGTTCCGATTCGACTTTCTCTGCGTCCTTCGCGTTTCCTCAGCGTCCTTTGCGGTTAAAGGCTTTGACCGCAAGCGTGCAAAACCTGGCAAATCACGAATCGAGCTGTAACTTCTCCCTTTCTGCCACATCTTTGTCCGTACGCCCGGGCGTGCCCGCGGCGCAACCGTACTCAGGAGGATCCATGAAGAATTTAATTGGCAAGCTGATGGTGACGTGTGTTCTGGCCCTTTCTTTTACCGCTTTCGCCCAGTCCAGCCCCGATACCAAGCAGGACGAGATGAAGCACGATGACATGAAACAGGACACCATGAAGCACGACGACACGATGAAGCACGACGACATGAGCAAGGATGAGATGGCGAAGGACAAGAAGGCCAAAAAGAAGAATCAGAAGCTGATGAAGAAAGACGCAATGAAGCACGATGATATGAAGAAGGACGATATGAAGAAGGACGACATGGGCAAAGACGAAACGAAAAAGAACTAGCGTCAGTCCGGGCAGTGGCCCCGGCTGCAGCCCGGATACTTCTCTGTTAGTCGGTTAGTGGGCCGAAGACCGAAGTTCCGTGTGCCGCCAAACCCAGATCCCTTCGCTTGTCGTCACCGCGCAAGCGCGGCTCGGAGCTGCGCTCGGGATGACAAGGCCCTTTTTTAGGTTCAATGAAAGCGCGACAGGCAGAACTCGCCAGACACATGGAGTCAAAGGCTAACGACCAACGACCAAAGGCCGACGACTGAAGCCTGACGACTGATTTAACGATTCAGATATTGCCGCAAGCAACGCACGCAAGGCACGTACCCTTCCCGAATTGCCTCCGACGCGGCTATCAGACGGACGTTCTCGTTCTCATGCTTATGCAGGTATCGGCATCCGGGAACATGGAATGTCTTGCCGTCTTCTGAAACCTGCACCATCATTCCGGCTGGAACGCCAGTCCCGGGCTGGGAGTGGTAAGAACGCAGGGCGAAAGGTGAACTGGGGTCCAATCTGGCCAGTGCGAAGCTGCCGGAGATCAGGGCCACAGCGGCGATTGCCACCAGCCATCCGTAGGCAGTTCCTCGAGGACGGGGCATAGATTCCGCTAACCTACTCTGCCATCTCTTGCTGAAACCGGCAGGCAATTCTATCGCACGATTGTCGGCGTACAAATGCATCACATTTCTGGTCCCATCGAGTACCGCGGTGCAGTGGCGGCATTCACGAAAATGTGCCTCCATCGCGGCCCGGAGTTCGGGGCTGACCTCGCCTTCCAGATAGTTCGAGATCTCCTGCCAGACGTGCTCGCAATTGACTACCATGGTTTGCTCCCTTTTCCGAACGGCGCCCGGCTGAACCAGCCATCGGCGAGCGTGGGCGCCAGAATGTCGCGCAGCATCAGCCGGGCCCGGAGCAGGCGAGTCTTGACGCTGGCGACCGATATCTCCAACACTCGAGCGGTTTCTTCGATGCTCATATGCTCCACGTCGCGCAGCAAAAAAACCTCACGATACTTCTGCCCCAGGCTGGCCAGAGCCTTGGTGAGCAAGGCGCGCAACTCGCTTCGTTCCAGGGCTTCGGACGGAATTTCACGCCAGTCGGCGAAATCGCGCGGGGTGTAGGCTCCTTCGTCGTCCGGGGAATCGTTGATGGGCTCGAACAGCTCCGCGTGCTGCTTTCGCTGTCGCATACGGGCTTCATTGACCGTGATCTGGATCAGCCAGGTGCTGAAGCGCGCCTCCCCGCGAAACTGCCGCAGGTGGGTAAAAGCCTTCAGGATGGCTTCCTGGGCCACATCCTGTGCGTCAGCCTCGTTGCGCAACAAGGCCAGGGCGGTCACGTAGACCCGCCGCTCGTAGGGCTTGACCAGCGCGGCAAATAGCGAGGATTCCCCGTTGCAGATGCGGGTAATCAGGGCTTGTTCGCGCCCATCGCCGGCATCAGGTGGCTTCTCGACAGTAGTCATTCGTCGCAGCATTTCACTTCCAGATCGTTGCGGGTGGCAGGGGACAGGTCAGCGCGGAAGATACTCGGGATTCTTCTTCCATCCCGTGAGCATGGACGCGAAGTTATTCCAACCGTGGAGAACGACCATGACGAGGTGTCCCAGAAGGAAGAACAGAATCGCCCACATCACCGCGAAGTGCCAGATGCGGGCCCAGTGGAAGCCGCCCATCATCCATGCCAGCCAGGAAAACTGCACCGGTTTCCACACCACAATTCCGGTGACCACCGACAATACGCCCAGCCCCAGGGCCGAGGTGTATGCCATTTTCTGCAGCGGGTTGTAAACCTCGCGGACGACGGGCTTGGGTCCGAAGAAAAAATAATAGTGCACCATGGGCCACACCCCGCGAATATCGCGCGGAGTAAACAGCACCTGACGATAGTTCTCGCTGAAAACCTGATAGCCGAGGTAGAAGAGCGCGGTGGCAATATAGATCCACACGAACGTCAGATGCCACTGCAAGCCGCCACCCAGCCAACCACCAAGCGCGAAGGCCTTGGGCCAGTGCAGCAGATCCTTCTGAGGAATTTTTGCCCCAAAGCTGGGAAAGGCGCGAAAGATCTGAAAGCCGCTGAGAACCATCACCAGCAACGAAACTGAATTCAGCCAATGAGAGAACCGCACCGCCCAGGGATGCTCGTAAACCGCCTGCTCCACTTCGCCGGTCTTGGGCGACTCGATTTCGACTACGGCTTCATGCATTTTCCGTTACCAATGTAGCGTCGGGCGTCCTCGCCCGACCGGACGGGCGGGACGCCCGTCTTTCCATCGAAAATCTTAAAGTCCGAAAATCTAAAGCCCATAAAAACTAGAGCCCATAAAAAGACGAATAGCCCTGGTCTTCCCAGAATCCGACCCTGGTCAGAACATTTGTGACTTTCAGATCGGTCAAATACTTGGCCTGTTTGTAACCGACTTTCGTCGGAATCTGCAGGCGCAGCGGCGCGCCATGCTCGCGGGTTAGAGGCCGATCGTACATTTCATAACAGAGCAGGGTTTGCGGGTGCAGGGCGGTCTCCATGTCAAGCGATTCGTAATAGTCATCCGCGCACTCGACGTACACGAACCGGGCCGTAGTATCGGCGCCGATCATTTGCAGGAAATCGGAAAGCCGTGCTCCCCCGAAGCTCCCGATCACATCCCAGCCCTCCACACATACGTGTCGCGTGTTCTGCCGCACTTTGGGCAGAGACTGGAACTGGGCCAGCTTGTATTCTCCCGGCTTCTGTACCGCTCCGGTCACGGTCAGGGTCCACTTATCGAGATCGACGCCGGGATCCTCCACGTCATAACCGTTGATAGGAAATTTTTCAAAGGGAGCGACTTCGGAGTCCGGAAAAGTGGTCGCCAGATGCCCGGTGCGAAACATTTTGGCGGATACCCAGTCGCTGAATCCCAGACCCGTTTTAAGCAGCGGTTCCTGAAGCTTGGGGATGGCGAAAGCTCCGATGGCCAGCACCGGAGCCAGTTTCAGCAATTCCCGGCGCGTAACCCCGTTGAACTTGCGCTTATCGATTCGTGATCCCATGCCGTGGCCCGGAAGAGGAACAGTCTACCCCGCAAATGGGATTCATGGAGCAGCGAAAAGTTACAGCGGGAACTATATTGTGTGGCGCGGGCGCCCTCGCCCGCGGCTTTTGACTTGATGTCCGTGATTTCTGGCCTGTGATTTACGGGTCTCGGTTCTTTGCCAGCACCTTCGACTCCCTCGGCGCCTTTCGCGGGCGAGGGCGCCCCGCGCCACACTAGCTACGGGTCACACCGTCTCCGCCACAAACCGGACAAACTGTTTTACATCCTGCTCGGTAGTGTCGAAGGAGCACATCCAGCGCACCACGGATTGCTCTTCGTTCCACACATAGAAGAAGTAGCGCTTCAGCAGCCGGGCAATTGCCTTGCGCGGGATTCTGACAAAGACTCCGTTCGCTTCCACTTTGTAGACGATCTTTACTTGCGGAATTTCACGCAGATGCTTTTGCAGCAGGCGAGCCATGCGATTGGCATGTTGCGCGCTCTTCAGCCATAGATCGCCGGTCAGCAAGGCGTCAAACTGCGCCGAGATGAACCGCATCTTGGAAGCCAGTTGCATGCCCTGCTTGCGCAAATAGAGGAAGTCCTGGCACAGCGTCTTGTCGAAGAAGACCACGGCTTCGGCGCCCAGGGCTCCGTTTTTGGTTCCACCGAAGGAAAGCACGTCGACTCCCAGATCTCTTGTGGCTTGCCGCAGGCTTTGCCCCAGACTGGCTGCTGCGTTCGCGATACGCGCTCCGTCCACGTGCAGGAACATGCCATGTTCGTGGGCGAAACGCGCCAGCGATCTGATTTCGTGGGGTTTGTAGACCGTCCCCACTTCGGTGGCCTGGGTGATGGAGATTACCCGAGGCTGCACGTGGTGCTGATCGCCAATGCCGTGGCAGGCATGGCTGACCGATTCGACCGTGAGTTTTCCGTCGCGGGTTGCGATAGGAATCAGTTTGCAGCCGGTGAATTTTTCCGGCGCGCCGCATTCGTCGGTGTAGATATGAGCGGCTTCAGCGCAGATTACGCCATGATAAGAATTGGTTAGAGCTTTCAGGCTCAGGCAGTTGGCCGCCGTGCCGTTGAAAACCATGAAGACTTCAATGTCGGGGCCGAAGTGCTGTTTGAATTTGCCGATCGCAGATTGCGTCCAGGCGTCATACCCGTAGCCGACGGCGTGGCCCTGATTGGCTTTGGCAATCGCCTGCAACACTTCCGGATGAACTCCGGCATTGTTGTCGCTGGCAAAGCTGCGCACAGGTTTCATGTTCCGAGCTTTCATGTTTCGAACAATGTAGCAGAAGGCGGAAAGCGGACCTCGGACCTCAGACCTCGGACCTCAGACCTTGTGGTCGCGAGCGACTCGCCCGCGAAGTATTTTCAACTCAGAAGCCGGAGTCCCGAGGCCGAGGTCCGACGCCCGACGCCGGTTTTCCCGCAATAGCACGGCAGTGGTGTTACCTGCCGGGTACGACAGTGATCTTGGCGGGTTTGGACCGCACGACTAGATTTGCCCCATGGCACTCGTTCTAATGATGGTGATCCTGGCCTTCGGTCTTCTTTATGTCGCGGTCGTAGCCGAAGAGCGGCAGATGCAGGAAGCCAGCAAACCTCGCAAGCGATAGCGACGCTGCCGGCCGCTTGGGTCGAGCGAGGCCCAATTTAGCTCCAATTCCCGTTTTGCTTCGTAACCCTCTAATCTTCTATCTTTCCAACAGTTTCCGAGTCTAACTTTCCTCAGCGGCATTTACGGTTCTATCTCGGACCATCAAGTTCGCCCGGGATATGCTAGCCTGATGCACTCTGCAGGTGCCTCGACAATGGATTTACCGACTCTCCACCAGTATCGGCGACCGCAGCGGTGGGCAGGGCTGCGGGTAAGACTGACGGCGGTTCTGACGCTGGCGGGAGCAGCGGTAGCGTGGTGGCGATTGGGCAAACCGCCAATCCGGTTTACGTAACCTTCACTACGCCTGCATATGGTCTGACCTCTGCATGTCGAACGAATTCGACGGCAGCGGATGGGCTAAAAAGACAGCCCTCGTCAACAAACTTGGAGTCGCATATCGATCGTTAACTTTGGGACGATTGGTCGGATATCGGGTGACACTATACTAGGGCGGGAAGATGGGCGCCCTTTTTTGTTATGTCCAATAAAGCGTCAGAATCTGCGGTGAAAGCCCTGCTGATGGCCGGTCTGGCGGCAGGCGCGATCACTGTGGCTTGCTCGGGCAATGCGACACAGAATCCGCGGGCCGATGCGCGTCCTGCCATGCCAGTCAAGGTAATCGAGGCCAAGGCGCTACCGATCAGCGACGCGACCGAATATGTGGCTACGGTCAAGTCGCGCGACTCGGCCGTGATTATGCCGCAAGTCGAGGGATATATCACAAAGATCTTCGTGCATTCGGGGGATCGCGTTTCTGCTGCGGCGTCGTTGATGGAAATTGACCCGCTGAAGCAACAGGCTACCGTCAAGAGCCAGGAGAGCGCGCGAGCGGCTCAGCAGGCAACGTTGAACTGGACGAAGCAACAGTACGACCGTGCTCAGGGTCTGGCGGCAGCCGGAGTAGTGAGTAAACAGGATCTGGACCAGGCGAGGGCCGCCATGGATACGGCGCAGGCCCAGATGGATGCGCTCGACGCGCAGCTACGCGAACAGCAGGTTCAACTTCGTTACTACAAAGTCGTTGCGCCCCGAACCGGCATTGTAGGAGATATTCCCGTGCGTGTAGGCGATCGCGTAACGAATACGACGGAGCTAACTACCGTAGATCAGCCGGGAAGCCTCGAGGCCTACGTATACGTCCCGATTGAGCATTCAGGCCAACTAAAAATGAATCTGCCCCTGCAGATACTCGACAGCGAGGGCAGAATCGTGGCCGATACAAAAGTGAGCTTCATTTCTCCGCAGGTGGACAACGCGACGCAAACCGTATTGGTCAAGGCGCGCATCGCGAATCGGAATGACGCGCTGCGGCAGTCGCAATTTGTCCGGGCGCGGGTGGTGTTTGGGACCCACCACAGTCCGCAGGTACCAATTCTGGCGGTATCCAGACTGGCCGGGCAATATTTCGCTTTCGTGGCCGAACCGCAGACTGGAGGGTCGTTCGTCGCCCGGCAGAAAGCCCTGAAGATTGGACAGACCGTTGGAAATGATTACGAAGTGCAGGAAGGAATTAAGCCCGGCGATAAGGTAATTGTTTCCGGGACGCAGTTTCTGTTGGACGGGGCGCCGGTGATTCCGCAGAGTTAGGGGCTGCGGGCTTCCGGCGTTTCGGCATCCGAAAAAACACTTAGCACTTGGCAACTGGCATTTGGCTGTCGAGCACCGCGCTAGGTCCGCAATAACTTGACGGCTAAATGCCAAGTGCTATCTGCTAAGTGGCGCTCATGTTCGTTGAATTCTTCATTCGCCGTCCGGTTTTCGCTGCTGTCTGCGCCATGCTGATTATTTTGGCGGGCGCGGCAGTGATTCCCACGCTCCCAATCGCGCAGTTCCCCGATCTTGCTCCGCCACAGGTGGCAGTTTCGAGTTTCTACACCGGAGCAAGCGCGCAGACGGTAGAGAGCGCGGTGACGATTCCGCTGGAACAACAGATCAACGGCGCGGAAGGCATGAAGTATATGACTTCCACGAGCGGCAATGACGGGTCCAGCACCATTCTCACTACGTTTGATCTGACCCGCGATCCCGACCTGGCCACCGTCGATATTCAGAATCGTGTGAACACGGCGCTGGGGCGACTTCCTGGCGCGGTCAAGGCGGTGGGCATCACCACCTCGAAAGCCTCGCAGAACTTCGTCTTCGGCGCAGCCGTTATTTCCGACAACAATCGTTACTCCACGCTTTTCATGAGCAACTACCTTGACGTCTACGTCAGGGACGCCCTTAAGCGCATTCCAGGAGTGGCTGGTGTAGACATCTTCGGCGAGCGCAAATACTCCATGCGGCTGTGGCTGGATCCGGCGCGGATGGCGGGGCGCGGGCTCACCGCACCAGACGTCGTCAGTGCGCTGTCGGAGCAGAACGTGGAAGTCGCCGCTGGACAGGTAGGCCAGCAGCCGGCGATCTCAGGACAACAGTATCAGGTCAGCGTGCGGGCAGTCGGTCGGCTCAGCGAGGCGGCGCAGTTTGACAACATTATTCTTAAGACGAACGCCGATGGCACTTTGGTTCGTTTGAGAGACGTTGGGCGGGCCGAGTTGGGCGCGGAGGACTATTCTTCCGATCTGCAATTCAACGGTCAGGATGCGGTGGGAATCGGCGTAACCCAGCTCTCGACGGCGAATGCGCTCGATGTGGACCGGCGGGCCATTGCCGAACTCGACCGCTTATCGAAGAGCTTTCCGCCGGGCATGCATTTCAAGCTCGCGTTCGATACCACCGACGCGGTGAGCGAATCGATTCGTGATGTGCTCTTTACGGTGGGTTCCGCGATCCTTCTGGTCATTTTGGTGATCTTCATTTTTCTCGGCGACTGGCGTACCACGATGATTCACTTCATCGCTACCCCGGTCTCGCTGATCGGCACTTTCGCATTCGTAAAGTTGCTCGGCTTCTCCATTAACACGCTAACGCTTTTTGGCATCACGCTCGCCACCGGACTGGTCGTCGACGACGCCATTGTCGTGATTGAGAACATCGAGCGGCACATCGCCGCAGGCGAGCGCGACTCCCACAAAGCGGCGGCCGCGGCCACGGCCGAGATTACCAGCGCCGTTATCGCAACCTCTCTGGTGCTGGTCGCGGTGTTTGTGCCGGTTGCGTTCTTTCCCGGAACGACCGGCATCCTGTTTCGCCAGTTTGCGTTGACTATCGCATTTTCCATCGCCATCTCGGCCTTCAATGCACTCACTCTGGCACCGGCGCTGGCGGCAATTTTTCTGTCGGGTCCCCACGAGCAAAAGTGGTGGTGGCTGCGAAAGTTCGACCAAGGCGTCCGGGCCGTAACCGACGGCTATCGCGGCCTGCTGCATTACGTTCTGCAATACAAGCTGGCTATGGTGGTGCTCTTCTTCGGCGGCCTGGGTGCAACCTATTTCTTGCTGCAACACGTGCCGCGGGGATTTGTGCCGGACGAAGATCAGGGCTATTTAATCGTCGTCGTCCAGGCCCCAGCCGGCGCTTCGCTGGAATATACCAAGGCGGTCAACAAGCAGGTTACGGACGTGTTGGCAGGCGTGCCCGAGGCCGAAGAAACCTTTTCCGTGGCGGGCTTCAGTTTTTCTGGAGCGGCCGCAAACCAAGGATTGATTTTCGTGGGGCTGAGACCTTTTGCCCAGCGCAAAGGCAGGGACCACACGGCGGCGGCGATTCTGGACCGCGTTCGCCCGCAATTGTTCGGGATCTCGGGTGCGATCGTGTTTGCCACGTTGCCACCGCCAATCAACGGTCTGGGAGCATTCGGCGGCTTTCAGTTCGTGGTCCAGGATCAGGCGGCACATCCACTCGAGGAGCTGGGGGGTGCCACACAGGGACTGATGCAGCAGTCGCGAGAGCGCAAAGAGATAGTCGGCCTGTATACGCCGTTTACTGCGAATGATCCGCAGTATCTGGTGACGATTGATCGTGAGAAGGCGAAGAGCCTGCACGTGCCCCTGTCGCAGATCACGGACACACTCGGCGTCTATATGGGCTCGGCATACGTGAATGATTTTGATTTCAATGCCCGGTCGTACCGTGTATATGTGCAGGCGGACAAGGGTTTCCGATCGAAGGCGCAAGACATGAAGCAGTTTTACGTGCGCTCGGACAGTGGAGCTATGGTGCCGCTTGATAACCTGATCGGCATCATGCAAACGACGACGCCACAGGTAATTAGCCACTACAATCTGTTCCGTTCCGCAGAAATTGATGGCTCAGCTGCGCCGGGATACAGCTCAGGCCAAGCGATCGCGGCGATGGAGCAGCTCGCAGCCAAGATGCCGCAGGGATTCTCCTTTAGTTGGACTGGGCTGTCGCTGGAGGAATTGCAGGCCGGCGGGACATCGCTGATCTTATTTGGACTGGGCACGCTGGTCGTGTATCTCACGCTTTCAGCCCAATATGAAAGTTTCGTGCTGCCGTTTATTGTTCTGCTGGCTGTGCCCATGGCGCTGCTCGGGGCGCTAGGCGCGCAGTGGCTCCGAGGACTGCAGAATGATGTGTTCTGTCAGGTAGGACTGGTCATGCTGGTCGGGCTATCAAGCAAGAACGCGATTCTTATCGTCGAGTTTGCCGAGCAGCTCCGTGAACGTGGAGTACCGCTGGTGGAGTCGGCGGTGCAAGCGGCGACGATTCGCCTGCGGCCGATTCTGATGACGTCGCTGGCTTTCATTCTTGGCGTCGTCCCGCTGGTCGTCGCTTCCGACTCCGGAGAGAACGGGCGTCACTCAGTGGGCACGACCGTATTTGGCGGAATGATCATGTCCACGGTGCTGAATCTGTTCTTCATCCCCGTCTTGTACCTGATTATTGAAGGCTGGCGCGAACATGGGAAGGCGCCAGAACACCGATAGACAGCTTGCTCCTTTTCTTCATCCCGGTGCTGTACCTGATTATCGAAGGCTGGCGCGAGAGGGGGAAGGCGAGTGTAAATTGACGGATTGTGGAATTTTCGAATTGATGGATTTTAAATTCTTTAATTCGAAAATCCGACAATCCTTCAATCCGTCAATAGCTCTATTTCACTTTTTCCAGCGCGGCCCCAAGCACCTGGCGCTGACCAGCCTGTTGGACGAAAGCAATCACCCGCAGATTGGTCAAATCGGTTCTGGAATCGAGCTTGACCTGCGCGTCTTGTGCGAAATTCTTGCCGGGTTCCAGGTTTCCGATTTTTGTGAGGCTCTGCACTACGCCCACGTGAGTCAGGCGATGGCCGCTGTTTTCTCCGCGCAACACTTGCGACTCGGCATGATTGAGCGCCACCACCAAATAGATGTCCGCCTTGCGCGCCTTGGAGGTTTCCGGAAGGGCATCGGCTTCCACGTGCGCCCGAAGAGTATTCGGAGCATCCAGCGAGATTGCCGAGATGCGCACCGGAATCTTCTGCACAGCCAGAGATTTTTGAGCCGTCTGGCTGGCCAGGCGCGAATCGTTGCCCACAAATTCGGTCGTCCCATCCACCACCATCTGAGGGGTGTAAACGCTGTTCAAACCGAAGCGGTCTGAGTAGGCACTCTGGCGATCGCTGAAAAAACGCGAAGAGTAAGGATCAGTCCAGCCGATATGGTTCCAGTAGTCCACGTGCTCGCTGAGCACGATCAACTGCGCACCGGCTACCGGTTGCGTGCGATCCAGTTGTTGCAGCAGCGCGTCGGCCGGCGGACAACTGGAGCAACCCTCGGAGGTGAACAGTTCCACCAGAACCGGGGAGGAAGTTTCTTGACGCGGCGCATCCCCCGCGGCTACAAACAACCAGGCCGCAAAGATCAAGACAAATAACAGAGCTGAGATTCTTGCCATTTCACACCAACTGAGCGCTGCGAAGAGTATCGCACGCTGCCTGAGTGGATGTGTGGGTGGGAAAGAAAGTTACAAAAGCGCCCTGTCATCTTGCGCAGTCCGTCATCCATACCCATGTCACCCTGAGCAGATGGAGTCGAAGGGCCCCTACTCCTAGAATGCCCTGTTCCAATACCACCGCAACAGCGCTACACGCCAGATCCCTCGCGGCCTGAAGGCCACTCGGGATGACGCATCCTTTTGAAGAGGTCTGCTCTTCCGCCCAGCGCTTCTGGTCTATAATCACGAAATTCTCCCATCATGCGTTTACTCCTTTCGCTGGGGCTCTTTCTTCCGTTGTTTGCGTATGCCCAGACGGCCGCGCCAAAAACTCCGGCTCAACTTCCCGTACCCCGGTTCAAAGACGTAGCCAGAGAAGCCGGTCTGACCGTCTCCCACATCTCCACTCCGGAAAAGAAATACATCGTGGAATCCATGAGCGGCGGCGGCGGCCTGATCGATTGCGATAACGATGGCAAACTCGACATCATCACGGTGAACGGCTCCACGATTGATCGCTATCGCCAGGGCGGCGACCCCCTGATAACGCTTTACCACCAGGATGCAGACTTCAAGTTCAGCGACATCACAAAGGCCTCAGGCCTGACACGCAAGGGTTGGGGTATGGGCGTCGCCGTTGCCGACTTCGACAACGACGGACTGCCGGATATCTATGTCACCGGCTTTGGCGGCAATGCGCTCTATCACAACCTGGGCAATTGCAAATTCGAAGACGTCACCGAAAAAGCCGGTGTGGCCGCGGGCGGCTTCAGCACGGGGGCGGCCTGGGCGGACTACGATCGCGACGGATTCGTAGACCTCTACGTTTCACGCTACGTCCACTTCGACATGGACCACCTGCCCACGTTCGGCAGTGATGAGAAGAATTGCCGCTTCAAGGGAATCCTGGTCCAGTGCGGACCCTGGGGGATGATCGGCGAATCGGATCTGCTCTTTCACAATCGCGGCGACGGCACGTTTGAAGAAGTCTCCAGGAAAGCCGGAATGGAAGATTCCAACCGCTATTACGGACTGGGCGTGATCTGGGGCGACTATGACAACGACGGCTGGCCCGATCTATATGTCGCCAACGATGCCGGCCCCAATTACCTCTACCACAACAAACACGACGGAACCTTTGAAGAAGTGGGAATGCTTGCCGGCATTGCGCTTGGTGGCGACGGCCAGGCACAAGGCTCCATGGGCGTGGACTGGGGCGACTATCTGCACGAGGGCCGGCTTTCAATGTTCGTGACCAACTTCCACGAACAGCCCGATACCCTGTACCGCAACCAGGGGAGAGATGGATTTGCTGATGTGAGCTGGCCCGCAAAAATCGCGCAACCCACTTTTCTTATGGTGGGGTGGGGAACCGCTTTTTTCGATATGGACAACAACGGCTGGCTGGATATTTTCATCGCCAACGGGCACGTTTACCCGCAGGTGGACTCGGTCCCCGGCGGCATGACCTACCGCCAGCCCATCCAGTTGTTCCGCAACAACCGCGACGGAACCTTCCAGGATGTGTCGAGTGCGCTGGCAGGAATGCCTGCGGAAAGCCGGCGAGGCGCGGCTTTCGGGGATCTTAACAATGACGGAAATGTCGACGTCGTGCTGGTGAATGTGGGGGCGCCGCCTACCCTGCTGCTGAACCAGGGTGGAAGCGGCAATCATCGGGTGCTGTTCAAGCTGGTGGGGACGGGCGTAAAGAGCAACAAGGCCGCGATCGGCGCCCGGGTGACGGTGAAAGCCGGGAAGCTGGCGCAGTTTGGCGAAGTTCGAGCAGGAGGCAGCTACCTCTCGCAGAATGATCCCCGATTGCACTTTGGTCTCGGCGCAGAATCGAAGATGACCGAAGTGGAGATCAGATGGCCGGACGGCAAAGTAGAAGTTTTGCGTGAAATTCCCGCGGACTTCATCTACACAATCATTGAGGGCCAGGGGATTCAGGGGAAGATCCCGTTGCCGGCGCCGTAGTTTTCATTCCTGCTCTTGCTCCAGCATTTTCCCCAGTGTCGGTTTATGTTTGCCCGTTTTCTTTTCCCTGCGATCGGGTACGACCCGTCCTGCCGGAGGCGTGCCGATCTGCGCCCGTGCCATCGCTTTCACCGCGTCGACTGCACTGAACTTCTTGGGCTTGCGCTTCTTCTTCGCCATCGGATACATCTTGCCATAGCTTGTAAGCGGCAAAGCTGCAATAATTGAGTCGTGCTGGCGAGTCTTCCCCACCGCCTGCCCACGGACCGCCACCTGATCATGGAAGAGCGAGATTTTTTCGACGAACGTCCCGAAAAGAAGATGGCAACGCTGAACTGTCCGCATTGCCATCAACCCGCGGAATATGAAGTTACCTGGATCGTCCGCACCAAGAAGCGGCAGTTGCCCGGACGCGGCGACGAGCGCGATCGCGCCCGCTTCGCCAAAGCCCGTTCTTATATGCTGCGCAAAGACGATATGATGGCTTGCAAGAACATGCGTTGCCGCAAGCGCTTCGAAATCTCTGGGGTTCAGTCCGTGGTCTTCACGGAGTAGCCTTCAGCACTCAGCCTTCAGCATTCAGCCAGCATGAGCCTTGGTAAGCGCCACCGCGCGGTTCGGACCGAATGCCGAGTGCTGACTGCCACTTCTCATTTATACTAATCCGTTTGCTCAGGTGACTGCATGAAGATTCTGGTCTGCATGAAACAGGTGCCGCAGAAGGATGCGCCGCTCAAGCTGAATGAGGCCGGTACCTGGATCCGGGAAGACGTTTCTTACGAAGTCAACGAACCCGACGCTTTCGCGCTCGAAGAGGCCCTCCGTCAAAAAGAGAAGCATACCGGCGAAGTAGTGGTGATCACCGCTGGTCCGGCGCGGGCGCAACAGGTTTTGCGCGAAGCCCTGGCCAAGGGCGCCGATCGTGCCATCCATCTTGAAGACAACGCTTTCGTCGGCCTGGATGCACTCAACACCGCCCGTGTTTTTGCCGCCGCCATCAAAGACGAGAAGTTTGATCTCATCTTCACTGGGCTGCAGTCCGACGACTACGGCTATGCCCAAACCGGTGTAATCCTGGCGGAACTGCTAGGCTGGCCGCACGCCACCATCATCATGCAGATCGAAAAGACGGATGGCGGAATCAGGGTCAAGCGCGAGCTCGAAGCAGGTTATTTCCAGTTCGTGGATATGCCGCTGCCGGCTGTGCTCACCATCCAGTCCGGCATCAACAAGTTGCGCTATGCCACGCTGATCGGGATCAAGCAGGCGAAGAACAAGCCCCTGCGAAAAGTCGCGATGTCCGAAGTGCAGTCGGCAATCAGCGCCAACATACAGAAGATCGAACGCCTCTACGTTCCCCAGAAAACCAAGAACACGGAATTTCTGGAAGGTCCGCCGGGCGAAGTGGCAAAGAAGCTGGTAGAAAAACTGCGCAACGAAGTGCGCGTGCTGTAGTCCTAGCTGAGAACCCGGAACTCAAATCTGACAACTGGGTTGTGAAATCCAAGTGTTGGAACGTAAGACCCGAGAAGTCAAACAATGCCTGACACAATTCTAGTAATCGTCGAACAACGCGAAGGAAAAATAAACCGCGTGTCCTGGGAAACGCTGACCGCTGGACAAGCCCTGGCCGCTGAAACCGGCTGGACGCTCGAGGCTGCGGTCGTGGGCAGCGGTGTCACAAACTTCGCACAGGAAATTGCCGGAAAAAAAGTAGCGAAGGTTTACGCCATCGAATCGCCCCAACTCGAACCCTATACTCCCGACACGTTCACCGCGGGACTCAAACAGTTCATCGCGTCGAAGCAGCCCAAGCTGGTGCTGATGCCGCATACTTACCAGGTGCGCGATTTTGTGCCCAAGCTGGCCACGGCATTGGCGCGCACTGCAATCAGCGATTGCATCGGTTACAAGAAGGAAGGCGACAAGCTCTCCTTCACCCGCCAGATGTTTCAGGGCAAATTGGCCGCCGATGTGAGCTTTACCTGCGACGCGCCCTGGTTTGTGACCTTCCAGAACGGAGCGTTTCGCGGCGACAAGGTCGAGGCCGGTGCTGCCCCCGCGCCGGTCGAAACCGTCAAAGTTGAAATCGCAGAAGGCACGATTCGCAACCAGCCGCAGGAAGTCTTCAAAGAAGCCAAGCAGGCGGTGGACCTGACGCAAGCCGAAATCATCGTGTCAGTCGGCCGCGGCATCAAGGAGCAAAAGAACATCGAACTGGCCAAGCAGCTGGCCGAGGCGCTGGGCGGCGAACTCGCAGCCTCGCGTCCCATCTGCGACTCGGGATGGCTCCCCATGGATCGCCAGATCGGATCGTCGGGACAGACAGTTGCGCCCAAGCTGTATCTTGCGCTGGGAATCAGCGGTGCGATTCAGCACATCGTCGGCATGAAGGGCGCCCGCACCATCATCGCGGTCAACAAAGATTCCGAAGCGCCGATTTTCGAGATTGCTGACTATGCCGTGGTGGGAAATCTGTTCGACATCGTGCCGCCTTTGATCGAAGAAGTGAAGAAAGCCAAGGCAGGAGCGTAAAGTCAGGCACGGATCACACGGATTCGCACGGATCAATCGAATGTCCAAATTGTTTTATCCGTGGAATCCGTGTAAATCCACGGCCAGGTTTTACTTATGTTAGTTTTCCGCAAACCCCTCACTGGCATTGAACGCCCGCAGATGCCTGCCGATGTTGTCATCGTCGGCGGTGGGCCTGCGGGTATGGCTTGTGCGCTGCGGCTCTCGCAGCTCATCGATCAGCACAATGCCCAGCATCCTGACTCGCAGCACAGCAAAGAAAATATCTACGTGCTCGAGAAGGCTCGCGAGATAGGCCAACATTGTCTTTCCGGGGCGCTGCTCGATCCCCGTTCCATGCGCGAACTTCTTCCGGGATTCGAAAAGGAAGCGCCGCTGGATGCCGAAGTCACGAAAGAAGCGGTTTACTTTCTCACCGAGAAAGGTAAGTTCAAGTTCCCCATCACGCCGCCGCCATTGCGCGATCATGGCAATTACGTGATTTCGCTGAACCGGTTTGTGAAGTGGGTGGGCGGCAAGGTGGAAGAAACCGGCATCACCATCTTTACCGGATTCGCCGGGTCGGAACTGCTCTTCGACGGCGAAAAAGATGGCGACCGCGTCACTGGCGTTCGCACCGACGACAAGGGTGTGGACAAGCAGAACCAGCCCAAATCGAACTTTGAGCCGGGCTACGATCTGCAAGCCAAGGTAGTCATTCTTGCCGAAGGCACGCGCGGCTCGCTGACCAAGCAGCTCATCGCGCGCTTTGCTCTTGATCGTGACCGCAACCCGCAGACCTACGGGCAGGGAATCAAAGAATTGTGGGAAGTGCCCGCGGGCCGCATTGCGCCCGGCGAAGTCATCTACACCATGGGCTGGCCGCTCACCACGAAAGAATATGGCGGGGCCTGGATTTATGGCGGCAAAGACAACGTCGTCTCGCTCGGCTTCGTCACCGGGCTCGACTACCCCGATCCGCGCCTCGATCCGCAACGCGTGTTGCAACAGTTCAAGCGCCATCCGCTGGTGGCAAGGTTGCTCGAAGGCGGGAAGATGATCCGGTACGGCGCGAAATCGTTGCCCTATGGCGGCTGGTGGTCGATTCCGCCAGTTGCGGGTAACGGCTGGATGATCCTCGGCGACTCCGCCGGTTTTCTGAATTCGCAGCGGCTCAAAGGCATTCATCTCGCGATCAAGAGCGGCATGCTGGCTGCAGAAACTGCGTTCGAGGCGCTGAAGAAAAATGATTTTTCGGTCGCTACGTTAAGCGATTTTCAGAAGAGAGTGGAATCGAGCTGGATCAAAGATGAGCTCTGGAAAGTCCGCAACTTCCATCAGGGTTTCGAACATGGACTCTGGCGGGGAATGATCAACGCCGGTATTCAGCAGTTCACCGGAGGACGCGGCTTGCGCGCCCGTTATCCCTCGACTGCGGGATATCAGCACCTGAAGAAACTGGCCGAACTGCCCGCCGACGGAGGCGCCGAAGCTCAACTGATCGGCCCGGCCAAAGGCGATGGCAAGCTCACCTTCGACAAACTCACCGACCTCTACCACTCCGGCACCAAGCATGAAGAAGACCAGCCCGCGCACCTGGTCATTCACGACACCGACGTCTGCAACACCCGCTGCATAAAAGAATTCGGCAGCCCGTGCCAGAATTTCTGCCCCGCGAACGTTTATGAAATGGTCGATGATGCCAGCCAGCCGAACGGAAAACGCATCAGCCTGAATCCGTCAAACTGCGTACACTGCAAGACCTGCGACATCGCCGACCCGTACCAGATCATCACCTGGGTGCCACCGGAGGGCGGCGGCGGGCCAAACTACGATGGCATGTAGGGAAACCAAAACAACTTCTTAGCCACTGATTTACGCGGATTTTCACGGATCAATCGAAGGAAGGTTGTCCTTCCTGAGGATAGTAAGGAGATCACATGTTCCGTATCAGTCTGATCGGGGTAATGCTGATTGCGTGCATTGGTGCCTTGGCCCAGCAACCCGCCATCCCCACCACCGGTTTTGCGGGCCTGGACCAGTACCGGGCCTCTCGCATCGCGGTCTTCACCGACGACTTCGGCCAGCTGGCGCGCTATCGCGACGCCAACGCCGCTTTGAAAGCCCCGGTTGCGGATGAAAACCGGGTCGTATTCTTCGGCGATTCGATCACCGATATCTGGAAGCTGGAAGACTATTTCCCCGGCAAGCCCTACCTCAACCGCGGCATCGGCGGCCAGACCACCCCGCAGATGCTGGTCCGTTTCCGCCAGGATGTGATCGATCTGCATCCCAAAGCGGTCGTCATTCTGGCGGGAACCAATGACATCGCGGGCAATACCGGGCCCATGTCGCTGCAAACCATTGAGGCAGACTACGCTTCGATTGCGGAGCTGGCGCGCGCGCATCGCATTCGTGTCATCTTCTCCTCAGTCCTTCCGGTACACAACTACACCCCCAAGTCGCAGGACTTCTACGCGCAGCGATCGCCCCAGAAAATTCTGGAACTGAATGGCTGGCTCAAGGACTACTGTGCCGCGAATGGGCACCTGTATCTCGACTATTTCAGTGCGATGGTGGATGACAAGGGCCTCCTGAAACGCGATCTGGCGGACGACGGGCTTCACCCGAATCCGGCCGGATTCAAGATCATGGCTCCCCTGGCGGAAGGGGCCATTGCCAAGGCGCTGGCCACCAATCCCTGAATTCATCTCTTTCAGAATATCCCGCAGCGATTTCACCCATGCGGGCCTTGTGTGCATCTATAATGGCGTTGAGTTTCCGACCGTCCCGGCCTGCGGGTATACCCCGGCCGCGGCGGCGTGGAGTGGTTTTCTTTGCGACCTTTGCGGTCAAAAGCTCTAAACCGCAAAGATCGCTGAGACAGCGCAAAGTTCGCAAAGAAAAACTGACTCCGAGGGTGTGGGTGGAAACGCCCGAGCCTCCCGGTCCTTGCAAGGACCATTGGAAAGGAAACGGCTGCCGGGATTTTTGCCCCTGCCTGCTTCCCTTCCCAAGAGCACTCAGCCGTCAACACTCAGCATTCAGCCACCAGAGGCCTTTGCTGGGTACTAACCAAGTCCCTAGGTTCCTGAGTGCTGAATGCAGAGTGCTGAATGCTGCTTTCCGACAAATTCGGCCGCCCCATTACCGATCTGCGAATCTCGGTTACCGATCGCTGCAACTACAAGTGCGTCTATTGCCGAACCGGGAACGAGGGTGCACTGTACGGCGACCTGCCCTTTGCCGAGTACCTGCGCATGGCCCGCGTGCTGACTACGCTGGGCATCCAGAAAGTTCGCATTACCGGCGGAGAGCCGCTGCTGCGCAAGGGCGTGGTGGATTTCATCCGTGAACTGGCCAAGCTGCCCACTACGGGCGGCGAAGATCTGGACATCGCAGTGACCACCAACGGTCATCTGCTGGCTGACATGGCCAAGCCGCTCAAAGATGCCGGCCTATGCCGCGTAACGGTGAGCATGGATGCGGTCGACCCCGACCGCTTCGCCCGCATCACCCGGGTGCCGGATGGATATGACAATGTACTGGCCGGCATCCGCGCTTCGCGGCGCGTCGGCTTGTGGCCAGTCAAGGTCAATTGCGTGCTGATGCGCGGCTTCAACGAAGATCAGATCATTCCCTTCGGCATGTTTGCGCGCGAAGAAGGCGTGGTCGTGCGTTTTATCGAATTCATGCCGCTGGAGGAAGACCGTGTCTGGTCTCCGAACACTGTGGTTACGCTGGACGAAATCCTGCAACGCATGGGCGACTACCGGCCGCTGGTGGAAATCCCGCATGCGCGCAGCGAGACCGCCCGCCGCTACCGCTTCGAAGATGGCATCGGTGAAATCGGCATCATCGCGCCGGTCTCCCATCCTTTCTGCGGACACTGCAGCCGCATTCGCATCACCTCCGACGGCAAGATTCGGACCTGCCTGTTCTCGGTCTGGGACCACGATCTGCACGGCCAGATGCGTCGCGGCGCTTCGGATGAAGAGCTGGCGGAATTTATCCGTGGCGTGATCCAGAAGAAAGAAGAGCGCCATCATATCGGCGAGCCGGATTTCGTGCCTGCGTCGCGGACAATGGTGCATATCGGGGGATAGAGGGGTCAGGCCTCGGACCTCGGACCTCAGACCATGGACCTCAGGCTTTGGACGTCGGACCTCAGACCTCAGGCCTCAGCCCCCCGTTCTCGCCATCGAGTGCGCAGCGAAATCCAAACTCCGAGGTCCGACGCCCGGCGTCCAAACTTGCACTCCCTGGCACTAAAGTGCACAATAACCACGGTTGCTCAGTTACCTGCGGGTGGTTACTCGCGGGTACGAAAAAAAGCGGCACTTTCGCTGCCGCTGAGCATCCAAGTAGTTGTACAAGCAATAAGTGGCTTCAACATCCCCGCCGGTTGGGCTCGTTCAGGCGAGCAGCGAACCGACTGGAGCCGCTGAGAGGCTTTCAACATCCCCGTTCCAGTTCGAGCAACCTGCGCAATTGGCGCGTGCCCGTGCTTGGAGCTGAAAGCGTGACCGAACATGGCTACTGCGGCACCTGTTTGCAGTTTGGAAAATTATCTCGTTCTTCCCGACCACACCATGGATGAGCGCATTGCCGCGGCCCGTGAGGCATTGGGCCGGGATTGCGTCATCCTTGGACATCACTACCAGCGCGATGAAGTCATCCGCTTCGCCGATTTACGCGGCGACTCTTACAAGCTCTCGCAGCAGGCCGCGGCGGCTGCGGGCAAGTACATCGTGTTTTGTGGTGTGCATTTCATGGCGGAAAGTGCCGACATTCTCAGCCATCCCGGGCAGGTGACAATTCTTCCCGATCTCAACGCCGGCTGCTCCATGGCCGACATGGCCGAAATTACCCAGGTAGAGGATTGCTGGGAGCAGTTGGTCAAAGCGGGCCTGACGGATGATGCGGGCCAGGGCATCACGCCGATCACGTATATGAATTCCACGGCTGCGATCAAGGCCTTCTGCGGAGAGCGCGGCGGAGTGGTCTGCACCTCTTCGAATGCGCCGGGCGCATTTAACTGGGCCTTCGCCAGGAATCCGAAAATTCTTTTTCTGCCCGACCAGCATCTGGGCCGCAACACCGGCTACCGTATGGGCATCCCGCTGAACGAAATGGTGGTGTGGGATCCGTACATGATCAACGGCGGGGTCACGCCGGAACGGTTGCGTGCAGCGAAGGTAATTTTGTGGAAGGGCCATTGCTCGGTGCATCAACGCTTTCTGCCGGAACATGTGGACAAAGTGCGCGCGAAATATCCCGGCATTCGCGTGATCGTGCATCCCGAGTGCCGCTGGGAAGTCTGCCAGAAGGCTGACGGCATCGGCTCGACCGAGGGCCTGCTGAAGATGATCAAGGAGGCGCCGTCGGGCACGATGTTCGCCGTGGGCACGGAAATTCACCTGGTCAACCGCATGGGCAGAGAGTTTGCCGCGGAAGGGAAGAAGGTCATCACGCTCGACGATTCCGGATGCCTGTGCACCACCATGTTCCGCATCTCACCGCAACATCTGTGCTGGGTACTGGAGAACCTGGTGGAGGGAAACGTCGTGAACCAGATCAAAGTGAAAAACGACGTGAAGCACTGGGCGCGAGTGGCGCTCGACCGGATGCTGGAGATTGCTTAGTAGCGGTCGTTGGTCGTTGGCCGTTGGTCGTTGGCAAAGACAAAGTCCGTGTGGGTCCGGGTCTCAGACCCGGACGGGCCGAGCACAGCTCGGCGGGCCTTTCTGTGCTTTATCTACGTGACCGCTCTTTTCGCGGCCTCGTCGCTCAAAGTAAGCCCTGCCCTTCGCCTCGACACCTCGGGCGGGACGCCCGCAGAGCGGTCGCCGGGACGGCGGCGCTACAAGTCCGTTGCCCGATGGATTAGAATAGCCGTATACCTCTATGGCTGACCGAAGTTTTACTCTCCAGGAAGCCGAAAGCCTTTTACCGGTTTTAGAGTCGCTCCTGCGCACCGCCATTGACGGCAAGAAACTGATTGAAGCTGTCGACACCGAACTCCAGGAACTTGCCCATCGCGTTTTTCTCAGCGGAGGGTTGCTGGTGAACATTGTCCACATGGCGCGTCGCAAGGCAGAGCGCGAGAAGACCATTCAACGTGTGAAGGACACCCTGGCCGAAATTGATGCCACCGGGGTCCAGGTGAAAGACCTCGATATCGGTCTGCTCGATTTTCCCTGCGAGGTGGAAGGCCGCACCCTGCTGCTCTGCTGGAAGCTGGGCGAAAAGGGGATTGCGCACTGGCACAGCACCACCGAAGGCTTCGCCGGCCGCAAACCGATCGACGAGAAAATCGCTAAGGCGAAAAGAACGAACTAGTCGTCAGTCGTCGGTCTTCAGTCTTCAGCCAAACCAACTCAAGCGTCGAGAAGACGTAGATTTTTCTGGCTGAAGACTGACGCCTGAAGACCAACGACCGATCTACGGCTCTCCCCCCTCATTCCATTTCGGAATAAAAGAAGAATTCGCCAGCCACTGGACCGGTTGCAGCAGCGAGCCGATGGCCGCGTCCAGGTGCTTGAAATCGATGTGGGCGAGATCATCGCTGGGCTGATGGTAGTCGCGGTGCAATCCGTAGCTGGAAATGGTCTGCGCCACCACGCCTTGCTTCGCCAGCACGTAGTTGTCGGAGCGGGCAAAGAAATTCTGCCCGGGATGCGGGTCGCCCACCAGGTGAGCGCCGTGGCCGGCCAGCATCGGGCCCAGGTTGGATCGTTCCCATCCCGTAAGCCACACCTCGTCAGGTCGCACCGCTGCGTCGGCGCGTCCCAGCATTTCGAATTCCAGGTTGGCGGCGATTTCTTTCAGGGGCAGCGGCGGATGCTGCCGGAAGTATTCTGATCCTAAGCCACCGGTCTCTTCGCTGCCGAACAACGCGAAGATCACGGTGCGTCTGGGCCTGGGCCCCGCTCCCAGCACGCGCGCCAGCTCCAGCACCGTGGTGACGCCGGAAGCGTCGTCATCGGCGCCGTTATAAATCTCGTCTCCGTTCACCGCAGGTCCGATGCCGAGATGATCCAGATGCGCCGAGAGCAGCACCGCCTTATGTTGCAAGCTGGCATCGCTGCCCTGCAGGATGCCGACGGCGTTCCATGTGTACTTGGTTTCTGAGCTCGACGTTGCGGCGAAAGTCAGAGTTGTGTTTTCAGGAAGGGCTTCAAGGACCTTCTCGCCATCGGGAGTGATCTCGAGCAGATTGACGCCACCTCCCAAACCGGAAACGTGCTGGCCTTCGAGGTTCGGCGGCAGCTCGGGCAACCGGCTGCCTTTTTGCTGGAACTGGGCGGCGTGTTCCGGGCTCGCGGTCAGGATTACCGCCACGGCTCCCGCCGCAGCCAGGGAAAGCGCTCTGGCTCGCAACTTACGCCGATCGCTTCCACGAATCAGGACCACGGACTCTGAGGCCCTTGGTTCGTTCTGATCAACGTCAATCACCCGCAACGGACCGGAGAAGTGAGCACTTGAGAGACTAAGAATCGTGAACTCCTTGCCGTAGGTCCAGATGGCCTGGGCTCCGGCGCCGGGCTGCGTAAACGTCAGTTGCGGGGGAGCGGTCAGCTTGGGCTGCTGCAACACCGCCCGCTGTATGTAGCCACCGTGATCTCCGGCGGGAGCGATTCCGTAGGCACGCAGTTGAGAGGCGGCATAGGTGGCCGCAATCAGTTCGTCGGCGGTAGCGCTGCCACGCCCGCGCAGTGCGTCAGAAGCCAGAAACTCCATGTGCGCACCGACGCACGCGGCGCACAGTTTCGGAGCGCGCAACGGCGCGGCACTCGGGTGCGTCGGAGCCTGTGCTTTCCCCACTTCAGCCTGAGTGCGCAGATCCTGTTTGAGCGGATCGTGTTTGTACTGGCCCTGGCAGACTGCCGCTGGAGATAAAAAGATCAACAGGAGGCCGCGGGTGGGGAGAGAAACGAAGAACTTTTTCACTGCCATGATATGAGAAGACTCTAGCAGAGGGTCGCGCTGGCCTGCGCGCGGTCTCTTCCACGGATTGGTGCGGTCAGCGCCCCCAAAAAGCCCGCTGACAAACAAGTAACCCCGGCTCAGGTTAGAACTTTCGTGCACCCGGAAGTACACCTGCGCATTCTGGCTAAAACCTTCCTCTGCTACAATTCCTTTACGCCACTTGCGGACGATTCCAACAAGGTGCGTCTGCCGGGACTCCTTTAAAATGCCTGGTTTCATTCGGAAACTCCGACTTTTGGCTGCGTTTGCACCGCTTTTGACGTTGGCTCTGGCGACCGGGTGTCGCGGCTTCTTCGTGAATCCCACGCTTACATCACTGACTGTTGCACCGACTTCGGTATCACTCATCCAGGGTCAGACCCAGCAACTGACTGCGACCGGCACTTATGATGACGGCAGCACCAACAATCTGACGGGAAGCGCTACCTGGAGCACATCTGCTTCGGCGGTGGCCACGGTTAGTACCGGGGGCCTGGTTACCGCAGCGTCAACCATCTCGAACCCGCCGGGGACTGCAACCATTACCGCCACTTCCGGAACGGTCACGGCTACCTCCACGATCACGGTAAACACCGGACCGTTGACCGCGATCACCATCAGCACCACTACCCCGAATCCTGCCGCGGGCCAGACCGTGGTGTTCACCGCGATGGGAACCTTTACCGGCAGCTCCCAGCAACAGGACATCACTAACCTGGTCACCTGGACCAGCAGCAACACGGCGGTTATCGCAACCATCTCGAACGGTAGCGGCGCTGTGCTTTCCACCGCCACTTCCGGTGCGACTACCAACGTCACTGCCAGTCTTAGCGGGATCAATAGCAGTCCCTTGACCATCACCGTGCAATGACGGGTGCAGGGCGCCAAAACCAACTGGAATTTCCTTCGAAAGTGAGCGGATCCAGATTCAGCGTGGTCGGACCAGACGGCGAACCGCAGCGGCTCAAGCCGCTGCCTCTGGCGGCGTTGCGGCACGACTGAAGTCGTGTCCTCCCGGCTGTCCTGAAACGAGATGAACGGCCAAAGACCAACGACCGACGACCGATGACCAACGACCGATAAACCAACGACTGCTAATATTGTCCCCGTGAGCCGTAGCCTCAAAATCTGCCTGCTGCTCGTCCTGGTAACGGTCCTGTTTTCCGGTTGCAAACGCAGCCGCGGCAAGCAGGAGATCGCCTATGTTTCCGTCCCGCAGGCGTTTCTGCGCGACCAGGTGGCTGCCGTGTACAGCAAAACCGGAACGGTAAAAAACGGTGAGGCGGTACAGATATTGGGGCGAGACCGCCGCTTCGCGCGGGTGCGGACCTCCACCGGGGCCGAGGGATGGCTGGAACAGCGCTACCTGGTGAGCCAGCAAACCTATGACGCTTTTCAAAAACTCACTCAACAGGTGAGCAACGATCCGGTTCAGGCGACCGCGATCGCACACAACCAGACCAACATTCACCTCGAGCCGGAGCGCGATGCCGAGCATCTCTACCAGATAGAACAAGGCGCGAAGCTGGCGCTCCTGAAGCGTGCCAGCAGCGAGAAGCCTCTACCCGCTGGCGCTGCTGCCAAGACCCCGACCGCGGCAAAGGAGGGACAACCCGCTGTCGCAGCCACGCCGGCCCTGGAAGATTGGTGGCTCATACGCGACGAGGCCGGGCATGTAGGTTGGGTCCTGGGGCGCATGCTGGACGTCGATATTCCGCTTGAAATCGCGCAGTACGCGGAAGGCCAGCGCCCGGTTGCGTCATTCGTACTGGACCAGGTGACGGACGCCGACAAGAAAGTTCCGCAATACCTGGTGCTGCTCACCGAGAACAAGGACGGCATGCCTTTCGACTATAACCAGATTCGCGTCTTCACCTGGAACGTCAAACGGCATCGTTATGAGACCGCCTACCGCGAACGCAATCTCAACGGCGTGCTTCCGGTGACGGTGTCAGAGGAAGACTTCGGGAAAGAAGGTAAGTTGCCGGGGTTTGTGCTGCGGGTGAAAGACGATGCCGGAACCGTGACCGAGCGCAAATACAAGCTGAACACACCGATTGTGCGTCGCGTGATGGCGCCGGGCGAAGAGAAAGACGTCGTCAGTCGCCAGTCCTCAGTCGTCAGGAAAAAGAAAAAGAGGCGGTGAAGCAGTCGTCGGGAAGCAGTCGTCGGTCGTCAGAGGAAACCTGCCTTTTGCGTCATGCCCGCGTGCAATCTAGTGTCAGAAACGGTTCCCTGGCGCCTGTCGTCCGACGCCTGAAGTCCGCTTCACCCAGTTTTTCCTGACGACCGACGGCCGACGACTGACGACTGCTTTTCAATCTTCGGCAACGCGGGCACCGGCGTTCCTTCGTCAAGGGCGCGCTGCCAATCAGAAATCGAATTCAGCAGACCAGCTAAATGGATGCCGGCAAATCCCTCCGGGTAGCGGGACAGGTTCCGAAAACCGCGTCTCAGGACGGACCGCGCACCGATTACATTCCCGTTTCCGTGGTGGTAAAGCGCGACCGCAACTTGAATCAGGCCTTGCAGAAACTTCTTCTCCGGTCCGGGCGCGGCTCTCCAGATGTCCTCGAGCGCCTCATGAGCGTCAAAAAAATCCGCGCGATTGAATAGCGCAATTCCGTGGCCGAGGTTGTCAGGCAGCACCGCGAGCATTTTGCCACAGATACCGCCCGTTCCAGCCGGTATCCAGCCACCATATGAAAATTCATAGAGGCGAGGGAGGTGATCTCTCGTTTTCAGTAATTAAGCCCGGAGAAATACACAATGTACTGAAAATCAAGGTGTTATGAGTGAAGTGTTTTGGAGACTAGCGTGCTTTACTGTCAAGCGACAGCGTGTGTCTTCCGTGAAAATGTTATCCCAGACCCGCACTAAAGCGCCCTCAGTCGAATTTTGATCCAGGCAGGTTGTACTCGGAGAGAGTGCGTTCTTGATAGGAGAGTAACAAAATGCGAAAAATCTTGTTCGCAACATTTTTGACCCTACTGGGAGCCATGTTCGTACTGGCTCCTGCCACCAGCCTTTTCGCCCAACGTCTTACGGGTTCAGCGATTGTCGAGATTCTGGATCCCTCCGGGGCGGCAGTGCCGGATGCGCGGGCCACTGTGACCAGCAAGGAGAAAGGCATCTCTATTGAACTGAAGTCGGGAGGGGACGGTAACGTCGTGATTCCGGATCTGGCTCCGGGCGACTATCGCATCAGCGTACAGCATGAGGGTTTCAAGACCGCTTCCACGGTAATGACGATCCGGGTCGGCGTGGTCTCGAATCTGGTGCTGAGGCTGGAACTGGGTGCGATCGCCACCGAGGTCATGGTGCAAGCCGAGGCCGTAACCGTGGATACGACGAAATCCACGGTCCAGGGCGTGGTTACTTCAAGCCTGATTGATAATCTTCCCCTGAATGGCCGCAACTTTCTAGACCTGGCGCAACTCGCGCCGGGGGTGCAGGTGGTGGATGGCGGACTCTTCGATCCCACCAAGAACCAGATGACGGGTGTTTCAGTTGGCGGGCGCTCCGGGCGCTCGACCCGTATCCAGGTCGATGGCGTAGATATCACAGACGAGACCGTTGGCACCACCGTGATGAACCTGACTAACGAGTCGGTGCAGGAGTTTGGAATTCAGCAGTCTTCGCTGGACGTCAGCACTGACCTTACGTCTTCCGGTGCAGTCAACATTCTCACCAAGAGCGGGACCAACAGCTTGCACGGCTCGGGCTTCGGATTTTTCCGGCGCTCGGAGTTTGCCGCCAACAACGCGCCAATTATTACCACAGGTACTGCGAAACCACCCTTCAGCCGCGATAACTACGGCGGCCGGCTAGGCGGACCGTTCATCAAGAACAAGTGGTTCTGGGAAGCGGAATACGAGAAGCTCCAGCAAGTGGGAGCGAACACAACCAGGGTCGGGCCATTTCCGCAATTCACCGGATCCTTTAGCGTGCCGGTGAACGAACACATGGGCGGAGCCCGCACCGACTTCAACCTGACCAACAAGATGAAGTTGTTCTACCGCTTCAACCACGACGACAACATTGGCGTGACCGGTTTCGGGGGCGTCGGACTTTCCGCATTCGGAAACTCCAACAGCGCGAACTCGCACGCCGTGGGCTGGGACTACGGTTCCGGGGCGTGGGTCCATGGGGTGCGCTTCAGCTTCCTGAAGTTCATCAATGGCATCGTGGATGCGAACAAGCTGGCGGGGACTCCGGTCTTGCCGGTGCAGGTTAACGTCACGGGTTTGGGCGGATTCGTAATCGGCCCCAATGCCAACGCTCCGCAGAGTACATATCAACAGAACCGTCAAACCAAGTACGACGCCAGTTGGGTCAAAGGGCATCACACCATCCAGTTTGGCGCGGAATACAACCGCATTGATGAAGCAGGATTTGCCTCGTTCTTCGGCCTGGGGCCCCGGGTCGCTGCGCGGTTTAGTAAGGGAGTCGCCGCGGTTCCCTTCGACGCCAACGGAGCCAGCGACCCTCTTAACTACAGCGTCAACAGCATCTTCTTGGGCAACGGTCTGGGTGCGGGAAGCGAAAAGCCCGCGCTCGGTTTCAAACACGGCGGGTTCACCAACAATCGCATCGGGTTTTACGGGCACGACACCTGGAAGGTCAGCAGGAACTTCACCCTCAACGGCGGCCTGCGCTATGACTTTGACGATGGTCTGTCAAATGCCGACTTGGCTCGTGCACCGCTGATCAGCACGTTCGATCCGGAACTGGGCGGCAAGCCCCGGAATGACAAGGAGCGCCTGGCGCCACAGCTGGGCTTTGCCTGGGATGTTAACGGGACCGGCAAGACCGTAATCCGCGGTGGTGGGGGTCTCTACTACGAAACCAACATCTTCAACAACCTGCTGTTTGACCGGGCTGAGAATTTGCCGCCTGGACTGGGCAACGACACTCCAAATCCGGTGACCAGCCAACCCTTCGTTATCGATCCGAGAGACGGCTCTCAGCTGTTCAATTTCTCGACCCAATGCGTCGGCTTGGCGAACAACGATTGCTTCGGCGCGGCCATTGGTAACGTAATTCCCTTTGCCTTGCAGGCGCAGAGCCTGCTGCAGGCTGCCAGCGCCCAACTGGCGGCGAACTGGCCTCCCCCGGGAGCTGTTCCGAAGTTTAACAATGACCTCGGCGCCTTCGGCGGAGTCAGTATTATCGATCCGCATTACACGTCTCCCTACGGAGCCCAGATCAACGTCGGGATTCAGCAGGAGATCAAGCCGGGCCTGGTTCTGAACGTGGATTACGTAATGAATCGCGGCGTGCATTTCGGCATGCTGGTAGATCGCAACCGGGTGGGCGCGGCCAACACCTTCGACCTGCCGACGGGTCAGGCGGCGATGAATGCCACGTTCTCCGAGTTCGGCTGCGCTGCGGGCACCAACTCTGCGAACGTGGATTGTGCCATTGCCGCGGGCGCGGTAATCGACGACTTCGCCAACAATGGTTTGGGCGCAGGGTCGGGTGTGGATGGCTTCGCTTTCGGCGGAACCAACCGGAATTTCCGCCAGATGACGGTCATCGAGCCGAATGGGCTCTCACGTTATCAGGGCCTGCAGATGCAGCTCACAGGCAAGGTCGGTACCTGGGGGCCGTTCCGCAACACCAACGCCAACGTAACCTATGCGTTGTCGAGTTTCAAGACTAGCTCCCTGGATCAGGACTTTCTGGACAATGCCGTGACCAACGATAACCCGACTGCGTTCTACGGTCCTTCGAACCTGGACCGCAGGCACCAGGTGGGCGTGTCGCTGCTCACCGAGTTGCCGGGCGGTTTCCGCCTGTCAACCACTACGCAGTTCAAGACCAACGAACCTTCGAGTATGTACCTCCCCACCGGCAGCGGTGCGGTCGACATCTTCCAAAACGATTTGAACGGCGATGGCAGCGTCCTGAATACAACCGGTGGCGATCCGATAACGGGCACAGGTCGCGGCGCATACGGCCGTACGGTCCATGCGGGCAACCTGAACCAGGTATTGAATGCCTTCAACACCAACGTTGCCGGCACATTGACGCCGGCTGGCCAGGTGTTGGTGAACAACGGATTGTTTACGCCGGCGCAACTCACGGCCCTGGGTGGAGTGGTTGAGTCAGTTCCACTCGCCGTGAGCCCCGTCAATAACCCCAACTTCTACACTACCGACCTGCGTTTTTCCTGGCGCTACAGTATTAAAGACAGGCTTTCCATCGAGCCGATCGCGGAAGTCTTTAACATTTTCAACAGGGACAACCGGATTGGACAGTCTTCCATCGGACGGGGCGGGAACACTGGATTCGACCCAATCCTGTCCGGAGGATCAGGCAGCATCAACGGTACGGTTGGGCCGCTGGCGCCGCTGCGCGTGGGATCGGGCTCCGGCTCGTTCTCCAGCGGCACGCCGCGAGCCTTCCAGTTCGGCATCCGCGTGAGCTTCTAGAGGCACGAGGACAACAATTGAAACGGGTGAGGCTTCGCGCCTCACCCGTTTTTTTGCGCCGCTTAATTCTTAAATTCTTAGCCAATTCTTAGCCGCCGACCACGGTGTTAGCTCCCTCTTAACATAACAAAACACAGTCCGAGTACCTGGAGTCCTACGATCACTAATCACGATATGGAAACCAGTAGGTAGTTATCTATAACTGCGTAGAATGACCGAAGTACTGGTGTATTTGCAGGTTCCTGCCAGATAGCTAAGACATTTAGAATAAATCACTTCACATAGACATCCGAACTGGTCAGCCAATTGCCCTTACAATTTCACAATAACCCTGTTGTAAAGTACCGATCAGTTCGCGTTCCCAGCAATGTTTAGGCTTTTGTTTATCACTCCAAGGGGACGACACAGGTTGCTGGTCGCGAGTCGAAGCGGAACGGGACGCTACGAGGAGGAACGATGAATAGGCTGAGATTCTTTTTGGTGAGCATGGTTCTGGTGCTGACCGCCACGTTCGCGCTGGCGCAGACCGCTTCGATCGCAGGCACAGTGACCGACTCGGCTGGAGCCGTAGTGCAGGGCGCCGAAATCACAGCCAGAAACACAGGATCGAACGCTACACGCACCGCCACCAGTAGCGGCACCGGCGCTTATAGCGTTCCCTCTCTTCCTCCTGGCGTGTACGAAGTCACGGCCAAGATGGCGAGCTTCAAGACGTTCCACCTGCCAGACGTTCAGCTCACCGTGGGCCAGGCACTGCCCTTGGACATTCGGTTAGAGCCGGGAGCGGTCACAGAAGAGGTCCAGGTGCGCGCCGATCAGATTTCCACGGTTGACCTGGAGAGCTCACAGGTCAGCAACCTGGTGGACGAGGAAAGAATTAAGGCTCTGCCGTTGATCACGCGTAATCCTTACGAACTGGTGTTGCTCTCGCCCGGAACCGCGCAGAGCAACGCTGATGGTGGGTTCAATATCAACGGGTCGCGCGATCGCAACAACAACTTCCTGTTGGATGGCGTAGATAACAATGATACGTCGGTTCCCGGAATCGCGGGGGGCGCGATCAATTCCAATCCCGAGAGTGCCCAGGAGTTCCGCGTAATCACCAACAATTTCAACGCCGAGTATGGCCGCAATACGGGCGCGATTATTGATGTTGTGACCAAGGGGGGCACCAACTCGCTGCACTTCGACGCCTATTGGTTTGGCCGCTACAACAAGATCGGGGGCGCGCGGGACTGGTTCAATCCGGGGATCGGACCAAACGCCGGTCCGGAGAATCCCTACGTACGCAACCAGTTCGGCTACTCCGTGGGTGGCCCAATTCGCAAGGACAAGACTTTCTTCTTCTTCAATCAGGAGTTCCAGCGTTTTCCGACCGCACAGACCCAAACCGCAGTGGTTCCCACCCCGCAGTTCCTGACCGGGAAGTTTACCTGGCACGGAATTGGACATCCCAGTCCGGGCGACCCCACCGAGGTTCCGGTCAGCGTTCCGGTGGATTTGACGCCCGGCTCGGCGCAAAATCAGTTCTTTGCTGGGGCGGTCTTTGGCTCTTCTGCCGCGCCCGGGCTGGATCCGACGATGCAGAAAGTGTTCTCTGTCTATCCTGCAGCTACGGCGCTGAATCCGGATGGAATTAGCGGGCTGGTGTTGTTTCCCGATTCATCCAATCTAAGGGGTTACAACGCCACGGCAAGGATTGACCACCATTTCACCGACCGGGAGACCCTGAGTTTGCGCTACGGGTACGATCCGCAAAGAGATCCCAGCCCGTTCTTTGACGCAACCCTGCCCAACAATGTGGGATCCACAGCGATAAGTGCCATTGGACAGGGAGTCTCTGCCAACCTGACGTCCGCGCTGCGGTCCACTATGGTCAACAGTTTCATATTCGGGTGGAATCACATCATCGCGGATTTCTCCTGCCGGGGACTAAGCACGCTGAATAGTCCCTACCCCGTGGATCAGTTCGGACACGGAACTGAGTTTGTCATGGGGCCGTTCAACAGCCTAGCTTGTGGCCGAGGAACCTTGCTGTCAGACGGACAGGGCCGTGCTACAGGCACCACCAGCTTCACGGATACTTTTAGCTGGGTGAGGGGGGCACACACCTGGAAGTTCGGCGGTGAATTCCGCGACGTGCACGAGTTCGGCAACAGCAATTTTTTTCAGCGGCGCCAGGTCGCTTCCAATGTGGGCACAACCTTTGGCGGTTTCGATGTGATCAACGCCATCGCCACGGTTACTCCGGACAACCCAGGCGCAACCCTCGATCCGACCACGGTTGACGTTACCAGCCTGAGCGACGCGGCCGGAGCTTGGTTTGGTCTGGCTATTGCGGACAGTCAGGCGCAGTTTTTCAATAAGGACGGAAGCCGCCGACCCGACGACAGCAAGACTTACATCCAGCACGAGTATAGCTTTTACGGCCAGGACACCTGGAAGCTGCGCCCCAACTTCACCCTAAACCTTGGCATACGCTATCAATTCAATGGTGTGCCTTACGAGAAGAACGGCAACCTTTCGAATTTGTATACCGACCCCAGGTCGTTCCCGGTGGTTTTCCAGTTCGCCGGCCCCGGAAGCGGGCGGCTGCTTTACGACAACGATCCCACCAACATCGAGCCTCGTGTAGGTTTCTCATGGGATCCGTGGAGTAACGGAAAAACCTCGGTGCGCGCCTCTTTCGGTATTTTCCACGACCGCGTCTTCGGCAATCTCTTTGGCAACAGCCGGGGCAATCCCCCGTTGCAGGCGACCTACTCTGCCCAACCCTTTGAAACGGTAAACAATGCGCTGTTCAACAGCGGAATTTTCCCTTTGCAGCCACCCGATCAGCCCTTCACCGCCAGCATTCCCGATGGCGCCTTGCAGTTTCCGGAAATCATCCCGCACAACTTCCGCAACTCGGGGCTTAACAGCTGGTTCGTCGGTATCCAGCGCGAGCTGCCGATGAGTTTGACCCTGGATATGGCGTACGTCGGTAACCAGGGACACCACATTTTCCGCGACATTGATCCCAATCCACCGCAGCCGGCGCTGGTGGCTCAATTGCTTGCATTCTGCAGCGATCCGACCAACGCGTTTGGCTGTACGCCCGCGACTGTATCGGGCGCAGGCAATCTCTATTCTGGCGCTGAGGCCGGGTTTCTGCCGTTCGACGCGGTGCCGCACAATGCGATTGGGCGTAGTGCGGCAGGCTCGGCCGTGCTGATCGATTCCGGCGGCAACGCCCACTACGACTCGCTACAGGTAAAAGTTACCAAGAGGCTGACGCACGGGCTGCAACTGCAGGGCGCCTATACCTGGTCACACTCGATTGACGATGCCAACGATCCCATCGTGGCCGCCGGCGCCGGGGTGAACTTTGTTCGCAATCCACTCAATCCCGCGGAGGATCGCGGTAACTCAGACCATGACATCCGGCATATCGGAGTCATCAACTACATCTGGGAGATGCCCTTTGGCAGGGGCAAGGCGTTCGCCAATCACGGCATTGTCGGGCGCATCCTGGAAGGCTTCCAATTGTCGGGCGTCACCAGCCTGCAAACGGGTCGCGCGTTCGACGTGATTGGGACCCGGGACAGCCAGCGCGTCGGCCGGGTCGGTCGCGCCGAACTGAATGGAGACCCATTCGCGTCCAGCAGCGCGACTTTTGTGTCGGGGACGAAGGTCTTCTTCACGAACCCGGCTGCATTTTCGAACGCTCCCTTTGATCAGGCACCGAATCTTGGACGTAATTTCTTCCACGGCCCCAGTTTCGTTAACTCTGATCTATCGCTATCGAAAACCACGAAGCTGACCGAGCGGCTGGGTCTGGAAATGCGGCTGGAAATCTACAACGTGCTTAATCACCCGAACTTCGCCACGCCGGGCGAAGGGAATAATGCGCAGGGCAACGGGCTATTTACACCTCTGTTCGGCGTCATTACCGAGCAGGTTGGGCGCCCCGACGGCACTACTGGAGCACGCCAGCTTCAGATGGCTGCGAAGTTGATCTTCTGAGCCGTCGGACTTGAGTTGGCAGTAAACGCCGTCCGCGCGTAACGTGCGGACGGCTTTTTTTCGCGCGGCCGCTTTGCGCTGATCGAGGGATCGCCCGAGTTCTACCGCCCCAGGATCGAGTAGTGGGAGCTGGCGGCCATGAAAAATATCATGGGCACCGACAGGAAGAAATTCATCCGCGACGCCAGGAACGCCTGCCGGGCGAGAGTCGCCGCATTCGCGGGTGGAGCCCCGGCTAGAGTCCCGCGAATGATTTTCTTGTTGTTGCGCCAGATAATTCCCCAGACATTGAACAGCATGATGAAGCCCAGCCCGCCGCCAATGCCGATGGAGAGCACGTGGTTGTCGTCCTTGCCGACGGGGGTGTAATTCACAAATAGCCAGCCCGCCGCAATCACCAGCACCGCTGTGACCGCGCCCAGCACGTATCCGCTCGGCGTCTTCGAGATCACGAAGTAGAGGATCATCGATGTCGCAATCCAGATCAGCAGGAACAGGCCGATGGTGCTGCCGGCGCTGACTCTCATGCGTTCAGCGTCGGCGGCGACGTAGATCTGCGACCAGTACCAGAAGCCCACAAACACGGTAAGCATGGCGCTCCAGCGGAACAACTGCAGCGCGGGCATGGTCATGTACTGGAAAATCTTGGCCTTCATGCCCGCATCCACCTGCTTCATGAACGGGACGTTTACCAGATTGAAAAAGTAAAGCAGTCCCACCCAGGTGATGCCGGCCAGCAGGTGAACCCAGCGCAGCATGAAAGCGAGCGCCTCGGTCCCGGTATGAGTGGGCATGACAAGAGCTCCCAGAGCGACCATCGTGTGATGCATAGATGCTTACTCCTTTTCAGCTTCGGAGCGGAGAATGGTTGCACTTCGGACGCGCCCTGTCAATCAGTCAGGGGTAGACCCGGACGCCCCGTCCGGATGGGCGAGCGCCAGTTCTGTCGAAGGATGGGGTTATCGAAGGGGCTGTCGAGGGTGGAGCAGGCCTTCCGGCCTGCAGGTGGCTGATGTCTCCGGCCCCCGAGGTAAAGCAGCGGCCCGAAGCCGCACGGCACCGCGTGCTTGCCGCGCTCCACCCAAACTCGAAATCCGCCCCGAAAGCGATTTGCTTGAAATGCGGGGGGCAACGCCGTATCGTACAGTTGGTCGGCGGTAGGGTGCACGCAGACGTGTACAGTGTTTGCGAGCGCACAGCGCATCTAGTTGATTCCCGTTCCTGAAGCCGGGGTGAGACACGGGCGCGGGAACAGATAGCAGTTCATGACCGAAGCAGTCAGAATCAAGGAGATCGGCGTATGGAAAATAAGCCGGCGCAGAACATCCAGGATTCCTTCCTCAATACGGCACGCAAGGAGCGAACCAGCATCACGATTTATCTTCTGAGTGGAGTCAAGCTCACGGGACGCATTCGCTCGTTTGACAAATATTCTGTCGTGCTGGAAACCAACAATCAGGAGCAGCTGATCTTCAAGCACGCCATTTCCACAGTGGCCATGGGGAGAACCTTGCATGGTCACGGAGAGCGGCCGGCGGTAATGTCGGCTGCCGCATCGCCGTCAGCAAGTGAGGAGGCCGCCCCAATACCGCGCGCCTCGGGCACCGAAGGGTGAACAGCGGACCTTGGGCTTCGGACGTCGGACCTCGGGTGTCTGACCTCGGACATCAGACCTTGGACGCCTGACCTCGGACGTTCAGACTTCCTGGGACGTCGTATCTGGGACAACAACCCTGAGAGGTCGACCCTCGGACTCGACCACAAGTTGTACCGGACGGGCTTTTGCATTTTCCGAAGGCCGCCTGTATCGTCGGTTGAAAATCTCGACGGCATGCCGAACTTAAGTCCGAGGTCCGAGGTCTGACGCCCGAGGTCCAAGGTCTGACGGGAATCCAGTACATTGAGCAAGCGATCAACCAGATCTGCCGGGAAGACCAACGGACGTAAGACCAGCGCCATCGGGCTCAGTCCGGCGGCGGACAGGGGTGTTCCGGCACGGGAGCGCGCTTTCCTGGTCGGCCTCGAGGTACGCACCCGTCCCCGCGGAGTTTCTGGTCCGAAGCCGAAGAATGGCCCGCTGACTGCAGCCGCACAGGCTTCTCGCGACAATTCCGCCGGTCTGACTGCGGCAAAAGCCCCCAACATTCCAGAGTTCAGCGCCGAGGAGTCCCTTGACGAGTTGCGCTCCCTGGCGGTCAGCGCGGGCGCGGAGATCGTCGGCGAATTTCTGCAACATCGCGACCGTCCCGACCCGGCAACTCTGATCGGAAGCGGGAAGCTGGAAGAAATCGCCGGCGCAACCGCCTCCGTTTCCGCCGATCTGGTGCTGTTCGATCACGACCTGACGGCTTCGCAACAACGCAACATCGAAAACCTGGTCAATACACGGGTGATCGATCGCACGCAACTCATCCTCGATATTTTTGCGAAACATGCGCGCACACGTGAGGGCCAGTTGCAGGTGGAGCTGGCACAGCTCGAATACATGCTGCCCCGGCTGAGCGGTCGGGGAATCGAGATGTCGCAGCTGGGCGGCGGCATCGGCACCCGTGGACCTGGCGAAACTCAACTCGAAACCGACCGGCGAAAAATTCACCAGCGCATCCGTCACGTCAAAGAGCAGATAGAAAATGTGCGGCGGGTTCGGGCGCAACAACGCGCGCGGAGGGAGTCAGTTCCGGTGGCGACCATCGCGCTGGTCGGTTACACCAATGCCGGGAAATCTACGCTGTTCAACGCGCTCACTCGGGCGGCGGTGCTGGAATCGCCCAGAATGTTTGCCACGTTGGATCCGACCATTCGTGCGGTCTCGTTGCCGTCCCGCCGGAAAGCGCTGCTCTCCGACACGGTCGGATTCATCCGCAACCTGCCGCACACGCTGGTTTCGGCGTTTCGAGCCACGCTGGAGGAAGTGCAGCGAGCGTCCCTTGTATTGCAAGTCTCCGATGCCAGCAGCCCCTTGTCGGAGGAACAGGACGCCCAGGTTGACAAGGTGCTCAGGGAACTGGAAGCGGACGGGAAACCACGCCTGCGCGTCATGAACAAGATTGACCTGCTGCCTCCGAAGCAGCGTGAGTCGTTGCGGGACGACGCCAGCCGGGTTCACGTCTCGGCAGCGAAGGGTATCGGGATGAGCACGCTGCTCGATCGGATCGACGCGATGCTTTCGGAAGACCCGTTAAGCCGTGTGCGTTTGCGCGTGCCGCAGAAAGAAGGCAAGATGCTCGCGCTGCTGGAGGCACGTTCGCGGATTTATTCGCGCGAGTACAAGGGCGGGCTGGTTGAGTTGGAAGTCGAGGCTCCAGAATCGGTGTTGAGGAAGATGAGGGAGTGGGTGGTAACCAGTCCTTAGCTCTTAGCCTTTAGCCCTGAATCAGCGTCAGTCGGAAAAGAGTACAGGCTAATTTCGATTCTAAGGTTCAGATCGTAGGCGAACCGACGAAGCTAAGAGCCAAGGGCTAATTGCTAAGAGCTAAATTTAAATGGGCCGAAAACCAAGAAGCGGTGACATTCCTTGGCTATCGGCCCATTCGACCCTGAATTGGATCGGAGGTGATACTTACATGCTAGACCCGTAACGCCAGATGTCAAGCGACTTTCCGCGATTTCATAAAATAGTTCTCAAGCCCCCGTTTCAATCTGGAAACGGCTTCCCGACCTGTGGCCGCGTTGACACTCGCTTCCGTAACATGTTACTTTCAATGGTCTTAAGCCTCCTTAAGCTCTAGACCTGATCAACACACAATGGACGAGTTAGCGAAACAACTAGGCGGATTACTGCTCGGGTCCGTACCTACCATTATCTTCATTGTGCTTTTGTATGGCATTTACACCGCGGTGGTTCACAGACCCCTGGTCAAGGTGCTGGCTGATCGGCGCAGTATGACGGAAGGCGCTATGGAGCGGGCGAGAGCCGATATTGCCAGCGCGGAAGCGCGCACGTCGGAGTATGAGCAGCGGCTGCGAGAAGCGCGGTTGACGTTATTCAAGAGTCAGGAAGCGAGCCGCCAGTTGGCCTTGCAGGCCAGAGCGGCGGTGGTAGCCGCGTCGCGAACCAAGGCGCAGGCCCAGATTGATCAGGCGCGCAAGGGCATCGAACAGGACAAGCTCACGGCACAGTCCGGCCTGGAAGCTGAGAGTGGAAGGCTGGCGACGGAGATCATTCGCACCGTTCTGCAGCCGGCGGGAAACGCTCCAGCGGGAGGGCAGTGATGCCAGCTTCGCACATCACCAGATCCGGCGGCCTCTTCATGGCCTCGCTGTTCCTTGCATGTTCGCTTTTTCTGACCAGTGCCGTCGCACAAACGGCAGGTTCGTCCGCAAGCTCTTCGGCGAAACTAGTTGCCAGTGGGACAAATGCCCTGTTGGTCAAAGAATCCCGCGAAGCTGCCGGTGAGGACGAGCAGGCCCAGTTCAAGCATTCGGCGTCGGTTCAGTGGGTGGCGAAATACACCGGCCTAAGCCTGGAGCACGCTTACTGGTTGTGCGTATTGTTGAATTTCGCGGTGATCGCTGGTGCGATTCTCTATTTCTCGAAGAAGAATCTCCCAGGCTTGTTTCGCAATCGCACTGCTCTCATTCAGAAGTCGATGCAGGAAGCACGCCAGGCAAGCCAGGAGGCCAACCAGCGGCTGGCAGAAATTGAAGCCCGGCTTTCCAGCCTGGACACAGAAATCGGCGGGATGCGCGAAGCGGCAGAAAAGGAGCTTGCCTCCGAAGAAATCCGGATCAAGGCGGCCGCCGAGGAAGATGCTCGCAAGATTGTGGAATCGGCGGAGCAGGAGATCGCTGCCGCCGCAAAAGCGGCTCGCCGCGAATTGACCGCCTACGCGGCAAATCTGGCGGTATCCCTGGCGGCCAAACGGATCGAAGTGGATGCAGCCACCGACCAGGCCCTGGTGCGTGAGTTTGCGCAACAACTCATGCCCAAGGCTCCCAATGGCGGCGGTCCGAAAAAGGACGGACACTAGCGCATGGCCTCCGTTACCAACACCTATGCCCGCGCCCTGGCTGATGTGGTTTTTGACCAGCACCTGGATCCGGGCAAGACCCTGCAGGACGCGCAATCTCTTGCCCAGTTGGTTGCCAGCAGCAGGGAATTGCGGGAGGTCTGGGAAGCGCCCTCCATCCCGGCGGAACAGAAGCGCGCCCTGCTGGATGCGATCGTTGTGCGCCAGGGCATTTCGCGCCCGGTGCGCAACTTCATGGCAGTGCTGATGGACCACCGGCGCATCAAGTTTCTCGATCCGGTCGTGACAGAATTTGAGCAGGAACTCAACCGGCGCATGGGGTTTGTTGAAGCCCAGATTGTGAGTGCCCGAGTACTGGCCGAGCCGGAGCGAAGCAGTCTTGAGGCCCAGGTAGAAAAATTGACCGGGCACAAAGTGCGCGCCCGTTACACGCAGGACGGCTCGATTCTGGGCGGAGCCATCATTAAGGTTGGCAGCACGATTTACGATGGCTCAGTGAAGGGGCAGCTGGAACGCATTCGAGAAGCTATTAGCTCTTAGCTTGAACCGTTCCGCGCCGCTGCGCTGGAAACTTTCAAGACTTTAACCGCAAAGATCGCAAAGGAATTCGCAAAGGTCGCAAAGAAAAGCTAGGAGCCAGGAGCTAAGAGCTTAAGAGCTGACTTTATGGCACAAATCAAAGCAGACGAGATCACGCAGTTGATCCGGCAGCAGATTGAGAATTACGAATCGAAGATTGCGGTGGACGAAGTCGGGACGGTCCTCACTCTGGGTGACGGCATCGCTCGGGTTCATGGACTCGACAAAGTCATGGCCGGAGAACTGCTCGAGTTCCCGCACGACGTGTCTGGTATCGCCATGAACCTGGAAGAAGATCAGGTGGGCGTGGTGTTGCTGGGTGAGTACACGGAGATCAGCGAAGGCGACGAGGTGAAGCGCACCGGTCGCATCATGAGCGTTCCCGTGGGCGAAGCGCTGGTGGGGCGGGTGGTGAACTCGCTGGGGCAGCCGATCGACGACAAAGGACCGATTGCGACCGACCAGTTCATCGCGCTGGAGCGCCTGGCGCCTGGCGTCATCGATCGCCAGCCGGTACGCGAGCCGATGGCAACGGGGCTGAAGGCCATCGACAGCATGATTCCGATCGGCCGCGGTCAGCGCGAATTGATCATCGGCGACCGGCAGACCGGCAAGACCGCGGTCGCGCTCGACACGATTCTCAACAGCAAGGGCAACGACCTGATTTGCATCTACAACGCGATCGGGCAGAAGCGGTCGTCGATCGCCCAGGTGGTAAAAATTTTGACCGACGCCGGCGCCATGGACTACACCATCGTGGTGGCCGCGTCCGCATCTGAGCCGGCGCCGATGCAGTACATCTCTCCTTATGCGGCGTGTGCCATGGGCGAGTATTTCCGTGACACCAAGCGTCATGCGCTGGTGATTTACGACGATCTTTCCAAGCACGCGGCGTCGTATCGCGAAATCTCGTTGCTCCTGCGGCGTCCCCCGGGACGCGAGGCGTATCCCGGAGACGTTTTTTACCTTCATTCGCGTCTGCTGGAGCGTGCCTCCAAGCTGAGCGACAAAATGGGCGGCGGTTCTCTCACCGCGTTGCCGATCATCGAGACTCAGGCGGGCGACGTTTCCGCCTACATCCCGACCAACGTAATTTCAATCACCGACGGCCAGATTTTCCTGGAGACCGACCTGTTCAACAGCGGCGTGAGGCCGGCCGTGAACGTAGGAATTTCTGTGAGCCGCGTCGGCGGCAGTGCGCAGATCAAAGCCATGCGGCAGGTGGCCGGAAGCATGAAGCTGGAATTGGCACAGTACCGCGAACTGGCAGCCTTCGCGCAGTTCGGCAGCGACCTCGACAAGGCCACACAGGCGCAGCTCAATCGCGGTCAACGGCTGGTCGAGGTGCTCAAGCAAAAGCAGTTTTCGCCGCTGCCGTTCTCCAAACAGATTCTGGTCATCTTCGCTGGTACCAATGGATTCTTCGACGACCTGCCGGTAGACCAGGTGCGCGATTTCGAAGCAGAGTTGTACCGCTTCGTAGACGCCACCAATCCCGGCCTGTTACGAACCATTATGGAGAAGAAAGTTCTGGACGATAGCTTGAAGGCCGAGATGAGCAAGGTGATCAAGCAGAGCAAAGAAGCATTCGTAGCGGACAGGCAGGCAGTGGCGAAGTAGTGTCCAGTACCGAGTACCCAGTAGCTAGTCTGAGAACCGGGAACTACAAACTTGAAACTGGTTTTTTGCAAATCGATGTTTCGGAATCCAGCCAGGCTTGGGGTGCTTAGTTTGACGACCGACCAATGGCCAACGACTGACGACTGAAGACCGACGACTAATCCATGCCTAATATTCTCGACATCCGGCGTCGCATCCGCAGCGTGACCAACACGCGGCAGATCACCAAGGCCATGAAGATGGTCTCGGCGGCGAAGTTGCGCCGGGCGCAGGAGCGTGCCTTGGCCGCGCGTCCTTACGCGCAGATGCTGACCAACGTGCTGAAGTCGCTGGTGTCGCGGGCTGAGATCCATGATCCGGAGACGGGTGAGCCCAGGCATCCTCTATTGGCGCAGCGTCCTGAGAAGAGCGTTCTGCTCATTGTGGTCACCGGCGATAAAGGGCTGGCGGGAGCTTTCAACACCAATATTTTGAAAGCGGCGATCCGTTTCATCGACACCAAGGCGGACAAGAATCTTGAGATCGAAACCATCGGCCGCAAGGGGCGCGACTTTCTGCGGCGGCGTTTTCGTACGGCTGATCCGAGAACGGTCGAATCGCAGGAACCGGCGCAAACCACGATCGTAGGCGAGCAGATTGGAATCTTCAACAAGATCGACTATGCCTTGGCGTCGGAACTGGCCGAGCGCGTAATCGAGCGCTACGCCAAGGAAGAAATTGATTCTGTGTATTTGCTCTATAACGAGTTTAAGTCGGTGATCGCGCAGCGCCTGGTGGTGGAACAGGTACTGCCGATCGAACAGATTGGCGCTCCCGAAGTGCGGATGGCCGAAGCGATGACGCAGAAGGAACGGGAGCGTGCCGTGGAGGCTGCAAGGGAAGCGGGCGTGGGCATTCGTCCTGCAGACACACGCGACATCGACGCTGTCGCCGCCAGGTTTGCCACTGCTCCGGTCGACTATATCTACGAGCAGTCTCCGGAGGAACTATTTCGATCGCTCCTGCCAAAATACGTGGCCATTCAGGTTTTCCGGAGTTTGCAGGAATCGGTGGCAGCGGAGCACGCGGCCCGCATGACCGCGATGGACGCGGCCACCAACAACGCCACCGACATGATCGATTCCCTGACCCTGGCCATGAACCGGGCCCGTCAGGCGAAGATCACGAAAGAGATCATTGAAATCGTAAGTGGCGCAGCAGCGCAGTAAAACCGCTTCTAGCTACTAGCTCCTGGCCGACCGCCAATCGTGCCGAGATCAAGCTGGAAGCCAGTAGCCAGAAGCTAGCAGCCAAAGAGTTGAGGTTTTATGCCAGAGAGAATTGGACACGTAATTCAGATTTCCGGCCCGGCGGTGGATGTGCAGTTCGTTGAGGGGGCCATGCCGCCGATTTACGAGGCGCTGAAAGTTGTCAGCGACGGCTTCACGGTGCCGAATCCGGTCAACGTGATTCTGGAAGTGCAGCAGCATCTGGGCGAAGGCCGCGTGCGCTGCGTCGCCATGGAAGCCACCGAGGGCATGGTGCGCGGGATGAAAGCCATTGACCAGGGCGGACCGATCTCCGTGCCCGTAGGTCGAGGCACGCTGGGGCGCGTGATGAACGTCATCGGCCAGCCTGTGGACCAACTGGGGCCGATCCAGCACACCAAGACCATGCCGATCCACCGGCTCGCGCCGCTGTTTGAAGATCAAGCGACCACCGCCGAGATGTTCGAGACCGGAGTCAAGGTCGTCGACCTCGTCCAGCCCTTTCTGAAGGGCGGCAAAATTGGCCTGTTTGGCGGCGCCGGCGTCGGCAAAACCGTCTTCATTCAGGAACTCATCAACAACGTTGCCAAGCAGCACGGCGGATATTCCGTCTTCGCCGGCGTTGGCGAACGGACGCGGGAAGGCAACGATTTGTGGCTGGAAATGACCGAGTCCGGCGTGATCAAGCCGGGCGACCCGTCAAAGTCCAAAGCTGCTCTGATTTATGGACAGATGACTGAGCCGCCCGGCGCCCGTCTCCGCGTCGCGCTCACCGGCCTGACCGTTGCCGAGTTCTTCCGCGACGAAGAAGGCGCGGACACGCTTCTCTTCATCGACAACATTTTCCGTTTCACTCAGGCGGGATCGGAAGTCTCCGCGCTGCTCGGCCGCATGCCCAGCGCCGTGGGCTACCAGCCGAACCTGGCGACGGAAATGGGTGAGTTGCAGGAGCGGATTACGTCAACCAAGAAAGGCTCGGTAACTTCGGTACAAGCGATTTACGTTCCCGCCGACGATCTTACCGATCCGGCTCCGGCGACGACTTTCGCCCACCTCGATGCGACCACGGTTCTTTCGCGTGCCTTGACCGAGATCGGAATTTATCCCGCGGTCGATCCGCTGGCTTCGACTTCGCGCATTCTCGATCCGCGCATCGTGGGCCAGGATCACTACGACGTGGCACAGGGTGTGAAAAAGACGCTGCAGACCTACAAAGACCTGCAAGATATTATCGCGATTCTCGGTATCGACGAGCTAAGCGAAGACCAGAAAATCAGCGTAGCGCGGGCACGAAAAATCCAGCGCTTCCTGTCGCAACCGTTCCACGTGGCCGAACAGTTCACCGGCTCGCCGGGCCGCTACGTAAAGATCGCCGACACGGTAAAGGGCTTCAAGGATATCAACGAAGGCAAATACGACGACATCCCCGAACAGGCCTTTTACATGAAGGGCACGATTGAGGAAGTACTTGAGGCGGCGGAGAAGTTGAAAGCAGCTTAACAGCCGACGGCGGACCTCAGACCTCGGGCCTCAACAAGAATGATTTGGCTGACGTCCGAGGGCCGACGTCCGGTGTCTGGATTCTGATGACTGATTCGTTCCAACTCGAGATCGTCACCCCGGAAAAAATGGTGGTGAAGGACGTGGCGGAGGAGATGCAGATTCCCGGCAAGAACGGGTATCTCGGCATCCTGCCCGGCCACGCACCCCTGATCACTGAACTGGCGGTCGGCGAAATCAGTTATCGCAAGAGCGGAGAGACCTACTATTTGTCAGTGGCCTGGGGCTTTGCCGAAGTGCTTCCCGACAAGGTGACGATCCTCGCGGAAACCGCTGAGCGCCCACAGGACATCGACATCAAGCGCGCACAGGAGTCGAAACAGCGCGCCGAGGAAGCGTTAAAGAGCGGTAAGACGGAAGAAGATTTTACTCGCGCCGAAGATTCCCTCAAGCGGGCGGAAACGCGCCTGGACGTGGCCGAGAGGTCGCAGAAGTGATCACGACACCTTTTGGCGCCGCCCGCCTCACGCGCCCGCCTTTGTTCCCCCAGGGCGCGTCCCCTCAGGTCTGATTGCGGGCTCGGTGTCGACCGTGCCGACAAGCTTTGCTTCCTCGTCGGGATTTATCGCTGCCTTGAAGCCGCGAATACCCTCCCCGATTCCTTTCCCCAATTCCGGCAGTTTTTTTGGTCCAAACACAAGCAGAGCGATTGCAAAAATGACCAACAGATGCATTGGCTGAAACAGTCCTTCAAACATAAGTGCTCCTTTGAATCAGGGTGAGACCACTTCAAACTACGCCGTCCTGCAGAACAGAGGGCGCTGTGACCAGGAACCCGGGCACAGCACCCGCCGAGTTATACGAAGAGAAGTGAACTTGTCCACTACTAGAAACCGGGCTAGAACTCGCGCTTCGCGTCATCCGCATCCTCGGCCAGATCGCGCAGTGCTTCAAAGAACTCGTGCGACTGGCCGATGAAGAGCCCATCCGCCGTAAGGGCTTTGACCGCTCCCATGGCAGCGCCTTTGGTAGCCGTCGGACGAATAATCGAACACTTGGGGAATTTGCGGCTCAGGAACGGGCACGGCTCCGGCATGATCAGGTTGGACTGCAGGGACTCAGGCTGGCCGGTGGTGAGGTCGTTAAACGTCACCGTCGACCCGGTCACCGGATCTACGTCGGTCAATGCCAGTGCATTGCCGGCCTTGTCCTGCCAGGTCTGAAAATGAGCAGTCTCGGTTGGCCCAATGCTGAGCAGGATGCGCAATACTTCCGGATTGCTCACTCGCTGCGCCAATGAAGGATAGAGGCTGGTTCCGCCTACCTCGATGAAAGCGAAGTGAAATCCCGCAGTGAAGGCGATCGCTTTCAAGTGGTCAGGGACATCAAAGGGCGCGATCGTTGCGGGGCCCACGAGGTCGTCATCGTTTCTGGGGATTGCCGTCCGGTTCTGGATCACCACCGCCTGGGGAAATTTGAAGTTGGGATCGAGATCCGGGTTCTCGTTATCGATGCGGTACCGGCTCCAGAAGCTGGTGTCTACATTGAGGTTCATCAGGTTGGTGAGCCGCTTTTTCGACTTGTTCGCTCCGGTGGCCTGGCTGCCCGGCAGGGTGCGGAACTTGTCGAGATTAACCGCGCTCGCGCCTTTGGAAACCAGATACGCGTTGATGAACTGAAAGTGGCTGATCTCGTCATCGGTGTTGTCGTGGATATATTGGTCCATATCCCCGTCCAGAATTTTGAGGGCTTCGGTGTAAAGCGGATTTCCGCCCACGAAGCTGGAGAATTCGGTGTCCTGAGTTCCTCCGAGTTCCTGGTATTGCAACCATAGATCGGTCTCGATGATTTCGGCCGCCGCCAGAAAGCGCAGGATGGCAGCATCGCCTCGGGTTAGACTTCCGCCGTGAGCGTCATCCGCAATCGCCTGGGTTGCCAGGAGCGAACCGGCACCGAGTGCGGCGCCGGCAATCCCAAGGCCCTTGAGAAAAGAGCGTCGAGGGCCAACGTTTTGTGACGTAGAGTCAGCATCTGGTTTGGTGGAAGAGGTGTTCGGTGATGACACAGTAGAAGGGAGATTGCCTTTCTTCATGGCTCTGCACTCCATATTTCTTGTGGAATTGACCTGGTTTGTGACGCAGCAAGCTGCGACTCACAGTGCGAGCCTATTTTGATGACCGTGTGCAGGTGTCACGAGTTAGTCAGTGATTTGCAAAACGTTTGTCCCGGTTTGATGAATAGATGATGAAAAATGTGGCGGACACAAGCTACGGATGAGGTGCGGGTTGAGTTGGCGGGTCCTGGACATCTGCTGCGGGCACGATCCTCGTATCCGTGCGAAATTTCCTGTAGTCGCGGAAGGCCACATCTTCTTCGATGTTCAATCCCTTGAGCAGCGCGAGGCGCGCGTCCAGCTTCAGAGCAACACGCCGGGGCAGCCAGATTTCGTCGTTCACCCGCACCTGTTCGATCTGAATGTTCGAGCCTTTGTGAACCCGCAGCAGAAACAAGCCCACGGAAACTGTGTCAATGCACTGGATGTCGAGTTTCACCCACTGCTTTTCGTCCTGGTCGAGCCAGGCACGAAAGCGGAACTTGGGAAGGAACTTCGCGTCTTTCATGTGCGGTTCGTAGCCGGGACGCGGGTCGGCGTCAATCACCAGGGTTTCGCGTCCACCCAGGTTCTCTTTGCCGGTGAAGCGGAAGTTGTAAGCGTCGGCAATTTCCTTCACGAACTGCCGCCCTTCTTCCCGCTCCTTGTCTTGCTTCTCCATGCGCTTTCTGCGGTCGCCGTCACTCTCGTTCTTGCGTTTCTCGATGATCTTCTGGAGCTTTTCGTCTTCTTTTCTGGCATCGCTATCGCTGAGCGGCTTATCGTCTTTGGCGATCAGCTTCCGCACCGGCTCTTCGTAAAGCACCATGATTTCATAGGTCCTCGATTCACCGGACTTGACCTGGCCTTTCCCGTCGAGCTTGTGTTCTTCCTCACGCTGGATATAGGTGTAGTCACGCTGTTTCTTGTCGTTCTCCATGTCTTTTTCCGCCGCCTCGCGAATGAAATCGCGAATCTGGTCCTGGGAAAGCTGCGGTGTTGCCGCCGGGCTCGGGGATGTTGGTTCTGCTGATCTGTCTTGGGCCCATGCGAGGCATGAGGCGAGAACCAGAAGAAGGATACGCATTGCGGTCTGTTTCATAGGAATGTATACGTGCTTAGAACCGGGTCAGTTCGCCAGAGATGCCCAAAAAAGAAATGCCCCAAAAAAGAAAGAAGAGTGGCAACCCATCAATCTTTGGCCGGCGTCTTGAACACTACGACGATAAGGCGCGCGGGATCCGTTGTGGCGTTCAGGAATGTGGACTTCCGCCCCGCCGGAATCCAGACTGCGTCGCCGGACGATTTTCGTATTCTCTCGTACTCGCCCGCCTTCAGGTCGATGTCGGTGACCGGGATCAGCAGCTCCGGACCGGACGTCTCCGGCGGAGGAAGCGGATCGCGGGGAAGCAACTGGACGTCACTCACGGTGGCCGCTCCCAGCGACAGCGAGTTCATGTATTTGGCGTGGGGATCGACCGGCGGACCAATCGCAGCGGGTCCATATTCCCACGTGCCGCTATAGGCCTGATAGCCGTAATTCGTCACTTTAGGATTGAGAAATTCAACCGTGACGTTGCGATATTCCGTGGTACGGTCGTTGCGGATGCCCAGCGCGCGCCCGCCGGGGTAGAAACGGACATCGCCCTGGCTGAAGTGAAAGTCTATGATGTCCGACTCGCCTTCCGGCCACATCACTGCATCGCAATCCAGAAGCGCAATCACCAGGAAGTTGTTGTCGTGCCGCGCCATGGTCCGTTCGAGAGGTTTGAGCGTGACTGCGAATGCGCGGACCTTATCATTAACAAGCAACTGCCGGTAATGTGGGGCCGAAGCCATGTCCGGCGCGCTTTGGGCCCAGGCCATGGGCGCGCACAGCAACAGCATCAGCAGCAAACTGGACTTCATGAAGGAATTGTATTCCTGAAAGCAGAGACGGGAAGTATCCCGAACGGCATATGCATGGCCCAGCTATGCCGGGCGGCCGGTTCGGGAGGGCACGGCTTCCAGCCGTGCCGTAAGTCTCTACAAACAGTCATCGGCACGGCTGAAAACCGTGCCCTCCCGAACGATAAGTGCTTCTTACTTCTTAACTTTGCCCAGAACCTCGGCCTGAAACAATCTCTCATCCACCCGATGCAGGCGCCTCGCCATCCCCGGCCGCAGCAGCTTGTAATGGAAAATCTCGAGCAGGTGATAAACGATGAACCACACCGGTTTCTCCGTGGTCATCCATTGCAGGTGATCGAAGCGGGCAAGGTTTACCGGGCGGGAAAAAGTCCGCAGCGTCCGTTCCCGCCGCAAATTGAAATAAAGGTTGAAATAACTGATCGCGAGCTCGCGCAGGTTCCGGTGTACCGGCTCGCGGTAACGGCAGCCGCTGAAGTTGGATTTCGCCACCGCTCCCCAGTGGCCATTCACGCGGTAAACCGCGACCACGTGGTCGGTGTCATGTTCAGCCTCGAAATCCAGGATCAGCGCAGGAAATCCGTTAGCTCGCAAGGCTGCCGCCGCGAAAATAGCGCCTTCAAGGCAGTGTGCGGTATTTTCCCGCAGCACACGCCGCGGCGACCACGCGGTATCTGCGAGATGATACGGAACATCGTCGAGAAAGCGCTGGATGCCATACGGATCTTTAAGGCTGCGCAGCTTGCGCAATTCGGCGGCAGTAAAGCTGTGGGTCGCTGTCGGTTTGCTCATCCTCGATTGCAGTTTATCTGAAAGCCGGAAAGGGCAAGTTAACCACGGAGGACACAGGGAATCACAGACTCGCGGCCCCGGCATCGGACGATTCGGTGAATAAAACGGCCAATTCGCGTGGCTTGTCGAGCACCACATCCGGCGGAGCTTCGCACAGGGTATGCGGGGCAAAGCCGTAGGTCACGCCGCAGGTCCAGATGCCGGCATTGCGCCCGGTGAGCACATCCACTGAGGAGTCGCCGATAATTGCCGCCTCATGGGGACGAGTTTTCGTCTCTTTCAGCAGCGAGCGCGCGCCTTCGGGATCGGGTTTCTTGGTGGGAAAGCTGTTGCCACCGTATACGTGGAGGAAAAACTGGCCCAGCCCCAACGCCTCGACGATGGCGCGCGAGGGATGAACCGGTTTGTTGGAAAGTACAGCCATCTTTCGTGGCACGCCGTTCGAGCCCTGAATCGCAGCCAGGCTCTCCCGGATGCCGTCGTAGACGTGGGTATGGTCAAGTTTGTGCACCCGGTAGTAGGCGAGAAAATAGTCCAGAGCTTCCTTCAGGAACCTCTCGTCTTTCGGGTCTCCCAGGGCGCGCCGTATCAGCACGGGAGCTCCATCGCCGACGTAGGAAGCAACCACCTCATCGGGCAGCTCGGGCCGCCCAAAATGCCTGAGCATGGCATTGACGGAATGAACCAGGTCGAGGCGTGAATCAATCAGGGTGCCGTCCAGATCGAAGATCAGCAGCTGGATCGAATGAGGATCGAATTGGCGGTGGAATTTGATCATCGGGCTCGCGCCAGTTCAGGATAAATGATGAGGAAGCCATCAGCACTCAGCATTCAGCACGTAGCTGACCCATCAACCCAAGATGTTTCGTCCAGACGAAATTGCCATTCGCCGAGGGGCTGAATTGTAATAGCCAAGACTTGACCTTGCACGCCACTCTGTCCGATAGGGTTGCTACCGTCAGGCCCGGAGCAGGCAGTTTTCAGGGCAGCAGGGGGAGAACAAACGACGCAAGCTTGTGCAAACGCCTGATTGCGACAGTTAGGCAACCGTTGACATGGTGTAATAGAAAAGGCCGCCCAAACATCGGGCGGCTGTCATGCAAGAAATAAGAGTCTTAGCTTCCAGCTCAAACTGCCTTGCTCTTCAGTGGAGCTGGATTGCGCCTCCGCATGTGCCGTACTTGTCGGGTGGACAGCTCTCGCCGCCACCGTACGTGACCGTAGCTATTCGGTTGTCGTTCACTCCCCAGGATTCACTCCAATCTGACGGGAAGTTGAGAACTTCAGAAAAGGTCGGGTCCTTCGTAGTCCAGCGCACAGCTAAGTCCACCGAGAAGTCTCCGTTCCAACAATCGCCGACCAGATCGCCTAGGTCGTTGATGCCCACGCCCTCGCAGGCTGTGAATCCATCTTTGGGCAGGGGAAGCTCAATCGCGTCGGAGTACCTTGTTCTTTTCGTGTCGAGCGGTTTCCAGAGCAGGGAGACCCCACAGCTATAGTCCGCCGAGTCAACTGTACCAACGATTTCCCCCTTCTCGTTGATGCCATAGGCGATATTTAATGGGCAGGCCGGGGATGATGGGAGGCGCGTGAGTTCTTCCCAACCTTTTCCGTCAGCGCGGGGGTTCCAAAGCGCACCAATGTTAGTCGTTCCGTCGCCGGGCCCACCTGCGCCAATGATCTGACCATAGTCGTTTACCCCCATGGCCGCCCACACAAAGTCAGGGAACGCTCCGGTGTCGAGCTTGTGGATTTTCCATTTCGTGACGAACTTTCCGCTCTTCCACGTAATCGATGGCGTCCAGACAACGGGCGCGAAGAAACCGATATCGGGATCTTGGTCCACACCGCTCCCACCCACGATCAGTGTTCCGAGTTTGTTCGTGGCGAGCGCATAGCTCGAGTTATGGCTTGCGTACAGCGGGTCGCCCGTATCCGCCAGAGTCCCCAAATCAACCATGCCGGTCTCCTTGGTCCAGGCCACTGCGTGCACGTGCCCGTCTTTTGTGGTCGAGTGACTGCCGACCAGGCCGGTGTTGGAGATGTCGGCATACGGCTCTTCCGACCCCTTGGACTGCTTCCTACTCAGTGCGCCAAGGTCGATCCATTCACCTGCATTAGGCCCGAACAGAGGCGCGACCAGCGTGTGGGTGTAGCCAACACCATCGGAACCGAGCGGGGGGACATCGCCAAGGCCAACCATCACGCCAAGGTCATTGATATGCCAAGTAGTGAGCCAGGTTCCGCCGGGGTATGTACCCAGTTCCCAGACTTTCGCCGCGTGATCCGGGTTGGCCTGAGCATCAAAGCTCCGGCTTACTGTTAGGCCCGGTGTCCTTGAGGTCTGGGTGGCCATTCGATGCAGGACATGCCTGCGAAAGGGTGTCCTGGTCGCAGGCTGCTGCGCCCATGCCGTCGAAACGAAACACACACCTAGAATGAAAGCGAGAATGCCAATGCGTTTCATGTTCTCCTCCATGAAATAGGGGTTCGGATTGAACTGCCTAGTTCGACCGTGTGAGTGCTCCCGCCTGAGGGGAGTTGCATCCCGTGATGGAGGTGCTCTTCGGGAGGCGAGAGAATTTACGAAGACATTTTACGCAGATTCGAGAAAGACGTCAGTGAGCGTAATCACTCCAGACTGCTGGAGCAGTTTGTCAATTGGCGAAACATCGCGATAGCACTCATTGA
>Ga0209068_10000076_pt1 | contig 58115 bp, 44 predicted proteins | sample ColStrG_CSR_2012_FD_187200 | JGI IMG/M metagenome (GOLD analysis project Ga0209068, IMG submission 187200) | Freshwater sediment microbial communities in response to fracking from Pennsylvania, USA - Cold Stream Run_MetaG_CSR_2012 (SPAdes)... | ecosystem: Environmental > Aquatic > Freshwater >...
TGCCGTCGAGTCCGGTGGCGAAGTTTACATCGTCGCAGCAAGACTGGCTGCCGATGTAGCTGCGAAATGCGGCTTTTCAGACACACGCGAGCTCGCCCACTTCCCCGGCAGCAAGCTGGAGCGGCTGAACTTCCAGCATCCCTTCCTCGATCGCAGCGTCCTCGGCGTGCTGGCGGACTACGTCACCATGGACACCGGTACAGGAGTTGTCCACACCGCTCCATCGCACGGCGCGGAGGACTTCGCCACCGGCGTGAAGTATGGCCTCGACGCCACCAGCAACGTGGACGAAAAGGGTATCCTGCGCAACGGCCTTCCCGAGTACAACGGCTTGAAGGTCTGGGCTGCGAATGCTCCCATCATCGAGCTGCTCAAAAAACGCGGCGCGCTGCTGCATACCGAGAAGCTGGAGCACTCTTATCCGCACTGCTGGCGCTGCCACAACCCCATCATCTTCCGCGCCACCGAGCAATGGTTCATCTCGATGGAAGCAGCCATGCCGGGGGGAGGCACGCTCCGGAGCCGCACCCTGGAAGACATCGACAAAGTGAAGTGGGATCCGGCCTGGGGCAAAGAGCGCATGCACAACATGATCGCAACGCGCCCCGACTGGTGCATCTCGCGGCAGCGCGTGTGGGGCGTGCCCATTGCTGTTTTCCTCTGCCAAAGCTGCGGCAAGCCGCTGAACGATCCCGCCATCAATCGCAAAGTCGTCGAACTCTTTGCCCATTCCGGCGCAGACTCCTGGTATACGCCAGAGGCTGACGCGGTCCTTCCCGCGGGAACCAAGTGTCCGCAGTGCAGCGCAACCAGCTTCAAACGCGAGACGGATATTTTCGATGTCTGGCTGGAGTCGGGCGCCAGCTACCTGGCGCTGTGTGCCGACGATCCCTCCTACCCCTGGCCCTCGGATCTTTACCTGGAAGGCGGCGACCAGTACCGCGGATGGTTCCAGTCTTCGCTGCTGTGCGCCATGGGCACGCGCGGCAGCCCGCCCTATCGGGGCGTGGTGACGCCGGGTTGGACGCTGGACGAAAAGGGCCAGGCGATGTCGAAGTCTCGGGGCAACGATGTCGACCCGGTCGACATTTCCAGCCGGCTGGGCGGCGAGATCGTACGCCTCTGGGTCGCCTCTGTAGATTTTCGCGAAGACGTTGTCGGCTCCGAGCAGTTGATGCTGCGAGTAGCCGAAAGCTATCGCAAGATTCGCAACACGTTCCGCTACATCCTCGGCAACCTGCATGATTTCGATCCGCAACGCGATGCCGTACCCTTCGACAGGATGGAAGAACTCGATCAATACATGCTGCGCCAGACCTCGAATATGGCGTCCGATGTAAAAGATTCATACAGCGAGTTCGCCTTCCACAGGATTTATCACCGCATCAATCATTTTTGCGTGGTGGATTTGAGTGCGTTCTATTTCGACGTCCTCAAAGACTGCCTTTACATTTCCGCCCCCAACGCGCCCGGACGCCGCGCGGCCCAGACAGCCATCTGGCGGATTGGCGAACAACTCGTCCGTCTGCTGGCGCCCATCACGAGCTTTACCTGCGAAGAAGTCTGGCGCCACCTACCGAAAATGCTCGGGCGGGAAGAAAGTGTTCACCTGTCTCTCTTTTCGACCGGCGATGTCGGCCTTGCAGGCGAGACCGGAAGTGGGCCGAAGCAGGAAGGTCCCAAGGAAGTCGATCTGGAATGGACCAGCTTGCGCGCGGTGCGTGACGAAGTGCTCAAAGCGCTCGAAGAGGCGCGCAACAGCAAACAGATCGGGGGCAGCCTCGAAGCGCAAGTCACCGTGACCGCGGCCGAACCGGTCTTCTCCCTCCTGGCGCGCCACCGTGACCGGCTCCGCTATCTGTTCATCGTTTCGGCGGTCACTCTTGAAAAAGGGGCTGCGGGAAACGGAACCGGCGGGATTAGCGTCCAAGTTCGAAAGGCAGACGGCAGGAAGTGCGAGCGCTGCTGGAACTATTCAGTCCATGTAGGCGAGGATACGGCGTATCCCACAGTGTGCGAACGCTGCAGTGCTGTGCTGAAAGAAATCGGCGGGTGAGCCTGCGTTAACGGAAGTGACGATTCCGTGTTACACGCAGCAAACCAGCGCCTTGGGTTCAAAGGTTCTAGACATATCCGAATGACCATTCATGCGGCGCGCAAAGTTCATTTTCTGATTGCCCTGCTGGTGTTGCTCCTTGACCGGGCAACCAAGCTGGCTGTCGCCCGGGATATTTCCCTGCACGACACCATTCAGGTGATCCCCGGATTTTTTCGCCTTACCCACGTGGAAAATCGCGGCGCCGCCTTTGGTCTGTTCGCGGATTCGCCCTCGGAATGGAAGATCACCGTCCTGGTGTTGTTCTCGATTGTGGCGCTGGCTATCGTTTCCGTTCTCCTCTGGCGCAACAGTCATGCCCTGCGAAGTACGGGAATTGGCCTGGCACTGATTCTCGGCGGCGCGGTGGGTAATCTATGGGACCGCCTGATTAGCGGACGGGTTGTCGACTTTCTGCTGTTCTACGTCGGCCCGCACCAGTGGCCGGCCTTCAACGTAGCCGACAGCGCAATCGTTGTGGGCGCGGGGCTGCTGGTCATCGAAATCCTTTTTGCCAAGTCCCCCGCAACGGAAAAAACTTAACCGCAAAGAACGCAAAGGACGCTAAGAGGTTCTCAGTGTCCTTGTGGCATTTCTTTCCGTCCTCTGCGGTTAAAAGCTTTTTCTTAAGCTAAGCCGACTTCTTCTGCGCCATTTCCGCGTAAAAGGCTTCGGCACGCTTGCCCATTTCTTCCTCGCTTACGTCCTCGGTGTGCGTGCTCACACCCCAGGAATGGCCGAAGGGATCCGTGAAGTTCCCGTGCCGGTCTCCCCAGAACATATCGGTTACCGGCCCGGAAGATTTGCCGCCGGCAGCGATAGCCCGCTGGAACACATCGTCAACATCGGGAACATACAAATAAACTCCCCCACTATGCCCGCCCAGCGTTTGCGGGGACTTGCCGCCCATGTTAGGGAATTCATCCGAGAGGAAGATGATGGAATCGCCGATCTTCAATTCGGAATGCATGATTTTGCCATCGGGACTAGGCATCCGCATGCGTTCCTCGGCGTCGAATACTTTCTTGTAAAATTCGATCGCTTGCGCAGCGTCTCGAACGATCAGGTGCGGGGTTGCGGTGTGGAAACCTTCAGGGACTGGTTTTACGGAAGCAGTCATGATTTCTCCTAAATGTGCGGCCGGATGGCCGGCCGGAGTATTTCTCTGCGAGCGGAATCGTATTCTACTGCCGCAGGGCGGCGCAGATTGTGAATTCTTGTAAAAAAGCAAGGAGGTGGGGTGATCAACGACCGGGTGAGATTCGACGAACCAGTTTCTAGTTCCCGGTTCCCAGTTTGCAGCCGGTTTCAGAAACTAGAAACCAGAAACTAGCCTTACGGCGCGCCGTAGAGCTGCCGGTACACATTGGCATTCCGCAGAATGGCCTGCACGTACTCCCGGGTCTCGGTGAACGGAATGGATTCTACAAACTCCTGAGGATCGCGGTATTTACCCTGGCCCTGCCAATCGTCCACCCGGTTGGAGCCCGCATTGTAGGCTGCCAGCGCGTATTCGAAGGCGCCAAACTTGTCCACCATCTCGCGGAAGTAGCGGGTACCAAGCTGCAGGTTGACTTCCGGGGTAAACAGTTGGGAGGAGGAAAAATGCCTCAGCTTTTCCTCCCGGGCGACTGCGCTGCCCACCTTGGGCAGCAATTGCATCAGTCCGACCGCGTTGGCTCGGGAAACTGCAGCGGGATTGAACTCCGATTCCTGCCGGATCAGGGAAGCGACCAGATACGGATCGAGCGCGTTCTGGGAGGAGAATTTCTTCAGGTCAGTCCAGTAGGGTTTGGGAAACAGTGCCTCCCAGTAGGTGCGCGGCAGGGCGGGCAGATCCACTGCAAAATAGTTTGGCACCGCGCGTTTGAAGACCTGGATCGCGCCGTCGTACCGTCCCGCATCCTGATACAGCCTCGCAGTCTCAGCCGTGACCCAGTTCCCGCTATCCTCGGTGCCCGCGGCCTGCACTTCGCGCACGGCAAAGTCCACAAGCGCGCCGTTCTCCAGCAACTGCGCTTTCTGATAGCGCAGGTTGTCGGTTGGAGGGTCGCTGGCGGTGACGTGGGCTCCCTCGCTGATGGCGGGAACACGGTCCAGCAAAGCGTAGTGCGGCGGATCGTCCTCCGACTTGATCTCTCGCAACCGCCGGCGGGCCAGTTCGCCATAGTAAAAGTTGCGGAAACGGTCCGAGAGTGTCTGGTAGTAGGCACGCGCCATGGCGGAATCGTTGTCTTCCTCCGCCAAACGCCCGCGCCAGTACAGCGCCGCGGGCACTTCCGCCGAGGATGAGTACAACCCGATCTGCTGCTCAAAGCCGGTCTTGGCCTCGTCCTTCCGTCCCTGGCGGAGGCTTAGCCACGCTACCTTCCAGTGCGCGTAGGAAGCGCGCCCCGCGTTGGGAAACCGCTGCTGCAATTCGCGGTAGGCGTCAATCGCCTTGTCATAGTCGGGTTTGAGCAGATAGAAGTTGCCCTCCGCAAGCAGGGCCTGCTGCAGCCAGACGCTGGTGGGCGCCGCCTGGCGCAGCTCCGCCAGGTTGCGCAGGAAGCCTTCGTCATCGTCGGAAGCGCGGGCCACTTCTCCCAGATTGAAAAGGCGCTGGGCGTTGATCTCCGGGGTGGGGCTGGTCAGCGCCTCCAGCACTTTTTTGGCTTCCTTATTTTGGCCCGACCGCCGCAAAGCCACGGCCAGCGCCAGCTCGAGGTCAGGACGATCATTCGGACTAACCACGTTGAGAAGGGTGCGATACTCATCGGCCGCGTCACTGAATCGCTTGCCTTTGGCCAACAGGTCGGCCCGCGTCCTTCGGCCGTTCACTCCCAGAACAGGGACCTGCGCGGTTCCAGCCAGCGTCTTGAGCTCGGCATCGGCCTGGCCGGCTTCCGCACTCAGTGGCATGGTGACGTATATATTGCGCAGGATCTCTGCCGCTTTTGCCGGCTGCCCGGCCGCCGCGTAAGCCCGTCCCAACGTCAGCTCCATATCCGATCGCGGTGGCTGCCGGTCATTTTCCAGAAGGGTGATCGCATCCTGCGGCCGGCCTTCCGCCAGCAGGGCGCTCGCATACAGAGCATGGGCATCGCGCCGCAACAGCGACTCGGGATAGGTCTTATCGAACTCTCCCAGGGTCGAGACCGCTTCGGCGGTCCGCCCAGCCTGAAAGTAGGCCGTGCCCAGGTAATAGCTGACGTAGTCGCCCAGATCCCCCGCCTGCGGCTTGGCCCGATTGAGCGGATCGATCGCCTTGGCGTAGTCGTGATCGAGTACGTGCGCGTACCCCACAACCAGCCAGGCCAGCGCGCCGGCGTCCTCGCTGGCGTGACGCCTGGCGTAGGCTTCCACTCCAGCGTAGGCAGGAGGCGTCCGGTCCTGCAGCAATTGTCGCGCCATGGGTTTCAGACTCGCGGAGGCAACAAAGGCCTCGTGCATCCGCCGCGATCGAGGCGACGAAGCTCGCCGCCTTTTTGCACCAGCCTTGCCGCCCGGCTTTCGGGTCGATTGGACTTTCTTGCTGGAAGACTGCGCTGCGGCGGGAGGAACGAAGGGGACAACATCGGGACACAAAACTGCCGCGGTCACAAAAATCAGTGTCAGGATCGATTGCGAACGATGAAGGACCACTCTAATCAATTTCGCCGAAAATTGGCGCCCATGATCGACCGGTCATCCTCAGCCAGGCTACGCACGACTTCCTGGGTAAAGTAATCGGCGCCGCCTGCCACGGTGTTCCCGTAGCGTTTCTGGTAGGTAGCGCGGCTCTTTTCGATATCTTCCTTGAGCCGGTCGTATAAATCCTTGTTTCTTCGCCCCTCGGCAACCTTCACCTGATTGTACAGCTTGATCTCATCCACCAGCAGACGGGCGAAGCGCTGCGCCTTGCGATGAACGTCGGCGTCCTCGGGCGACAAACTGGCAAACGCGTCGGTCGCGGGAGCAGGAGCTGCTGCCGCTGCTGCTGCTGTCACAATCGGTTCTGCCTGAGCTACCGCTACCGGTTGCTCGGCCACCACGGGTACAGGCGGAACGGGCACGGCATCGGCAACAACATGTTTAGGAGCATGAGAAGCGAAAGGATCGGAGGGGACTGAAGTTGTATGCACCGGGGGCGTGCTTTCAGTTTTCTCGGCAGCGGCCTCGGCGTTTTCTTCTTTTTGCGCCTGTTTCCGTAACGAGGCGACTTCCAGCCAGGCGCTGGTCGCCAGCACCAGCAACTCCAGGGCAGAGGTTTCCATCTTCCCGCTGGCCTCAACCCCGGTGTCGGCATAGACCAACGCCGCTACTTTTTCTTTCAGCAACAGCGGCAACACCAGGACTTTGTCGTCGGCGGGGGCCCCGAATCGCGAAACAAATTCTGCATCAATCTCACTGGCTGCCCCGCTAAACGGCATTCGCGACCGCAGAGCCTGCTCCGGCACTCCCAGGGTTACGTTGAGAGCAAAATCCTTGATGGTATCGTCGCCGTCCTTGGTAAAGCCTCGCCCCTGCCACCCGGTCGCAGCGCCTGCCTTGATCACAAACAATGCCACGCGGCCGCTATAGCGCACCGTATTGTCCAGCAGTGCTCTCAGAATCTCGCGTTGGGTGGCGCCCGCCTGGATGGCTGCAACCGCTTTCAGCAGATTGGCCGCACCGCTCTCCCCGGAAACCCCCGCAGTCGCAGCCGGCGACGACTCTGGGATCTGATCCACAATCCGGCGCACCAACTCTTCCCGCAGCTGCGGGAGATGGCCCTCCAGCACCTGGGTGACCGCCTGCTGGACGATTTGTTCGACTCCGCTTCTTTCTGCCATGTCAGGTCAGCGCTTTGCCCGCTGGATCCGGCTTTGTTGCCCTTCACCCCGGTTAAACCTTGATTATAGGGTTACTTGACCGGTGTTTTCCGGTCACGTAAGGACGTGTTCTAGTGCGGAATCGCAGCACCTTGGAATTTATCGCAAACTGGCCGGTTATAGATACGTCAAAACAATTAAGCGGGAAGGCGGGTTACCAAGTAAAATAACATTTCTCGCGCGCGTCCCGGGCCATGAAAATTGTTGCATCGGAAGAAGAATGACAGCCATCCAACAAAAAGTAACCGAACCGGTCAGCGATGAGCTGGCGCTGGTTCAGGCCGCCAAGGGCGGCGATGTCTCGTCTTTCGAGGAATTGGTCCGGCGTTACGACCGGAATGTCTTTCGCATCGCGCAGCACATCACGCAGAACCGCGAAGACGCGGAAGATGTGGTGCAGGACGCGTTCCTCAAGGCGTACACGAACCTGAATCAGTTTCAGGGTCAGTCCAAGTTCTATACCTGGCTGGTGCGTATTGCGGTGAACGAAGCGCTGATGAAGTTGCGGCGCCGTCGGCCCGAGCGCATGGTATCCCTGGACGAAGAGGTCAAGACTGAAGAAGATTCGGTTCCCCGCGAAGTCGCGGATTGGAGTCCGAACCCGGAGCAGCAGTACAACCAGGCGGAGCTCAAGGAAATCCTGAGCAAGACAATTCAGGGACTTCCCCCCAGTTTCCGTACGGTTTTTGTCCTGCGCGATGTTGAAGGGCTTTCGACCGAGGAGACAGCTGAGGCTTTGGAACTTAGCATTCCGGCAGTGAAGTCACGGTTACTTCGGGCACGCTTGCAGTTACGAGAGCGCCTGAGCCGTTACTTTCAGAAGCGTGAGAGCGGAGATGGCAAACAGTGAAGTGTGCTGAGTTTTTGCAGGAACTGACAAACTACCTGGACGGCGTCCTCGACGATCGTACCAAGGCCGAACTGGAAGACCATCTCGCCTGGTGCCACAACTGCTATGTGGTCTGCGACACCACCAAGAAGACCATAGAGATTTACCGTGACTCAGAGCTCTACGAGTTGCCGGATGACTTGCGCAATCGTTTGCGCTCCGCCATCGTGGCCAAGTGCGAGGCGCACAAGAAAACCGGCCCCCGGCAAGCCTGATCCATCGGGTTTCCCCGAAGAGTTCCCGCATGGTTTCCCATTTCAGTTTCCTGAGCTAACTCTCTTACGTACTAATAATTTGCGGCATTTTTAAATCCGCTACCTGCCTCGGCCTCGTATCCTCCAAGAACCTTTTTGATCAAATCTGAATCTAAGTGTTTAGTATGTCGGTAGGCTCGCGTTAGAGGGCGGTAGGGAGGGCAAGATGATTGAGGCATTCATCGACACCATTTTCGGTTGCAGGCATTCTAACTACAGTTTTCCAATCACCATTCGGCCGCGTTCGCGCCGCAATTCCGCGGCATCACTTACTGGAACCTATGTCGCATGTCTGGATTGCGGCAAGGAATTTCCCTATGACTGGCAGGAGATGAAGGTCGTCACTTCTTCCGCCGAAGAGTGGAACCGGGTGCATTCCTTCGCTCCGAAAGAGGCCGCGTAAGACCCTCGGCTGTGTGGCGCGGGCGCCCTCGCCCGCGTGGTTTTGCAATTAGATTGGTCTTTCGACAATTCCAAGCTTTCACGGGCGAGGGCGCCCGCGCCACACAAACAAAAACCGGCGGCCTATTCAGGCCGCCGGTTTTTCTGTCTCAGACGATCGAGCTCTCAGTTGCTGCTGTCATCCCGCCGCTTCAGCGTCGGGCGATCATCGTCATTTCCCTTGCTATCGCTGCCATTCTTGTCGGTTGTGGAGGTCCGCCGCAGGCTGGGCTTCTTGCCGTCATCTTTCTTGTCCAGAATCTTGTGACGGTTCTCAATCGTCGCCAGCCGCGACTTCACATCGTCGAACTCCGAGGTTGACACCACATACTGCATGCGCGCCGGCAGGATCTGCGCAATTTCCTCCTGCGACTTCGCGATCCGGTCCGGCGTCTGAGGATGCGTCGAGAACGCCTTGGCCAGCGTCCCTGGCTTCTTCTTCTCCTGGGCCTGGACCTTTTCGAAGAAGCTGATGAAGGCCTGCGGATCGTATCCCGACTTGTACATGTACTGCATTCCCAGGTAATCGGCCTCGGCCTCGAAACCGCGCGAGAAGTGCAGGAACGTCATGGGCAAAGCCAGACCCGCCGCCTCGTAGCCGGCATAGCCGATTGCGCCGCCAACGAAGATCAGCGGGATCGAAGCCATGTTCATCAGGTTGCCGCGCGTGTTTTCACGCGCCGCGTGGCAGGCCGCCACGTGCGCAATTTCGTGCGCCATTACTCCGGCCAACTCCGCTTCCTCGTCTGCCGCCAGGATCAATCCGGAATTGACATAGAAGAAACCACCCGGCAAAGCGAACGCATTGATGTCGTCAGAGTCGATTACTTTGATTGTAAAGGGCACCTGTGCGTCGGAATTGCGCACCAGGTTCTGCCCCACCCGGTTGACGTATTCAGTCACCACCGGGTCCTGAACCAGCTTCACCGTGGATTCGACCTGTTGGGCATACTGCTTGCCCATGGCGATCTGTTTCTCGACACCGTACCAGTTACCCAGTCCGGTCTTGCAGCCTACGTTGCGATTGCCTACTGCTTCAACATCCGTCTTGCCGCCGTCGTGTTTGACCTTGTCCGGATCAGCGGGCTCGACTTTCGGTACCGAAGGCACGGAAGCGGTGGTTTGCGCAGCATTGTCGGAGGCGTCCTGATCCTTGGGGGCGGAGCTGCCCTGATCCTGTGAGAAACTCCACGGCGCCGCGAAACTGAACGTGAACAGCGCAACCGCTAATGCGAAGAGCCGTAACTTCATGATGGACTCCCTTATTCCGTCGCCCCAAGAGGACTCTGTCTGGATTATACGCCCGCCTGGAAACGGCAATACCGCAGATTTCCCTATGGGGTTGGACGCCAAATCGGGGCCCGGGGTTATCTGGCTATGTTTTGCAGCACGTAGCGACGGGCGTCCCCGCCCGTCTAAGGCTGGGCTCGGCGTGGACGGGCGGGGACGCCCGTCGCTACATACTCGTTCTTCCCCTTCACCGGCTCGATGCCGAAGTCTTTTGTTTCAGCTCGGCCTTGCCTTGGTAGTGCCCCATTTGGCCCTGTGCAGCGAACTTCACCGCAGCCCACAGGCCACCGCCTCACGGGCAAGACAATGGCCGTGAGCCACACCCGGCAGCGCAAATTTCGTGTGATCATTCTTACCCCAAATGTTTGGAGAGGAGCCACAACGTCCAAATCCCGAGACTTGGTAGAATCCTTTCCAACTGAGATGCGTACTCCGGCTCACAGCGCCAAGAGATTGCGCCCGCTGCACCTGCGCATGACTGCGCCCGGGGTCAAGTACTCTCGGCGAGGATTCACCAAGTGAGCGACAGCCAAGTCGAACGGTTTGCGCCCGGCTGGCCGGGGATTTCCCCGCGCTGGACCTCCAGCGCCAAGAGCGGAATTGGTACCGCGCTCAACCTGCACAGCCGGGTATGGTTCACGCTGAGCCACGGCATCCTGAATGAAGTCTATTTTCCCCGTGTGGACCAGGCCTGTACCCGCGACCAGGGTCTGCTGGTCACCGATGGTTCCATCTTTTTCTCCGAAGAAAAACGGAACTGCAAATTTGAAAATGTGCCCATTGAACCCGGAGTTCCAGTCTACAAACTGACCAATACAGAATTGGGAGGGCGCTACCGGATTGAGAAAGAAGTCTTTTCGGATCCTTACCGCAATGTCGTTCTGCAGAAAATCCGCTTCGTGCCTCTACAAGGCAAGCTGGAAGATTATCGTCTCTATGCCATGTTGGCTCCGCATTTGGCAAACTGCGGGAGCGACAATACTGGATGGGTGGGCGACTACAAGGGCGCGCCCATGCTGTTTGCGCAGCGCGAGGATTGCTCCCTGGCCTTTGCCTGTTCCACACGCTGGAAAAAAATGGCAGTCGGCTTCGCCGGGTTTTCCGACGGCTGGCAGGATCTCTCCCAGCACTACCAGCTGACCTGGGACTACACTCGCGCGGCAAACGGCAACGTAGCCCTCACCGGCGAGATTGATCTCGTGGCATGTGGCGGCGAGTTCACCCTGGGGCTGGGTTTCGGCGAGGTCTGGACCGAAGCCGGTCTGCACACCCGTGCCAGCCTGCTCGAGTCTTATGACGAGTTGCGTTCGCATTATGTGTGGCACTGGAAGAGTTGGCAGGACAGCCTGCTGAAGCTCGACGAGCCTCGTCGCGAAGTTGACCTCTATCGCACCAGCACGGCAGTGATGCGTTCCCACGAATCGAAGGATTTCGTGGGAGGAGTCATCGCCAGTCTCTCGATTCCGTGGGGCTTCAACAAGGGCGATGAAGACCTCGGCGGATACCACCTGGTGTGGCCGCGCGACCTGGTAGAGACTGCGTTTGGCTTCCTGGCCGCCGGCGCCGAACCCGACGCGCTGCGCATCCTTCGCTACCTCGAAGCCACCCAGGAGGCGGACGGGCGCTGGGCGCAAAACATGTGGCTGGATGGCCGCCCCTACTGGAGCGGAATGCAGATGGACGAAACCGCCTTCCCCATCCTGCTGGTGGACGTGATGCTGCGGCACTCCCGATTTGTCCTGGGCGATCCGCAACGCTTGTGGGCTGCGGTGAGTCGCGCGGCCAGCTTCATCGTTCGCAACGGACCGGTCACCCAGCAGGACCGCTGGGAAGAAGACGCCGGATACTCGCCCTTTACCCTGGCTGTCGAAATCTCTGGCCTGCTCGCGGCTGGGGATCTCGCCGATGCGGTGGGGCTACCCGATATAGCAACTTACTTGCGCGAGACGGCTGATTGCTGGAACGACAACATTGAGCGCTGGGTCTATGCCAGGGACAGCGACCTGGCGCGCCAACTCGGAGTCGAAGGCTACTACGTGCGCATCGCCCCGCCGGAGGCCGACTGCGCCGCATCCCCGCTGGAAGGATTCGTCCCCATCAAGAACCGGCCGCCGGGTGAGAACACCGCCCGCGCCGCACATCTGGTGAGTCCGGACTCGCTCGCCCTGGTGCGCTTTGGGTTGCGCGCGCCCGACGATCCGCGCATTTTAAACACTGTGAAAGTGATCGACGCGCTGCTTAAAGTGAACTTACCGCAAGGTCCCTGCTGGTATCGCTATAACGGTGACGGCTACGGCGAACATGAAGATGGTTCGCCCTTCGACGGGACCGGCATCGGGCGGGCCTGGCCGTTGCTGGCGGGCGAGCGCGCGCATTATGAACTAGCGGCGGGACGTCCCCAGGCAGCCGAGGCGTTGCTCCGCGTCATGGAGCTTTCCACCGAAGGCGGTCGCCTGATTCCGGAGCAGGTCTGGGACACGACGGATATTCCCACGCTCGAACTTTTTCGCGGGAAACCGACAGGTTCGGCGTGTCCACTGGTGTGGGCCCACTCCGAGTACGTCAAACTGCGGCGGTCGTTGCGTGACGGAAAAATCTTCGACCAGCCGCCCCAGACCGTGCAGCGCTACCAGGTAGAGAAGCAGAAAGCTGCATACTTCGAGTGGCGCTTCAACAACAAGTGCCGAACCATTCCCCAGGGAAAAAACTTGCGCCTGGTGCTGCCGGCGCCGGCCCTGGTCCACTGGAGTTTCGATGGCTGGCAAACCGCGCAGGACACAAACTCGCGCGATCCGCTCGGTATGTTTGTGGCAGATCTGCCCAGCAACCAGCTCGCGGCAGGACGCGAAATCGTATTCACGTTCTACTGGCCGCAAGAACAACGGTGGGAAGGAACAAACTATTCCGTGGTGGTGGAGTAATTGTCATCGAGTAATTGTCATCCTGAGCGGAGTGACTGCTTCGCGAAGCGAAGCAATCGCGCAGTCGAAGGACCCCTATCATCGCGCACTGACTTTCGTTGTCGCCCCGGCTAGGAAGATGCGCAGGGCACCCGCGGCACCGATTGGTGGTAGGGGTCCCCTCGACTTCGCTCGGGGCAGGCTCTTCGACTGCGTGAGTCGATTCGCGAGCGAATCGACACGCTCCGCTCAGGACGACAATTCGCTCCAGTCGCTCCGCGCAATGTTCGAGTACAGCGCTCCCGCGCAAATCGCGGATGCGGTGAGCAAGCCAATGCCTTCCCAGAAAGGCCCCAGCAGCACATGCCCCAGGCCGAACAGCGCCATATACACCATAAAGCAGCCCAGTATCCATGAAAGCAGGTTTCGTCCCAGGTCGCGGGTCTGCGGCACCTCGGGAGCGAGGCGCGCAACCGGCTGCCATCCAGTAATCTGCGGACGAACGCTGCGGTAGAACTTGACCAGCACTTGCTCCGGTTCGGCCTTCGTCACATATGTAACGATCAACCAAACCAGCGTTGTGACTACGGTGGTGGTCAAAGCCGTTTTGGCGAAAACCACCGGGTTGGTGCCCGAGAAAGGCTCGGTCCAGCGCAGCCATATAGTGACGGCCAGAGCCGTCGCCATCGCGGAAATTTCGCTCCAGGCGTTGATCCGCCACCAGTACCAGCGCAGCAGGTAGACGCCGCCCGTTCCCGCGCCCACTTCCAGTACCACTTGCCATCCCGAGCGAATGTCGGCCAGCAGAACCGAAACTCCCGCGGACGCGATCACCAGCAGCACGGTGGCGAGACGGGAGATCAGTACGTAGTGGCTATCATCGGCATCGCGCTTGATGAAACGGCGGTAGAAATCGGAAACCAGATAGGACGCTCCCCAATTCAACTGCGTAGCAATGGTGGACATGAAGGCAGCCATGAACCCGGCGATCACGATTCCGCGCAGCGCCGGAGGCACGTGCTGGCTCACGATCAGCATGTATCCGGTCTCCGGATGCTCCAGGTGCGGGTACAGCACCACCGCAGCCAGCGCGGTCAGGATCCAGGGCCACGGCCGCAAGGCATAGTGCGCCACGTTGAACCAGAGCACCGATAGCAAGCCGTTACGTTCATCCTTCGCGCTGAAAATGCGTTGCGCGATGTAACCGCCGCCGCCGGGCTCCGCTCCGGGATACCAGAAGGCCCACCACTGCAATCCGATGTTCACCACAAACGTGATCACCGGCAAAAGCCACAGCCCTTCCTGTGTAAATGGCCGTGAGAAATCGGGAAAGAATGCGGTAGCATCGCCCGCGCCCGGCCCTGCAGCCGCCCGCATTTCTCTCAGACGGCTCAGCAGCGTGTGCATCCCTCCGGCGGCAGCCACCGCGTACCATGACACTCCAATCACGATCGCCATCTTCAGTGCAAACTGGAACAGATCGGTCCACAGCACACCCCACAATCCGCCGAGTGCCACATAGAGGCCGGTAAACGGAATCAGGAACAGCACGCAGATGGCAAGCGCGTTCCGGTCGCTCACTCCCAGCGTGACCGACACGATGCTGGTCATCGCTTTCGTTACCCAACCCAGGATCAGGCAGTTCATCAGCAGGCCCAGGTAGATGGCGCGGAAGCCGCGCAGAAACGCTGCCGGCTTTCCGGAATAACGCATCTCGGCAAACTGCACGTCGGTTAGCAGGCCAGAACGTCGCCACAACCGGGCAAACAGAAACACCGTCATCATTCCGGACAGCAGAAACGCCCACCACAGCCAGTTCCCTGCGATGCCCTGGGTATAGACCAGGCCGGTGACCACCAGCGGCGTGTCGGCGGCGAATGTCGTCGCCACCATCGAGGTGCCCGCCAGCCACCAGGAAACATTGCGCCCGGACACAAAGTAGTCGTCCACGCTTTTGCCCGAGCGCGAACGGAAATAAAGGCCCAGCATCAGCGTGATGCCGAGATAGAGGACGATTGCCGACCAGTCAAGAAGAGTGAAGTTCATGGCGGGAAAGGATACCTCAGGTTTGCCAGGTTCCAACAAGAAAGTGTTATATAGCGGTTTGTAGCGCCAGATAGGACCCGCAAGGCGGAGTATTTCGCCGAGTGCCTTAAGGAATAGACGTGCGGGCAAGCCTGAGAACTCGCGCGCACCCGTTTTCTGATAGCTGACAGCTGAGAGCTGACAGCTTTAGCCGGTGTACACCAGCTCCACCACGGTGCAATCGTCGTTGAGCGGATTGCCACCACAGAAATTTGCCACGGCGGTAAAGATATCCTCGAGCGTCTCGCTTTTGGCGGCTACAGTTTCCAGACGCGAATCTTCAAAGAAATCGCCACGAGCGTTTTCCGCTTCCGTGACGCCATCAGTAACCAGGATCAGGCGGTCCCCGGCATGCAGGCTGACGTGGTCGCTTTCATAGGTGGCATCGGCGAGCAGGCCGACAGGCAGGTTGCCATGCGGCGGCCGGATCACTTCATGATTGCACACCAGCAGCGGAGGCACGTGGCCGCAATTCACGTATTCCAGTTCTCCATCACGGCGGATGCGCGCAATGATCAGTGTCGCGTACTTTTCTCCGATATGCTTGTGGGTGAAGAAGCGATTGGCGGCAACTACGATATCAATCAGCGGCCTCCCGGCGGTGAGTTGGGAAAAGATCATGCCCTGCAACGTCGAAGCCAGCAACGCGGCTGAAACTCCCTTGCCGCTCACGTCAGCCAGCACCACCGCCAGGCCTTCCTCAGTATTGACCGCGTCAAAAAAGTCGCCCCCGATTTCCTTACAAGAAAGATTCCGGCCCCGCAGCTTCGCAAAGGGGACTTCAGGAATGGTCACGGCCATCAGCCCCTGCTGAATGGATGCGGCGATGGAAAGTTCCTGCTGATAGCGGCGGGAGGCTTCCTCGGCCTGTACCAGCCGCGCGTTTTCGATCAGTGAAGCCGCTTCCGTCGCGATGGCGCGCAGAATGTCGTTGCTCACGCTGGAGATGTCGCGCGACGCGAAGCGTGAGTCCACATAAAGCGCGCCCATGACTTCGGCCGAGCTCTCTGTAGGTACTGCGACGCCTGTGTCCCGTGTCGCCTGCACCTGCGGCTTGCGCAACGGAATGCAGATTACGGTGCGCAGATCGTAGGCCACGATGCTGTGCCGCCCGGCCAGGTCCAGCGACTGGCTGGTGTCCGTGATCACAAACTCGGAATTTGACTTGACCCCTTCGTCCAGAATCGAGTGAGAGATCGTAGTGTCATCGAGAAGAGGTTCGCCTTTTGAGTTGCGTCCCGCGGCCAGGCGCAGGTTGCCCTCTTCGTCCCGCATGAAGACATAGCCGCGCTCGGCGCGGGTCAGCTTCAAGGTCGCGTCCAGCAAAGTCACCAGGATTTCGTCAAGCACGCCCGTGGTGTTCAGCTTGCGAGCCGCTTCCAGAAAGAGCGTGAGTTTTTCCAAATCGGTGGTGTCCGTCGAAATCTGGATGCCCGAAATCTGGCTCAGGAACTCCCGGGCCGTGTTCGAACTGGCGTGGTGGGGATGAAAGATAACGTAAGCGACGTCGCGCACACCAAACTCGACACGGTCGTTGCGCTCGAGCGTCTTGCGCTGCACCCGCTCGCCATTGACGAACGTCCCATGCTTGCTGCCCTGGTCAACCACACAAAACTGTCCATCCTCCGAAGTGATGAGGGCATGGTCGCGGGAGACGCGAGGATCGGCGATAACCAGATCCTTGTCGACCTTGCGCCCGACCGTAAACGGAGTGTGGTCGAGATTGATGGTGCGCTGGTCGTTCCCCTGCACGAAAACCAGGGTGGGAAAAATCCCCGACCCCGGGGACGAAGTCGGGCCGGTGATGGGTTGCAAAGCCATGTGGCGCTTATGTGTCTCCTAAATGTTCAACAACAACAGAAATTGACTCTGATCGGCAGGATTTCGAACTTCGAGCTCAAACAACCCCGCGGCTCAGGGCTGTGAGCGCCTCCTGCTCAGTATCAAAGACTTCAAAAACCGTAGCCAGCTTGGTAATTTGCAGCACGTCACGCAGGCGTTGTCCCAGGCCCGTGAGCTTGATATCGGCGCCTGTCGCCCGGGCGGACGAGAAGACCCCCACCAGTGTCCCCAGACCACCGCTATCGATATAGGTTACGCCGGATAGATTGAGCACCATTTTCGGGGTCTTGCTCAGCGCCTCTTTGAGGTTATCGCGCAGGGCAGTGGCTTCTTCCCCGAACATTACGCGACCGTGACACGACACTATCGTGACCCCGTCTACCAGGCGTTTCTCGATTTTGAGGTTCATACCGTGCCTCCGAAACGTCGCTGGGACGAAGCTTGCGAGAAGATTAACATGATCGCGGCCCAATGCAAGGTCGCCGCCGCCTGCCCCGGTCACGGTTTCAGCGTGGCTGAAGGGTTACCAGCCGAAGCCCTTAACGAGTCGCGGGCACACATCGTGAATAGGCCCAAAACCGCCAGCGGAATACCCAGGCTCGTATAGAGCGGCGCAGCCCAGGCCCGTTGCATCGAGGCCGCGGGCATAAACAGCGACCCCAGCATCAAGCCACAGGATGCCAGCCACGGCCAGAGCACGAACGTCACGCCGACTCCGCATGCGGCCCGGGTGAGCCCGCTTCGGCTCCAGAGATTTCTCCACGAAGCGGCAATAAGAAATACAGCGGGCAAAAGGAGTACCTGGTTGTAGGGAGCGAACGTGGGCACGATCACCAGGGTTACCGCCAGGACCAAAGCCAGCATGGCACTGAAGGCGGCAGAATCGTTGGGAGCGCGCCGGATGTACCAGCCGGTAACGACTACAGCGATTACGGCGATGTAGGCGACTACTCTTCCCAACATCGGCGTGGTCAGCACTTCCAGCAACGAACCCGCTCCTCCGGTGTACTGGCGATAGGCAGCGACAGCCTCCCGAAACTGGCCCATCCATCCGGGCAAAAGAAATTCGGAGGCGGCGAGAAGAACAGTAGTGGTCAGGCCCAGACTCCAGACAAAGCGTCCGCGCTGACGCCAGTCGCTCATCGCCCACAGCACCAGCCACGCCGCCATCGGCAGAGCGAGTTGCGGCTTGATCGTCGCCAGGGCCAGTAGAAAACCGGCGATGACCAAATGTCCGGCCACCAGCGCGGCGGCTGCGGCCGCCATGAGCGCGCTAACCACCAGGCTCAACTGCTGCAGTTTGATACCCTGCACCACGGCAAAGCTGCCAAACGTCAGTATCACCAGGACAGCAATCACAGATTTGGAAGGACGCCAGTGCGCCACGCGTAACCACAGCGGCACGCTGGCAAGTGTCAATATCACAAGCAGCCAGCGGAAACCGGCCTGCACCACGGGAAACGGCAAGCCGATCGTAGGTGCCAGAAGGAAGACTACATGCACGGGATAGGCGAAGCCCTGCTGGTCTTTGGGATCGTCCGTGCGACCGGGATCGAGCGGGCGCCCGTAGTATCCGCTCTGAATTTCACGCGTGATCTCCGGGCTGTAGGGATCGCGATGATGCAACAGCAATTCACGCGCCCCCAGCCAGCGCGGATACAGATCAGAAAGATTTCCCCGCGGGCGCCCGTGGGCCGCGGCATCCCTTTCCTGGTACGGGATGAGCACTTTCTGCACGTAGAACCACATGCTTCCGGCGAACAGCAGCGCCACAAGCAACCCGAGTCTGGAGTCTCTTAGCAATCGCGTGTGCCGGAACAAAAATCGCTACATGTTACAACTTATGCGGGTTGAGTTTTTCTTTGCGTTCTTCGCGATCTTTGCGGTCAAAATCTTTAACCGCAAAGATCGCGAAGAAACCCCGCAAAGTTCGCAAAGAACGGCCGGACCATCTACAAGGCTGGGGCTTCCGTCTGCTCGATCCGGCCAATTTCTCTGAACAGCGCCCAGCACCACCACAACAACACGATCGCAAACAGGTTGTAGTGGCTGGTTCGCATTTCCAGAAACATATGCAGGGGGCTGAAAAACAATAGGACCGGAGGAAGGATCAACATGAGCCGCGTGCGCGAGTCAATCTGCTGGTTTCCGATTAGGTAGTGGATGGTTAGCGTGATGGGCAACAGCAGCAAGCTCAGGTCGTAGGGTAAAGTGTGATAGCTCACCAGCAGGGTGACCACGACGCAAAGTGAAAAACTCAGATCGAATTCAGAGCGGCTGGCCGTTTTCCATTCGCACTTGCGGGCCGCAAACAAAATCAGCGCCAGCGAAATGACCGCGACCGCGATCGCAATCAGCGGCTTCGAAGTGAGTGGCAGCAGATTTTCCAGCAATCCCCGGACATTGGCCATGCGCAGAGGAAAGACGGTTTGATGCCGCTGCATATCCTGCTCCAGTTGCCACACGTGGCCGGGATAGGCCAAGGCTCCCTGCCAGCCGATGATCGCGACGGAAATCGCGGCCAGGCCCACAGCCGTCATCAGAAACCCGAATATCGCCCTGGTTCGTTTCTGCCAAAGCAGTACCAGGACCAGGGGCAACACCAGGTGAAAGCGGAAGAGACCGAGTCCCAGGCAACAACCTGCCGCTATATCGGCGTTGCGCAGAAGGAGAACGTAGACGGCCGCGAAGAGCAGGACCAGGAACAAAACATCCTGGCCTTGCAACAAGGCGAAGAACACGGGAAAGAATGCCACGCAGGCCAGGAGCCACACTGCAACGGGAACCGCCTTCACCTCGGGCAATGCGGGCCGCAGCATAAGCAGCACCAGGGAAAGAAAGACCAGGTTGCACAGATCCCAGATCACAAACGCAACGGGATAACGCACAAACGTAAGAGGAAGAAACGCCGCAGCTTCGAAAGGAGGATGGTTATACGGCAGCGGCCCTTGCCGGATGCTGACGCCGGCCGCAAACTGCTGTTGCACCCGGTACTGCGTCGCTTCGTCGTATAACTGGTGGCCCAGTCCCTGGCGCAGAATGCTGGCGCCGGAGTAAAAAATCGTGAAATCAGGATAACCCTTGCGAATCAAGTCCAGAGAATTCCAGAGAACAACCAGGTGCACGGACAGCATGCCCGCCAGAAACAGGAGCAGGAAGGCTCTGTATTTTTCTTTCGGCATGGGCGAGCACCGTTCGCTTGCGCGAATAGACTACAGGACAAGGCAAATTCGCATCCGGCCAAATGCCACCAACTTTTCGCAAACTAGTTGATCTGTTTTCAACCCGGCGGCTGTTTGTGGTCATTCTCGCTCTGGGATTGTTCGCCATGGCCACTCGCGGCATGGCTGATCCCGACGTCTGGTGGCACCTGCGCACCGGGCAACTCATTCTTCACAATCACGCCCTCTTTCATACCGACCCCTACTCATTTACACGCGCCGGCCAGCCCTGGGTGGACCACGAGTGGCTCTCAGAAGTCATCATGTTCGTGGTGTATCGAATTGCGGGAGCGGGCGGGCTCATTGTAGTGTTCGCAGCGATCATCGCGGCAACGCTGTTGCTGGTCTTCAGTCGTACCCCGGGCCGGCCCTACCTCGCCGCCTTGATGACGCTTTGGGGAGCGGTCGCCTCGGCGCCCATGTGGGGAGTGCGGCCGCAGATATTTTCTCTGCTGCTGGCGAGCATTTTCCTCGTGCTCCTCGAAGCCTCCGAAAAGCGCCCTAACCTGTTGTGGTGGACCGCACCGCTGATGCTGTTGTGGGTCAACCTGCATGCCGGATACCCGATTGGACTGGCGTTTCTGGCGTTCTTCCTGGTCGGCGAAGGGCTCGAAGCAATGGCTGGCTCGGAACCATGGCAGGAATCTGCGCCCCGACGCAAGCGGCTGACCCTTGCGTTGGCGGTCTGCCTGGCACTGGTGTTGGTGAATCCCAATGGCGCGCGCATCTACACCTACCCGCTGGAAACGCTGCGCTCGTCGTCCATGCACAAGTTTATCCAGGAGTGGTTCTCGCCGAACTTCCACGACCCCATGTACCTGCCGCTGTTGCTGATGCTGCTGGCTCTGATCGCTGGTCTGGCAATCTCTCCGCAACGCCCGCGAATCCGTAGCCTGATCCTGTTGCTGGCCACGATCCCAGCCGGGTTGCGTTCCATGCGACACATTCCAATCCTGGTGTTGGTCATGGTCCCGGTTCTCGCTGAGCTGGCCAAAGCCTGGATAACCCGGCATGGCGACAGGCGGATACTTCAGAGAGGTGGCAACCAACCTACCTCTCGTACCCTGTTGGTAAATGTTGTGGTTCTGATTACCTTTGCAGTCTTCACCGTGGCCCGAGTCCGGCAGGTGGTGGGCTCGCAAGCGACCACCGAAGCAAAACACTTTCCCACCGCGGCAGTCACCTTCCTCGAAAGGGAGCGCCCGCCTGGACCAATTTTGAATCACTACAACTGGGGAGGATATTTGATCTGGAAGTTGTATCCCACATACCGCGTCTTTATCGACGGCAGAGCTGACGTATACGGCGACTCCTTCATGGAAGACTTCGGCTCCTGTTACTACGTCACCGATGATTGGCGAAAATCCCTAGAGGCATGGGGAATCCGCACCCTGGTTCTGCCGCCCGATGCCCCCCTTATAACTGCACTCCGGACCGATCCTGCCTGGAAGCAGATCTACGCCGACTCGGAGGCCGTCGTGTTGGCCAGGAACCAGTAACATTCGTGTCGCGCGGACCTGTGCTGAGCGAAGTCGAAGGAGCCCCCGCCCGCGGCCCTTTTCGTAGAAAACGGCGGTTTCCCACCAGTTCAGGAGCCCGGACAGGAATCAAGATAGGTAATGCCCTGCATCAACTTTGAGCTGCAAAACATTGCATATCGGACCTTAGAATTCATGTGAATCCTCGGCGTGTTGTGGGGTCGTTTCAGTTTCCGCTCTTAGTGGGAGGTCAACATGATGCGTGTTTTGCGTAGCTTGCGGGAAGAAGCGGGGCAGGACATTGCGGAGTACGCAGTCATGCTGGCCGTAATCCTGGCAGTAGTCGTCGGCACAATCCGGCTGATCGGATCGAACGCTAACAACGTTTTTTCCGCGGTCGGAAGCGCCATTCAGTAAGTTCATAAAGCTCAGCACCTTCCCAACAGGACCGTAAGTAGCCAGGGCGGCCCCTGCCGGATCGGGGCTGGTTCCTTGGACCCATTTCCTTCCTTTTCCCCAAGGCAGATCTCGCTTGCAGTGCTTTAGCCCCCTCGATTTCGATATACTGGATGGTTAATAGGTGAGCGCAAAAACGCCAAAAGAATGCAAGAATTTGTCGCTTGGCAGGACGGCAGCAGGGTATTATGGGCAGGGGATTAACAGCCAATTCGTTAGGCTGGCGCGTAAGCTGTTGATTCGGAAACCACAACAAAATCGTGGGGGCAGCAAGTAGCTGCACCAAGAGTGCTTAGCGAATTGCATGGTCAAGGATGGGATTTTGTGCCCATCCACCTGATTCGATGGAGGACACACAATGTCAACGAGAGAAAGAGTTGTAAATCTGTGGCGTGACGAGCAAGGTCAGGACATCGCGGAATATGCCGTGATGCTCGCCGTGATCCTGGTGATCGTGGTGGGAACAATTCGTCTGATCGGTTCCAACGCCAACAATGTATTCTCGTCGGTCGCCAGTTCGGTCCAATAGCGAACCTTTCGCCGATGCAGCACGCGGGCGATGCGCAGTTGGGGAATCGCTGTCGACGACAGGGCCGTTATGTGCCGGGAGTTTGTTGCCCCAGTGTTAGTCCCGACCGATGAGCGAGAGAAGTCATTTCGTGGCATAGTCTGCGTTCGCGCATCAACTGGTATCAGCCCCCAATTCGGAAAGTCGGAGTTCGGCGCGGTGCGGTCACCGATCGCCATTTCGGATGGTGCCGCGCGCAGTCGCGGCGATTTCGACTTTGAGGAGCAGGCATGAATCGCACCCGCCTTTTGTTGATCGGATTTGTGGCTCTTGCACTGGGCGCCGTCGTAAGCTTCGCGGTGTATCGCGCCCTGCAAACCCGCGCGGCCGGTGACGCGGCCCCCGGCGTGGACGTGGTGGTTGCGGCCAATGACGTGCCGGTAGGCGCCAAGGTGGAAGAGAAAGATGTGAAGCTGGTGCGTTTTCCCGCCGCCGACCTGCCCCCCAATTGTTTTCACCTGAAAACCTCTGTCGTGGGCCGAGGCGCAATCCTTCCCATCGCCAAAGGAGAATTTTTTCTACCCAACAAGCTGGCCGGGGAAAATGCTGGGTCCGGAATGCCGTCGCTGATTCCACCTGGAATGCGCGCCGTCTCGGTTCGGGTCAATGAAGTGATCGGAGTTGCGGGTTTCGTTGTGCCCGGAACTCGCGTCGATGTCCTTTTGACCGGCAACCCCACCAACGCGCCCGACCAGCAGACCACGACGGTGCTGGAGAACGTCGCTGTAATTGCCACCGGTCAGAAGCTCGAGCGCAACACCGCGGGCGAACCGCAACTGACTCCCGTGATCACCTTGCTGGTTTCTCCCGGCGATGCCCAGAAGCTCACCCTGGCCACCACTCAGGGCAAGATCCAACTGGCGTTGCGCAATCCGCTGGATACCAAGCAGCAGGAACTGGCATCGGTGGCCACCAGTGCGCTTTACGGCAGAGGTGCCGCTCCTCCTCCGCCGGTCGCCTCCTCGAAGCCAAGAGTGAACAAGCACACGCCCGTAGTGCAGGCCACGTTGCCTCCGTCGGCCTATACGATCGAAGTAATCAAGGGAAACAAAAAAGACATTCAAAAGTTCTAGGACAAGTCAGCATTCCAAGGAAGACCACATGCCGATCTGCTCCCGCATTTGGGAGAAACGCGAACTGAAAACGAGCCAGGCGCTACCGGGGACTTTGCAGGTTCTGCTGCTGTTTACCGCGTCCGTGATGGCGATGGGCGTCCTGGCCACAGCTCAGCAACCGGCTACCCAACCTCCCCCGGAGCAAACTCCCGTTCCCGGCCCCGAGGCCAGCTCACAAGCTCCCCAGGCCGAAGCTCAAGGGGCTGCGCCTCTGCGCGTCCTGGTGGGCAAATCGCTGCTCATCAACACCACCGAACGGCTCAAAAGAATTTCGGTCACCGATGACGCCATCGCGGACGCCCTGGTGGTCACGCCTACGCAGATTCTGGTGCACGGACGCGCCGCCGGCGAAGTGTCATTGTTGATCTGGGACGAACTGGAGCGCTCCCGCAGCTTTGATTTGCGGGTCGACGTAGATGTCCGCGCCGCGGCCGAAGAAGAAAAACGCGTCTTCCCCGATGAACAGATTACGGTCTCGCCGTCGCGTTCCGCCATTGTGCTTTCCGGCCACGTTTCCACCGAAGACGTTTCCAAGCGTGCCGGGATGATTGCCGAGGCCTACTCGAAAAACGTGGTCAACGTATTGACCTTCGGTCCGGTGGGGGCGCAGGAAGTTCTGCTGGAGGTGAAGTTCGCGGAGGTCGACCGTTCGGCGGTGACCCAGCTGGGCATCAACCTGTTTGATCTGGGAAAAGGCAATACTGTCGCGCTCACTCAAACCGGGCAATTCGGTTCGCTTCAGGTCCACAACACCGCCACGACCACGACCAACAACGGCAACGGCACTAGCACTACAACTACAACCGCGACCCCGCCGACCTTGAACGTTTCCGACTTTCTCAATCTTTTTATCGCCCGCACCGACATTCCTATCGGCGCGGTGATCAAGGCTCTGCAGCAAAAGAACCTGTTGCAGATTCTGGCCGAGCCCAATCTGATCGCGGTCAACGGGAAAGAAGCCAGCTTTCTGGCGGGCGGAGAATTCCCCTTCCCCGTGGTGCAGCCCAGCCAGGGCTTTACCGCGGTAACCATCTCGTTCAAGGAATTCGGCGTGCAGTTGAAATTTACGCCTGTGATCATGCCCAACGGCAACATCCATTTGAAAGTGGCGCCTTCGGTCAGCGCCCTGGATTTTGCCAATGCTCTGACCATTTCCGGATTTACCGTACCCGCCTTGAGTACGCGCAAGGCGGAAACCGAGTTCGAGCTGCAGGACGGCCAAAGTTTCGTGATCGCAGGACTCATGGATAACCGGGTGACCGACCTTTACAATAAGGTGCCGGGCCTGGGCGACATCCCGATTCTGGGCAATTTTTTCCGCAGCAAGAGTGCGCAAAAGAGCAATTCTGAACTGATGGTTCTGTGCACGGCGCGGCGCATTTCCCCGAGCACACAACCACCAGCGCTACCCCTCACTCCCAAGCCGTACATGGAGAAGGAAAAGTTCGATAACAAGAAGCCGTCGGACAGCAATCCGCCGGATACTAACAAGAAGTAAAAGCCGGAACTGCTTTCCCGGCAAGACACAGTTCAGGCATCCGCGGGATTAAATTTTGGGAGAGTCTGCAGGGGGCCAGAAGTAGGGGGGCGGAAGGACGATGCCCGAACTTTCAGTCGTCATTATCGCGCAGGATAGCGAGCAGCGCGCGGTGCTGCAGGTGCTGGTCGATGGCACCAGCGTCGCGCGCGCCGTACACACCTGCACCAGCTATCCGGTGGTGATCACGGACCCGGTTCTGCGCCGCGTCCAGAGCGCGAATCCCCAGGTCGTGCTGGTAGACGTGCCTGCGGACAACCATACGCTGGCCCTGCGCGCGGTTGAATTGATCCATCAGGAAGTGCGCGACACGGTCATATTTGCGGTGGGCAGCATGGCCCAGCCGCAAGTCATCGTGAGCGCTATGCGCGCCGGCGCGCGCGAATACATTGAGCGTCCCACCACCACAACCGATCTACTCGAAGCCTTCGTCCGGCTTACTACATCGCAACGAAAGCTGGATCGCGGAGGACCGAGAGGAAGAGTTTTCACCGTGGTCAACGCCAAAGGGGGCAGCGGCGCCACCACCACCGCGGTGAATCTGGCGCTGGCCTTGCACTCCGCCCACGGCAACGTCGCGCTTGTAGACATTGCGCCCCTGGGGCACGCCGCCTTGCACATGAACCTGAAGCCGATGTTCACAGTGGCGGACGCGGTCCGCAATCTGCATCGCCTGGACAGCTCTTTGCTCGAAAGCTTCATGACCAGGCATAGCGGAGGTCTGCAACTGCTGGCCGGGGCGGGTACCCCGGTCATCGTGGAACCCGCCACGGCAGAATTCGCGCGCCTGTTCGATTTGCTGGTTGGCCACTTCCGCTACGTCGTCGTCGACGCCTCATCGCGAGTGGACGCGACTACCCGGCTGCTGTGCAATCTTTCCGAAACCGTACTGCTGGTCGCCCATGCTGACGTAGCCTCCCTGTGGAGCGCGTCCCGGATACAGCAATATCTGGGCGAGACCGGAAGCCGCGAGCGCGTACGGCTGGTGCTGAACCGTTTCCGCAAGATCGCCGGTTTCAGTGAGACGGACGCGGAAGCCGCAGCCGGAGTCAAGCTGCTGTGGAAGATCCCAAATCAATATTTCGCCGTTTCGGCGGCCATCGATCGCGGGGTTCCGCTCATGCAGCAAAGCTACAGCGAGATGGCCCGATCGTTTGCCGGGCTGGCTTCCAGTTTGACCGAAAACGATATCGAAGTGAAGCGCAAGGCGTGGTCCCTGTTCAAGACGGTCTAGGGGCCTATCCCCGCAGGTACTTCTGTTACCCCCGGCAGTTAGCAAACCGGAGCAGCTTGCGCTAGGCTAGGACTATGGCGAATTTGCAGGCTTTCGAGAGAACCGAGTACCAGCAGGTCAAAGCCGATCTTCACCGCAAGATCCTTGACCGCCTTGACCTGGAGAAACTGGGGCGCACCCCCAGCGACGCTGCCCGCGAAGAAGTCCTGCTGCTGATCCGGAATACGGTGAACAGCGAGGCGGTGCCACTCAGTTTCGCCGAGCGCGAGCGCCTGGCCCGCGAGATTCTGGATGAGATCTTCGGCCTGGGCCCGCTGGAGCCCCTGCTCAAGGATCCCACCGTATCCGACATCCTGGTCAACCGTTACAACAAGGTTTACGTGGAACGCGCGGGCAAACTCGAGCCCACCGGACTCAGCTTTAAGGATGATGCGCACCTGATGCAGATTATCGACCGCATCGTCTCGCGCATCGGAAGACGCGTCGACGAGTCATCCCCGATGGTGGACGCCCGACTGGCGGACGGCTCACGCGTGAACGCCATCATTCCTCCGCTGGCCATCGACGGCCCTTGTCTTTCCATTCGGCGTTTCGGCCGCGACCCGGTAACCGCCCGCAATATGCTGGAGAACAAGACCCTGACCGAGCCCATGTTGGAATTGTTATCGGCTATGGTGAAGGGCCGCTTGAACTTCCTGATCTCGGGTGGAACCGGCGCCGGCAAGACCACGCTGCTGAACGTTCTTTCCGGCTACATCCCCAATTCGGATCGCATTGTCACCATCGAAGACGCGGCCGAATTGCAGATGAAGCAGGAGCATGTGGTGAGGCTGGAGACCCGCCCGCCCAACATCGAAGGCAAAGGCGCGGTGCGGCAACGACAACTGGTAATCAACAGCCTCCGAATGCGCCCCGACCGCATCGTGGTCGGCGAGGTCCGCGGCGAAGAAGCTTTTGACATGCTGCAGGCCATGAACACAGGTCACGAAGGCTCGCTGACCACGGTGCACGCCAACACGCCGCGGGACGCCCTGGGCCGCATCGAGAACATGTGCTCCATGGCCAATCTCAATATCCCGGAGCGGGCCATGCGCCATCAGATTTCTTCGGCGATTCATGCCGTGGTCCAGATCGCGCGTCTCTCCGACGGCACCCGCAAAGTAATGACCATTTCCGAGGTGACCGGCATGGAGGGGGACGTCATTTGCATGCAGGACATCTTCAGCTTTGAACGTCAGGGGATTGACGAGAATGGTAAGGTTCGCGGCACGTTTCGTGCCAGCGGGATTCGCCCGAAATTTGCCGACCGCCTGGCTACCGCCGGCTGCCGGCTTCGTCCCGCGCTGTTTGAGTCGAAAATGGAGGTCTAGTGTTCGTGGGGTTTTGGCCCTGCACTAAACAGTTCTAAGTAGATGATCGCGGGCTTCAGCCCCTGAGGTAGTTTTCAGCCGCCTGGTTCCAGAATGTTCATCCTCATCGCCATCTCGGTATTCATCGTGGTCGCGCTCGCCGTGTTTGTCATCTTCTCTCTGATGGATGAGCGCAGCTCTAAAGCGCGCCTGCTGCGCGAACGTCTTTCGACCGTGCAGAAGGCTCCGGAGCGCGAACCCGGCGAAGAACTGGCGCTCCTTCGGGATGAGGTGTTGAGCAAGATCCCCGCCTTTGACAACCTGCTACGCCGCTGGCCTCGAATCGCCAGGCTACAAACCATGCTGGAGCAGGGTGACGTAAAGAGCCGGGCCGGCAATGTCGTGCTCCTGTGCCTGCTGAGCGGAGCCGGGGTTGGGCTGCTGGTTTTGCTGTTCAGCGGTTTCCCGCAATTTGCCTGGCTGGGCGCGCTGTTAGGGGCCTTCCTTCCCTACTCCTATGCCAGCTACAAACGGACCAAGCGCTTCCAGAAATTCGAGGAAATTTTTCCCGAAGCGATTGATACCCTGGCCCGGGCGGTGCGCGCCGGTCACGCCTTCACCACCGCACTGGAGTTGATCGCCAACGAGATTGCCGAGCCGGTCGCCTCCGAATTCCGCAAGCTGTTTGAAGAGCAGAAATTCGGACTGCCAGTCAGGGACGCGCTGGTGAATCTAACGGAACGCGTGCCCCTGGTCGACGTCAAGTTCTTCGTGACCGCAGTCATGCTGCAGCGCGAAACCGGCGGTAATCTTGCGGAGATTCTCGACAACCTGTCCTATGTGATTCGGGAGCGATTCAAGATCATGCGCCAGGTGCGGGTCCACACGGCGCAGGGACGCATGACCATGATGTTACTGATGGGACTGCCGCCCATCATCATCGTCACCATGCAGGCGATGAATCCGAGCTTCATCCGGCCCCTGTTCCAGGATCCGATCGGACACGCCCTGATCGTGGTGGGCATCACCTTGCAGACGATCGGCTACTTCGTGATTCGAAAGGTCATTCAGATTCAGGTTTGAAAAATGGCTTTAACCCTCGCAATCGTATTGTTTTTGACCATAGTCCTGGTGGTGTTTTCCTTCGGGGCCGCGGCCTACGCTCCATTCTCGGTGCTGGGCTCACGCCTGCGCGCGCTGGGCTGGCAGCGTACTGAAGCCAAGGAAAAGCCGGCCTTCAAGGAGCGCCTGGAACAGGCGCTGGATCCGCTCAGCAAAGCCCTTCCACTTTCGCCCAGTGAAGTTTCCCGGGCGCGCAAGTGGCTGATTCAGGCGGGGTATCGTGAGTCGCGCCATGTGACGATCTATATGGGCACCCGCGTCCTGCTCGCCATCGTGGGCATGATCCTGGTGGTCGCCATCAAGGGGGATTTCGATCTGCTGTGGATGATCGGAGTGGGAGGATTCGGCTTCTTCGTTCCTCGATTCCTGCTCAAGCGCATGATTCGCGACCGCCAGCGCCGCATCACTCTGGCCTTGCCGGATGCGCTCGACCTCACCGTAATCTGCGTGGAAGTAGGACTGGCGCTCGATCAGGCCCTGATGCGGGTGGGCGAAGACCTGCGTCATGCCCATCCCGACCTGAGCGATGAATTCTATCTGGTGAACCTGGAAATGCGGGCGGGCAAGCCCCGGGCCGAGGCCCTGCGCAACCTGGTGGAACGGACCGGCGTGGACGATGTGCGCGCCCTGGTTGCCACCCTGGTACAGACCGATCGCTTTGGCACCAGCGTCAGCCAGGCGCTCCGGGTTCATTCCGATTCGCTGCGCACCGAACGTCGGCAGCGCGCCGAGGAACAGGCCGCAAAAACTACGATCAAAATGATCGTTCCCCTGGTGTTGTTCGTTCTCCCCTCCATCATTTTCGTGACTCTGGGCCCGGCGATCATCCAGCTGTTTCGTATCCTGATGCCTGAGGCAGGACATTGAGAGCGCCTTTGCTGCAGGGTCAAACTCAGGAGTTGTGATGCCGGTACCGGGTCCTACGGGATACGCCCTCAATCGAACGCGCCAGGCCTACCTGGCAACGCGTTTGCGCATCGCGGAAACCCACTGGTCCCGCTTCTGCGGTCTCATGTGCTCCGACGCCGGCAGCTTCCCCGCAGGACAAGGTTTGTGGATCGTTCCCTGTCACGGGGTCCATACCTTCGCCATGCGCTTTCCCATCGATGTGGTCTATCTGGATGGCGACAAAGTTGTGATTCATCTGGAAGAAAATCTGAAGCCGTGGCGTCTCGCCCCGGTTCGGCTGCGCGCAGCTTCTGTTCTCGAATTACCGGATCGAACCCTGAGTTCTACTCGAACCGCCATCGGGGACAAGATTGAGATTTCTCTGGGGAAAGCCGGGGAAGAAGGCCGCGCGTGAACGATGCCCCCAAACTTCTGGTGGAGTGGTCCTCGCCATGGGACGAGTTCCGCACTGCCATCCGGCCTGCGCTGGGAAAGTCGCCGCAGTCGCTCGCGGGTGAGGCCCCGGTCGGACTCTTCCCCTACCGTGGGATTCTGATCTCATGGGTTCTTGAGATCGCGTTGCTGATCGCCGTCATTGTGCTGCCGGCCAAGCTGGCCAGCTTGCAGCCCTTTGAGCCGCCTCCCAAACCCAAATACGACATCATTTACTATTCCGGCAACGAGTTGCCGAAGACCGAAGACGTAGGTGGAGCGGAGGCCGGACGTTCCGGCCGGTCGGGGGGACGCGAAGCCCATCATCCCACTCAGACCATCCGCGTGGCTCGCGGAAGCACTCTGCGTGAGACTGTTGTAGACGCGCCCAAGCTGGACCTGCCGAAGTCAAATTCGGCAGTCGCGAACCTGCTTGCTCTCAAGGCACTCCCCGGACCGGCTCCTGCTGAAGGCATGCGGTCGTCTTCGCGTGCGCCGACTTTGCCACAAACGGCGGTAGCGCCGGCTCCGCAAGTGGACCCCAGCCAGTTGCAGAAAGTGCCTCAACTGAACGTCGGCGTGGTTCCACCGAGCGCCGCCGCTCCGCAGCGCGAACTGGCGCAGCTTCATCTGCCCGGCTCCCAGGTCATGGAAGTGGTTGCGCCGCCGGTCTCGGCGCCCGAGCAAATGACCAATATGAATCCGCGGCTGACCCTGCCCGCGCCCAACGTGGTTGCGCCGCCGCCCGTCATCACGCGTGAAACGCCGACTATGGGCCCCGGCTTCGGTGCCGGCGACTTGCAAAAGCAGGTGGTTCCACCGACCGTGCAGGTAGGTGACGCTTCAGCACAACGCCGTGCGATCAGCGGGATTGGCAGTGCTTCGGTGGTGCCGCCCACGGTCCAGTTAGGTGCGGGATCGGCGCAGCGTTCCGCCATGGGAGGGCTAGGCACAGGGACGGCTGTGGTGCCACCTCCTCCGTCAGTTTCAGGCGGAGGCTCGCTCTCCGGTCAAGGCCGGGGAAACCGCGGCGCTGGATTTGGCGGCCCACTGGACGCGGGCCTGGCCGCAGCTCCACCCAGCAGTAACGGAGGCGGAAGCACTTCGGGGGTGGTCGTTTCCAGCCGGCCCGGATCCCAAGTCGGCGTGCCCGGAAGTGGCGGCACCGGCGCTTTAGCGATGTCTCCTTCGGGAGGTGACAAGCCCGGGCTCGGTGGATCGGGCGGCGGCTCGGGAATCGGACGCGGTGACGGACCGGGCAGCGGGTTCTCCGGCCCGGGTCCGGGAGCCGGTAAAGAAGGCACCGGTCCAGGCTCCGACCCCATGGCCCGCGGCGGAATTTCGCCCTATCCCGGGACCGGTGGCGCGGGCACAGGGACCAATGGAACGCCTGCCATGCCCGGAGTCTCGGTAAAAGGCGGCAGCAGTAACATTGTGACCCTGCCAAGCTTTGGTTCGGGAGCCAACCAGTCGCCGGGAGCGGGGCGCTCGAACACCAATCCCGTCAACAAGGGACCAGACATTACCATCGTCGCCACTTCACGCTCCGGAGGTGCTTTCAATTTTTACGGCGCGCTCAAGGGCGATAAGGTTTACACGATCTACATCGAGACCACGCTGGGCACGGCAGTGATGCAGTTCGCCGATCCCGCCTCGGCAACTCAGGGCTATGCAGAAGACCTGACGGCACCCCAAGCCATGCGCACCGATGTGCCGGCCGGACTGCCCAAGGCTCGTCTCGTGATCGGCTGCGTGCTTGACCGCTCCGGATTAGTGCGCCGGCCAAAGGTCCTCGAACCGGCTTCGGCGGTTATGACCAGCAAAGTTCTGGCCGCTCTGAATGGCTGGAAGTTCCGGCCCGTCTTGCGCGGCAATGAGCCCATCGAGGTCAACGCCATCCTCGGATTCAATATCGACACCAATGATGTGTTCTAGGCCGGCTTAGTAGCAACTCTGAAGACCTCAAGATTTCCATTGGTGGCCGGGGAAGGGCACGACTTGAGTCGTGCCGTAACGCGCTCAGCGTCGTCCGGCTTTAGCCGCTGCGGTTGGCTGTTTCAGCCGCGCGCTTTCAAGGTGCAGCTCCGCGGAGAGATGCCATCTCTACGTCTTGCGCTTGAACAGCACCGCCGTGCTATCCCGGTAAGCCACACTCCACCCGGACGTCTCTTCGAGCATGTTCGCCAGAGCTGACTCTGCCGGCACCAGCACCCAGTTCACCCGCTTCTCGTTCAAAAACTTGTTCCAGTCGGGAGTCAGACGGATCGCCCTCAAGTAATCTTTCAGGAAATCGGCTCCGTAGAGATCGTGGCGGTCGTCCACGAAAACCCTGGTTTGCGGATAAAGCCGGTAGATCAAGTACCCGCCCCAGACGTCAGGAGCGAATATGGGCTCACGCAGGTTGCGCTGAATGATCACCGCGCTGGCTTGAACCGGAAAATGCTTAGGGTCGAAATGAGAATCTATCCATCGCCGGTCACCGAGCTTGCCCTGGTTCGCACAAACCAATATTCCGAGAAGCAGGGCAGTAAGCGGCCACAAGTGTCCCGAAAAACGCGTCTCCATTTTTCCCACGCGCGACGCAAACCCTTCCCAGCGCGAAAACCAGGTTCGCAGCCGCGACGAAAGCTCCGGTGCGGTGCTCGCTTCGCCAACCGCCTTGGTCAGCACCGGTCCGATGATCAGGGTGAGCAGCAGCGACGAAACCGGAAGGCTGCGCGAGGCATACAACCCGCTGTAGGCGGCGAAGAGAATCACCAGCAACCGGGAAAGTGACGGCTTATTCTCCACCACCGCCAGCGCCACAATCGTGATCAGCAGGATCGCCACGAAACACTGCTGGGCCACACCGTGAAAATTAGGCGACAGGAACTCGTCAATATGATTCATGAGCCAGCGGTTTGAGAGGTACCGGTAAACGTGCACGTGGAGCTTGTAGCAGTAAGGATTGATCAGACTTGCCATCAGTGACGCCGCGGCCACCGCTCCCAATTGCCGGAGTTGAACTGCGCGGCTTCGCCGCTCCTCCCCGTCATCACAGCGGAAATACCGGATCGCATCGCTCACCACATAGAGGCCAAGCAGCACCAGCCCCACAACAAAGCCTCCATGAAGGTTGACCCAAAGCAGCATGAGGACGGGCAGCCACCACAACCGCCGGCTGCGCTCGGGAAAATCTGTTGAGCTGTCCAGTAAATGGAACCAGATCAGTGTTAAAAGCCAGCTCAGTACGTGCGGCCGCGCCAATAGATGGATGGTGGAGGCGCCCAGGGCTAGAGCCAGCAGAAGAACCGCTACAGGCAGGTCAGCGCCCCCCATCAGGGCCAGGCGAAGGGTTAGCGCGAAGGTCGCGGCAATGATCACTGCCGAGAAAAAGACGACACCGTTCAGACCGAACCAATGATGGATGGCGGCGATCTTCAGGTCGTACAGCCACTCCCATGCATACCAGGGCTGCCCACCCATGGTGACGGAGAAGGGGTCGCTCCGCGTGATCGAATGCGAAGACAGCATCAGTTCGCCGTTGCGGATGTGCCATCCGATGCTGGCATCGCCCAGCAGTCGCGGGGCCAGCACTCCGGCTGTCATGGCCACAAGCAGGATGATGAAAATCAGATCGGCAGCGGAGGGGACGAGCAACCGAAACCACGCCGGCGGCAAGGCGGCCTGGTTCTCACCGGAATAAGGTGTCGATCCGCGAGGCGCCAACGTTTCTCCGGAACCGGGAACGATGAACTAAGAACTGGCAACTGAAAATATCCATCCGAAATCCCGAACTCAAAGCCCGCGTGACACGGTCGCGCCAAATCCAGGCAGCACTTCCCTTTTATAGACTTCCAGGGTCTGCTCCTCCTCGCCGCACATCAGGTAGATATTGAACTGGGTCACGCCTACCTCGGCCAGATGCTTCAGCTTCGCGCGGTGCTCCTCCACCGGACCCACCAGGCAGAACCGGTCCACCACTTCATCGGAAACGAAGCTGGCATTGTCGCTTCCCACTTCCGCGTGATGCTGGTAATCGTATCCGCTGCGATCCTGCACGTAGGAGGTAAGCGACGCGGGAAGATCCTCCGGTTTGTACCGCGATACGAGGTCGACGACATGATTTGAAACCAGCGCCGGAAACCATCGCACCCTCTGCCGCGCCACGTCAAGGTCGTCCGAGACCCAAACCGGAGCGGCCGCCATGATCTCGACTGACTTGGGATCGCGCCCCGCTTCTTTCGCTCCTTGCCAGACGAATCCCAGACACCAGGCAATCAGATCGGGATCGGCAAACTGCAAAATCACGCCATCGGCGATCCGTCCGGCCAGGTTCAGAACCTTCGGTCCATAACCGGCAATCCACACCGGCGGCGAGCCCGTCGCCCACGGGATACGGGTGGGCTGTCCCTCGTGGTGAACTTCGTCTCCTGCAGTCAGCTTACGAAATGTGATCACTGCCCGCTCCAACTCCGCGGGAGTGACAGGCTTTTTCCCGAGAACACGCCGCGAGCTGTCACCGCGCCCGATTCCCAAATCCATGCGCCTGCCGGAAATCAGGTCCAGAGTCGCGAAAAGACTGGCAGTAACTGTGAGGTCGCGGACCGCGGGATTGGTCACGCACGGGCCCAGCCTCATTTTGCGAGTCGCGTCCGCCATCAGCGTGAGCAGCGGATACGGTTCTTTCCACAGCACGTGGGAATCGAAAATCCAGCCGTACTCGAATCCAGATTCCTCCGCCTGCCGGGTAAGCGCAACGATCCGCTCCACTGGCATATCCGGTTTGATGGTGATCCCGAACTTCATGCCATTCCCTCTCGCAGCTTCTCGTACCAGACAAAGCCGCCGGTGAATGGAATAGAATACATCACGCTTCCGCCCGGACAGGCGGTACTCTCACAACCCAGGGGATTAGCGAATGGGGTTCGACACCGTCATCACCAACGGTACTGTGGTTACTGCGACCGACACCTACCAGGCCGACGTCGCGATTGAAAACGGGCGGGTTGTCGCCATGGGCGCCACTCTTCCCCGGGACAACGCCATGCGCCTGATTGAGGCTGCTGGCAAGTACGTGTTTCCGGGCGGGATCGACGTCCATACCCACCTCGACATGCCTTTCGGCGGCACCACGAGCGCCGACGATTTTGAAACCGGCACCCGTGCCGCAGCTTTCGGTGGCACCACGACGCTGATCGATTTCGCCATCCAGTACAAGGGACAGTCGTTGCGCACGGCCTTCGACGCCTGGATGCAGAAGGCGTCCTCCAAAGCGGTGGCTGATTACGGCTTTCACTGCATCATCACCGATCTCCCCGACGCCCAGCTCGCCGAAATGCCGCAACTGGTTCGCGAAGGGATCACCACCTTCAAGCTGTTCATGGCCTACCCCGGCGTTTTTATGCTCGACGATGCCAGCATCTTCAAAGCCATGCGCACCTCGGCGAAAGCTGGCGCCATGGTCTGCATGCACGCGGAAAATGGCGGCGCCATCGACGTGATCGTCAAGCAGGCTCTGGCCGAAGGCAAGACCGGGCCCAAATATCATGCGCTCACGCGCCCGACTACGGCTGAAGCCGAAGCCACCTCACGCGCCATCGCGCTGGCCGAGATGGCCGATGCGCCCGTCTACATCGTGCACCTGAGCTGCAACGACGCGCTGGAAAAAGTCCGCGAGGCCCGCGATCGCGGCCTGCCGGTCTATGCTGAGACCTGCCCGCAATACTTGTATCTTTCTCTCGAAAATATGGACGCGCCCGGCTTCGAAGGAGCCAAGTACGTTTTCACCCCGCCGCTGCGTGAAAAATGGCATCAGGAAAAATTGTGGCAGGGCCTGAAGCACGACCATCTTCAGGTGGTTTCCACCGACCATTGTCCGTTCTGCTTCAAGGAACAAAAAGAAATGGGCATCGGCGACTTCACCAAAATTCCCAACGGCGGCCCGGGGATCGAACATCGCATGAGCCTGGTCTACTCGGGCGGAGTGGCGCAGGGACGATTCAACGTAAATCGCTTTGTTGAACTGGTAGCAACCACGCCCGCCAAGCTGTTCGGCCTCTATCCTCGCAAAGGCACCATCGCGGTAGGCAGCGACGCTGACCTTGTGATCTTCGATCCCAAGCGCGAGCACACCATCAGCGCCAAGACCCACCACATGCGCGTGGATTACTCGATGTTCGAAGGGATTAAGGTCACGGGAATGCCGGACATCGTACTATCCCGCGGACGCGTGCTCGTCGAAGGGGATAAGTTTTTTGGCCGTCCGGGCCAGGGCGAGTTCATCAAGAGAGGCGCCTGCCCGGCGGTCTGAGCCCAAACCACCCCTGTCATCCCGACCGGAGCGCAGCGAAAGCGAGCGAAGTGGAGGGACCTGCTTTTGGTGGTGAGGTGATATTGGTTGACGTTTCGGAGTGTGCCGTTGGGCAATCTGCCGACTAATCTGTGCCTGAAGCAAAGGGCTTCTCCGGCATCCGCGGCGGCGGCCGGAGTCCGAGGCGTCGACAAAGTTAACCTGGGATTGTTCTAACGAGCGAAAAGCAGGTCCCTCCACTTCGCTTGCTGGGCTGCGCTCCGGTCGGGATGACAGGGTGTTTGTGTCTGATTTCGGACTCAGTACACTAGTTGCGAGCTTTAGATGATTCTCCAAAGCTCGAAAAAGGAATTTGCACAATGCCCGTTACCCTCACACCCGCCCAAGAGGAGCAAATGCTCTCGGCCGCCCGCGCCGCCTTCAAGAACGCCCACGCCCCCTACTCAAATTTTCGCGTAGGATCGGCAATCCTCACCGACCGCGGCAAAATGTATTCCGGCTGCAACGTAGAAAACGCTTCTTACGGGCTGACAATCTGTGCCGAGCGCAATGCGATCTTTGCTGCAGTGGCAGCAGAAGGATCGGGCATGAGAATCAACGCCGTCGCTGTTGCCACCGAGCGCGACGTCCCCTGCGCCCCGTGCGGCGCCTGCCGCCAGGTCATCTACGAATTCGGTCCGGAGGCGGTGGTTTTGTTTCGCGGCCAGTCCGGCACAGAGCAGATGCCGATCACTAAATTGCTGCCCGAAGGCTTCCGTTTATGAGTAGGTAGCCGCCATGCCACCTATCCAAGAGAATGTTCACAATCAGCGGGAAAACAACTTTCCGGAAGCGAACGTCTTCGGCAAGAAAGAGATCTTATTTCCGGCCGTGAGAACCGTATAGTCACGCCCGATGTAGCATGCTCAGATTGGGTGGGAGCCGCGCGGGCGGCGGCTTCCACCCTGAAATCCTCTTCCGACATCAAGCGGCGGCTAGTCGGCCTTGTACTGAACTAAGACATTGGCTAAACTCGGAATGATTCTGCATCCGGTTGGGGCGGTGCTCACACTCATTGTGATCGGCGCGCCGGCCGAATAGTTCACCGAGATCGTTCCGCTATCATTTAGCGCATTCGTTATCGTTAACGTGTGAGTTCCGCTAATCGTCCCGTCACTGACCTTCAACACAGCATTCACAGTGCATCCGGTCGGACCAATCTCGAGTTGTGTCTGAATGCGGGTCATGGTGATCGCTCGATCGGGCGTAAACGTAGATGCGGTGAAAGCCGGCGTCAGGGTAAGCAGGAACGAATTCCACACCTGGCTTCCTGACGGCCCAGCGGGTCCGGTTGGTCCACTTGGTCCAGCTGGGCCGGTCGCTCCCGTAGGACCCGGCAATCCTTGTGGACCGATAGGACCCATCAATCCTTGAGGTCCGGGAGGTCCAGCGGGCCCCGGAGGACCGGGAGGACCGACGAAGAAGAAGGCTTCGTTTGTGCCCAGGGTCGAACCGTTAATGCCCCCGACGACGTAGAGGGTGCCGTCGATCACTCCGGTTCCTACAAGGCCCCTTGCCGTTGGCATGGGTGAAACCGCACTCCAGGCGTTGGAACCAGGGTTATAGGCGTTGACTGCACTGAGGTAGCTGCCCCCATAACCGCCTACTTCATATAGCAGACCATTCAGCTCGGCTGCGCCGGGGAAAGACGCGATGTTTGGCGACGATGTCTTTGTTGACCAGGAGTTCGTAACTGGGTTGTACGCGTAAACCGAACTAACCTGCGTGCTGCCGTCGTCGGGAGAACCGCCAACCGAATAGAAAATCCCGTGGACAACACCGCCCGCGTTGGACCAGATGGCCTGCGGCATTGGAGCAAGTGCTGTCCAGATGCCGGTCGCCGGACTATAGGATTGTAGAGTTGAAAGCTTTACGCTCCCGGGGCCCTCGCCTCCCGCCACATAGATCATCCCATTGATCACACCCACCGCCATGTATGCCGGAGATTGGGGCACTGCGGAAAGTGATGTCCAAGAGTCAGTCGTGGGATTGTAAGACTCGACCGCGCCGCAGCCACAATCGCCTCCGATGGCATAAATGATTCCGTTTACAACAGCTACGCCAGGAGTACGCGGCGTGGGCATCGGTGCTTTGATACTCCAAGTGTCGGTCGCAGGGTTGTACGCTTCGTTGGTTCCAACCAAACCCGAGACCCCACCGTTGCCGCCGATCGCATAGAGGATGCCATTCACTACGGCAACTCCTGGACCCGTGCGTGGCGTCGGCATTGGAGCCTTCGTCACCCAGGTGCCGGTCTGGGCTACGCCTTGGCCAGCGAGAACGACCAGCCCGAGAAAAGTTGCAAGCAAAGTTCGGTACTTCATTTTTTCGTCCTCCTTTTAGTTGGCTTGGTGAGTGGGTAACAACCAGGCCCGAGCGAGCTCAGCAACAGCGCGTTCCCACTGCTTCAATGTTTGAGGGAATCCTGGGATCGGAACCGGGGCCGGCTCAGTCGGACGTTGGGGAAAATCGAGGAAGAACGCTGTCCGGCTTAAACAGCGTCACAATATACGTGGCAGCCTGGGGCGTCAAGTTTGCGTGCCTTCCTGCCACCCATCCCAAATTGGGAATGAGAAAGAAAAATGGAGACTGAAGCACGTGAGAGCGATGATTCTTGCTCACCTTAGAAGATTTCACGAAGCCCTTCCCATCACGCCCCTGCGCAGGGTAAGCTTCCCTGCTTGTAACCGGCCCCTGGCATGCGCCCGCTCGACATCATCAGCAAAAAACGCGACGGCGGTGAACTCTCTGCCGACGAAATCCAGTTCCTCGTGCGCGCCTACACGAACGACGAAATTCCCGACTACCAAATGGCGGCGTGGCTGATGGCTGTGCTCATCAGAGGAATGAGTGGACCCGAGCTGAGTGCGCTTACGTCGGCCATGCTGCATTCCGGCGAAGTGCTCGATCTCTCCGATCTCCCCGGCGCCAAGATCGATAAGCATTCCACCGGCGGTGTGGGCGACAAGACTTCGCTCATCATCGCCCCGGTGGTTGCGGCGGCTGGCGTTACAGTTCCGATGATCAGCGGGCGCGGCCTCGGCCACACTGGCGGCACGCTGGACAAGCTGCAATCCATTCCCGGCTTCAATATCAATCTGTCGTTGAGCGAGTTCCGCCGCGTCCTGAAGGCCTGTGGCTGCGGCCTGATCGGCCAGACCGCCGAGATCGCCCCTGCCGATAAGAAGCTTTACGCTCTCCGCGACGTGACTGCGACCGTTGAAAGCCCCAACCTGATTTGCGCCTCCATCATGAGCAAGAAACTGGCCGAGGGTGTCGATGGCCTGGTGCTGGATGTGAAGACCGGCTGCGGTGCGTTCATGAAGAGCGAGAAAGACTCGGTTCACCTTGCCGAGCTTATGGTCGAAACCGGCGAACGTATGGGCAAGAAAATGGTCGCGCTGATCACCGATATGGACCAGCCGCTGGGACTCAAGGTGGGAAACGCGCTCGAGGTCGAAGAGTGTATCGAGGCCATGAAGGGCGGAGGTCCCGCCGATTTGCTTGAGGTTTCGATTGAACTTTCCGCGTGGATGTTCTTCCTTGCCGGTCGCTCCCCCAGCGTTGATCAGGGACGCGGGCTGGCGTCTGAACTCATCGCCAATCAATCCGCCCTCAGGAAATTCCGCGAGATTATTACGGAGCAAGGTGGGGACCCCAGTGTGATCGACGATCCCAGGCGCTTGCCGCAGGCGCGGCACCAGTCGCCCTTTCTCAGCCCGTCCAGCGGATTTGTTGGTTCCATCCAATGCGAGCAGGTCGGCGTGGCCAGCCTGGTGCTGGGCGGCGGCCGTGAGAAGAAGGAAGACGTCATCGATCCCGCGGTGGGTCTGCTGCTGCACAAAAAAGTGGGCGACCCGGTCCGCGAGGGAGAGCCGCTCTGCACCATTCATTACAACTCCGACGCCCGGCTCAACGACGCTCGCAGTCTGTTGCAGCAGGCCTATCGCATCGCGGAAAGACCTCCGGCAACCAGGCGGCCGCTTATCCACCGCGTGATTTCCGGCAAGGGAGCGCGGGCATGATCGAGACTCGACGCAGATGCACTGCCAGGCCCCAGGTCTGGAGCGGCGGTCAACTCACAAGTTGCACGACGAGGAGGCACGAATGGGCCGTCTGACAGGACTTTTAGGCTTGGTCACCATGCTCGGCCTGGCATATCTGTTCTCCACCAATCGCCGCGCGATTCGGACCAAAACCGTGGTAATGGGACTCGTCCTGCAGGTGTTGTTCGCCATCTTCGTGCTGCGCTTCAGCTTCGGCCGCAATCTTCTGGAGTGGGCCGGTCACGGCGTCGAAAAGTTTCTGGAGTATTCCTTCGCGGGCTCGCAGCTCGTGTTCGGTGAACTGGGTAGAAAGGGTGGCCAGTTCGGTCTTATCTTCGCCTTCCAGGTTCTCCCGACCGTGATTTTCATCTCCGCGTTCTTTGCCGTGCTCTATCACTACGGCGTCATGCAGTTCATTATTCGCCAGGCAGCGAAGCTCATGATCCGGATGGGCGCCAGCGGCGCCGAATCACTCGACGTTGCCGCCAGCATCTTTATGGGCCAGACTGAAGCTCCGCTCACCATCCGGCCTTATCTTCCCTCTTTGACTCGCTCCGAATTGATGACGGTCATGACGGCGGGCATGGCACACGTTTCCGGCGGAATTATGGGCGCCTACATTCTCTACGGCGTCGAGGCCAAGCACCTGCTGAGCGCGGTCATCATGACCGCTCCCGGCACCATCCTGATGGCGAAGATGTTCGTGCCGGAAACCGAGGAGCCGGTTACCAGCCCTCAGCGAGAGGCGATAGAGGGCCAGACCCCGCCGCCCGTGACCGATATCGATTCCGAGGCCATGCCGAAGGACGAAAACGTCCTCGGGGCCATCACCCGCGGCACCATTGACGGCCTCCACCTCGCCCTGAACATTGCGGCCATGCTGATTTCCTTTCTCGCTCTGATCGCCCTGGTGAATGGAATTTTCGGCGGTATCCACAACCACGTGTTTCACTGGTTTCCCTCCAGCCTGGAGCAGATATTCGGGGTGATTTTTGCGCCCATCGCCTTCGTCATCGGTATTCCCTGGAAGGACTGCGGAGCGGTTGGCAATCTGCTGGGAACACGCATGGTGATCAACGAGCTGGTCGCTTACGGCATGCTGGGGGCACAGAAAGCCACGCTCGATCCGCGGTCTTTTGCGATCGCAACCTTCGCACTGTGCGGCTTCGCGAACTTCAGTTCTATCGGCATTCAGATCGGCGGTATCAGCGCACTGGCCCCCAACAAGCGCGGCGAACTAGCCAAGCTCGGTTTCCGAGCCATGATCGCAGGCACCATGGCCAATCTGATGTCAGCGTCAATCGTCGGCATTTTGCTGAAGTGAGTGCTTACGTGTGGACGCGGGCGACTCGCCCGCGGGGCTCTGAGCATTCTTACAATGTCAGATTAATCGGCCTAAAACCCAGGTCCCTCGACTACGCGAATCACTCGCAAGGCGAATGATTCACTCCGCTCGGGATGACACTTCTGAGTTTTGATTCAGCTCACAGTGGGACCGACGCTGGCGCCACGCCGGATGCTAGGTCAACCCAGCCCAGGCCAGGTTGGCGAACTGATCGACAGACGTAATTGTCGGCGGCAGTTCCAGGGACTCTATGGTCTTGCTGACCATCATCTGGTCCAGAATTAAGGGAATCTCAAAAATGGCGTAATTCTTGTACTGGCTGACGTTGTGACGAAGTTCTTCAAATGTAGATTTGTCGAGTAGTTGCTCCACCGCGCTCCCGATTTCACGGAAATCAGGAACGACCATTCCCAGGCGCTTTTCCATCAACCAGGTCCCGTTGTATCGCTCCTGCGGCATGGTGCATGAGTTCCGTTCCACGATTACCGGAAGGCCGAATTGCAAAGCCTCACTGATGCTGCCCGGGCCCGGCTTGCCGACAAAGAAATCCGCCAGGGACATAAAATAGTCGACCTGGGTGGTGAAACCCTCAATATGCGCAGGTTTGGCAAGCCGCAGGCTCTTGATTTTCGCGGCCAGCTCAACATTGTGACCGCACAGAAAAATCAACTGAACCTGGTTTCGACTTTGATCCATTCTCCTGGCGATCTCGAGCATCGATGCCGAGCCGTGACCTCCGAACATGACAATGCCCGTCGGCATGTCGGCTTCCAGGCCAAGTCTTACCCGCTCCTGCCGGCGATCGATGGCCGGTTTGCGGTAGAACGACGGCTTCAGGACCATGCCGGAGGTCTGATAAATGCGCTCCCGGGAATGTCCCATGGAAAGGGCCTGCTGCTTCGCCCGGTCGCTCCCACAGATAATGAATTCGGACTCATGCTCAATCCAGAAGTTCGGCGGGTAGTCGGCCAGGTCCGTGAGCAGCGTGACAAAAGCCGTGCGCGGCATCTCTTTGCGAATGCTCTCTGCCAGGCAGCGGTTGAAATGGGGAATAACGGAGAGCACGAGATCGGTGGGATTTTCCGACCAGTACTTTTCCAGAATGCGGATGATGCGCGCGTGGTGCAATTGGATGGTGCGCCGCAGGATGACCAGCAATTGCGGCGTCAGCCGCGTCCAACCTTTTCGGAGCAGCAGGTTGTATCCATCCTGAATGCGCAACCCGGTGGCCTTTTGAACAAAATCAATCGGCTGCAGCAGCTCTTGCAGGTTCAGAAGCCGGACATTCCAGGGAAAATACTGGTCTTCGAGAACGGTCTTCAGCGCCCCCGCCGCATTGCGGTGTCCGCCACCAGCATCGTGGAAAACAATCGTGAGGTTGCGCATCGCCAAGCTCCGTCCCCAGCCGGAAAGACGCTAACACTTATGAGTGTCGCAATTGGGCCTTAATGGAAGATCAAAGCTTCATGAATTTTCTGTGAATTCAGGGCAGGGGGAACAGGTAACGTTACTGCGGTGTATGCAGGAAGCTACTGGCAAAAACCGGCTAGGACTTCCCTTCCTCGGGTACAACCTCCGTGCCTGATCTCCTGAAACCAAAGTGCAGAATCCACGTGCTGGGCGAGGCCTTGCCATTGACCTGAGCCGGAGCGAACTTCCACTGTTGCGCCGCTTGCATGGCCTGGCGAGAAAAATACTTGCTGGGTCCGGTGGTGATGAAAGTCGCTCTCGCCACATTCCCGGAGGAATCCACTTCCAGCTTTACAGTGACACGGAGCGTGCCCGAGAGGGTGTTTCTCGCCGACTTGGATACCTCTGGCGCAATTTGCTGGAGCACTTTGCCCTGAGCGGAAGGTCCACCCGACTCTCTTGTGATCGGAGGAGCAGCCTCGGGAGCCGCAGTCACTGCGCCAGCGGCTTGATTCCGTTTGCCGGCCTTCTGCGGGGAGGGTTTCGTTTCAGCCGCCACAGGCGTGGTTTGGACGTTGGGCGCCGTGTGCGGTTGTTCGGGAACTTGTGCCGGCGGTTGTTCAGTAGAAAGCTGCGGCGAAATCGGCACCCCAGTAGAAGCTGGCTGGGTCTCCGGCTGCCGATTCAGCAGCTTGGGGCCGATCAGCAATGCCGCTCCCAGCAGTCCCACTCCGGCCACCGGGAGGATGTAGCGCCACTTCGCGGACGCCGCAGGTATCCTCAAGGTCGACGGCTTCTGCGCCATGGATGACGATGGTGACAGTGACAAGCCTGGGTTCGACCGGAGCCGGCCAGCGATATCAGTCACCGTGCATCGGCGTTGCGGATCACGGCGCAGGCAGCAATGCGCAATTCCCATGAACGGAGCCGGCACAGTTTCCGGCACTGGTTCGGCCATTCCCTCGCAGGCAGGTAGGCGCTGGGTCAGAGTTTCCATCAACGTCATGCCCAGCGACCAGATGTCCGATGCCGGCAAGAGTGTTCCATTCGCGATCTCGGGCGCGTCGTAGAGGCTGGTTTTCGCGTCAGAGCGAATCGGCTCACCAGCCCGTACCAGGCTGTCGCTCGAGAGTTTCAGCTGATCATGCGCCGCCAGGATATTCGACGGCTTCAACCGGCCGTGCACCAAAGAATGCCCATGCAGATAAGCCAGCAGGTCCAAGGTTGGCCCCATCATGTCGCGCACTTCTTCGGGCGTGAGCGCACGTTGGGGAAGAATCTGCGCCAGATTCTCTTCGGCATACTCCATCACTACATAAAGCAGGACAACGCTATCGAGCTGGCAGCTTCCCGTCTCAAAAAGGCGCAGCAGGTGGGGATGAGACAGCTTGGCGGCGAACTCCCAGCGTGCAAGCTGCGTCGCGGTAACCGCCGGATCCACCGCCATGAGTTTGATGGCGGCTTTCTGCGGTTCCCGTCCACGGCGTTCGGTGAGGAACACCACGCTGTGCTCCGAACCGCCCAGGTATTGGCGCAAGGGGAAGGTGTTGTTAACCACCCGGCCCTCCCACTGCTTCCAGTCCCGAACCATCCTGGTCCCGGTTTGTCCGCTAGTTTGCATCACGGCTATTGTAAGCGAGCCCCACCCTCCGTGAGCGCGCCTTTTTGCACCGGAGATGGGACTTTGGTAATTGGGGGGAAGGCGGATTGAGTAATTGGGAAATTGAGTAATCGGGGAATTTGAAGGCGCCGGGCCTTTTCAATTACTCAATTTCGCAATTACTCAATGGCCTATCCCGGTCCAGGCTGCGTTTCGCCGCGACGATTCGATCACAGCGGAAATAAAGCGCATGCCGGCCACGCCATCCTCGACGGTAGGCACCAGCAAGGACAACGGGTCGGCCGGCCGCCCTTCAATTCGCGCGCTGATCTGCTCTGCCATGTCTGCGTATAGTTGGGCAAAAGCCTCGAGGTATCCCTCCGGATGGCCCGACGGCACCCGGCTGGCATGCGCCGCCACTGGACTCGCAGCCGGACCCGCGCGGTAGATCAGACTGGGGGCCTTCCCCAGGGCAGCGAACCAGAGGCAATTCGGATCTTCCTGCCGCCACTCGATCCCCGCCTTTTCTCCGAAGACTCGCAGGCGAAGGCTATTCTGGTTCCCGGGAGCCACCTGGCTGGCCCACAGAAGGCCGCGAGCGCCCTCCGCGAAGCGCAGCATGATTTGCACGTTGTCGTCGACCCGGCGGCCGGGCACAAAGCTTGTAAGCTCGGCAGCCAGCTCCTGGCACGTCAAGCCGCTGACAAAACACGCCAGATTGTAGGCATGAGTGCCAATGTCGCCCAGAGAGCCACCCGGCCCGCTTTGCGCGGGATCGGTGCGCCACAATGCCTGTTTCTGCCCGGTCTTCTCCAGCGGCGTCGAGAGCCAGTCCTGCGCATATTCCACCTGCACCACTCGGATCGGGCCCAGTTCCCCGCTGGCCACCATCTCGCGCGCCTGCCGCACCAGGGGATGACCGGTGTAGTTGTGGGTAACAGCGAACAAAAGGCCGGTGCGGCGGACGGTCTGCTCCAGATCCAGAGCGTCTTCGAGAGTAGTGGTGAGCGGCTTGTCGCAGATTACGTGAATGCCAGCTTCGAGAAACGCCTTCGCCGCCGGATAATGCAGATGGTTCGGGGTGACGATCGAAACGACATCAATCCGGTCCTTACGGGATGCCTCCGCCGCCGCCATTTCGGCAAAACTGCCGTATGCTCGATCCGGCGCGATGTAGAGATCCAGTGCAGCCGCTCGGCCCCGCTCCGGATTCGAAGACAAAGCTGCCGCCACCAGCTCAAAGCGATCATCCAGCCGGGCCGCGATGCGATGCACTGCCCCGATGAACCCGCCAGGACCGCCGCCGACCATGCCTAATCGCAGGCGGCGACCGAGCTTACGCTTTGTGTCTGTAGTCACTCGTTCTCTCCGGTTAGCTATCACCTGTCAGCTTTCAGCCGTCAGTAAGATCATCAATGGAGGACGGGCGTCTCGCTCGTCCAGCCGGGCAGGGACGCCCGGCCTCCACTTGAACTTACTGATAGCTGGAAGCTGAGGGCTGAAAGCTTATTCCACTCCCAACATCCTGCGATTCGCCGCCTGATCCGCGCCCGACCCGGCGAAGTCATCGAACGCGCGACCGGCTGCCTGAATAATATGACGGGCGATGAACGGAGCGCCCTCAGCCGCCCCCTGGTCGCTACTCTTTATACAGCATTCCCACTCCAGCACCGCCCAGCCTTCGAATCCGTACTGGGTCAGTTTGGAAAAGATGCCTCGGAAATCAACCTGCCCGTCGCCCAGTGAGCGAAATCGTCCTGCCCGCTCGATCCAGGGCTGATAGCCGCCGTACACACCTTGCCGTCCCGAAGGATGGAATTCCGCATCTTTCACATGAAACATCTTGATGCGGCTGTGATAGAGATCGACGAACTGCAGATAGTCCAGTTGCTGCAGCACAAAGTGGCTGGGATCAAAAAGCAGGTTGCATCGGGAGTGGTTCTTGACTTGATCCAGAAACATCTCAAAAGTCGCACCATCGTGCAGATCTTCTCCAGGATGGATCTCGTAACATAAATCCACTCCTGCGTCCTCAAATGCGTTCAAGATGGGCAGCCAGCGCCCGGACAACTCGGCGAAGGCGGTCTCGACAAGTCCTGCGGGCCTTTGCGGCCAGGGATAGACATATGGCCACGCCAGTGCTCCGGAAAAAGTGGCATGCGCCTTCAGCCCCAGGTTCGCCGACGCTTTCGCCGCCAGCCGCAATTGCTCAACTGCCCACGCCTGCCGCGCTCGCCGGTCTCCGTGAAGCGCCGGCGGGGCGAACCCGTCGAACATCAGGTCATACGCTGGATGCACCGCGACCAACTGCCCTTGAAGATGGGTCGAAAGCTCGGTGAGCTGCAACCCATGCTTCGCCAGCGTACCTTGCACTTCTTCGCAATACATCTTACTTTCTGCGGCACGCTTCAGGTCGAACAGCCGGCCATCCCAGGAAGGAATTTGAACGCCTTTGTAGCCCAAGCTACCCGCCCAGCGGGCAATATCTTCCAGATTGTTAAAGGGAGCGGCGTCACCGGCGAACTGCGCCAGGAAAATGGCCGGCCCCTTGACTGTTTTCATCGTGTGCAGCTCCGATCCGACGGTCGAAGAGATGGGAAGCGAATTCGGGCTTTAAGTCGTCGACATTCGCCAGATAATTTACACCAGCGGGAACACATGTGGTCAATTTTGACCAGTCACAGCCATCCCGCTGTGGGAGTATTTACTTACGGGCGGTTTCAATCACCCGCCAACTCCAAACCATCCGGAGAATGAACGAGGGTCCACACCCGTGTCTGGCAAATTCCTCAATTCTTTTCTCGCACTGTTCGAATCGATCGCTCAGCGGTACAAAACGCTTGTCCGAAAAGTAAGGCCCAGGCTGGGCGATTTCGGATCCCTCACCGTATGCCCGTCCTGCCACCGGATCACCTCAAAATATAAGGCCTTATGCCTGGAGTGCGGGAAGTCACTCAAGACGGGACTGCCAGAGTGGGATGATTCGGGAAAACCGATTGTCGATACCTGAGGCGCTCAGTCGTGCAGAACAACGTTTAGCAGCGAACTGTGGACCTGCAGCCCGCCCTTTTCACCACCCGCATAGTTGATGAAACCCATTTTTCTGAACCGGTTCATGAAAAAGCTCACTCGGGACCGAGTGGTGCCGACCATTTCGGCCAAGGTCTCTTGACTGATCCTGGGAACCACAGGCTGAGGCACGCCTTCCTTGCCAAACTGAGCCACCAGAAGAAGAATGCGGGCCAGCCTCTTTTCGCTGGAATTGAACAATTGATCGACCAGATCTTCTTCGTAGCGAATATTCCGCGCCAGCAAATAGGCAACGAACATATCGGAGAAGGCATGTTCGCGGTGAAGCGCGTCCATCATTGCCTTTTTTTCGATCCGCATGAGCTTGCACTCGGTCATTGCGGCCGCCGATCCCATACGAAGAGGCTGGCCTGCCAGCGCTCCTTCTCCAAAGAAATCGCCGTCACCCAGGATGCCAATCGTCGCTTCCTTGCCGGCCTGGGAAACGACGGTTAGCTTCACTTTGCCCACCTGGATGTAGAAAACCGCGTCCGCCACATCGCCTTGCGCGAAAATGACGTGCTTTCTCGGAACCTCGATCGTTTTTCTGCCGCTGCCAATCGTCGCCAGAAAAGTGTTGGGCTGGAAACCGTGATTTTTTCGTGACGGCGTAATAATCTTCATCCTGTTTGATTTTAGCCCCGAACGACAGGGTGCGGATAGCTTAAGCCGTAATGGTATCAATGATGCCATTCCCGGAAAAGTCCCTTCAACTCTCCGTCTTGTCTGCGGCCTCTAGACGCCGGTCCCGGTGCGGCTCGGTTCGCGGCTGGCCCGTACTAAGCTCACACTGCTCCCCTGGCTTGGCGCCACATGTAGGGCAACGAACCGCTAGTACTTGCTTACGTGTGGCTTTCACCGTTCCATGATGTCGCGTTGGGGTGCAATAAGATGGTCAATATTGACCAGACTGCCAAAACACTGCAGAAATTCCAGAAAACATTCGCCGGATTCAACAGGCAAGTCCCGCGTAAGCTCCGATCGAGCGTCGGATTCTTGGCGCGGATCGATTTTAGGAGGCCGACTCGCCGCTCTCCGAGTGCTGTTCGGCCAGGTGGCGCTCAAACACTTTTTCAAGTTTAGCCCGAAGGAGCGTTGCCGTGACATTTTCGCCCTCGTCGAGCCGCGCGAGCAGAGTTGCGCCACAAGCGCAGCAGACCCCGGAAATATCGCGTTCGCGGTTGGGGCCGATTTGGCGAACGTCGCTCAAAAAAATCGACGGCCCATAGCTTTTGACGGAGTGAAAACGTGTCCAAACAATTAACGGGCACGGGTTCCTTACCCTTTATCAAAACCCAGCCGGTTTTTTTTCAGAAGCTCAAGCTGATTCAACGCTTCGGCGATGGCTTCGCGTTCAGCGTGATGGTCCGAGTCTTTCCTGATCGCTTCAAGGCGCAGCAAAACCGCTGCCTCGGCCACCTCGACGCATTTGAAAAGGCGGGTTGTGTCCATTTCGTGCAAAGCCGCGTCATATTCACCCTGCCAGAGAAAACGCGGGGATGCAGAGGGAGAGCAGTGCTTCTCGTCGGCCATCGGCGACCTCCTGTTCACGGGAGAACATCTGTGTCACAAGAGACCGTCACCCAGTCGGGGCGCGGCGGAAGGTTGTGGTAAGACAAGTACTACTCTACGCCGATTGTTCCCCTGCCACAATTGCTCAGATTTGGTGGCGGCGAGTGCACTCGAACCACTGACCATCTGCTGGAGGAGCACGAGTTGGGGGAGCGGCTGTTGGAGCGGGTAGGCGAGCACGTGCAGGCAAATGGACTGCGCCTGAGTACAGGGACGATCGTGGATGCGACCATTATCAACGCTCCGAGTTCGACTAAGAATGTGCGGCAGGAGCGGGAATCCGGGTGGGCTACTTCGGCTTCGCGTCGGGATCCAACTCCGGCCTACGGATCCCTGCCATTTCCAGCGCCTGCAGCACGAATGAGTTCCAGGCAAAGACGCGATGGTACCCGAAGAAAGGATGAGCCGGATCGGTGGCGAGATACTCCTGGCTGGTGGGAAAATCCGGAGAGGCATTGGTTTCGGCCCAGAGGCGGTTCGTGATCGCATTGTCGGCTTTGCTCCAACCGTGGAGCTTACCCGCGACATATCCGCATATCTCAATTCGCATCCAGCTCCCGCCGTTGTAGTAAATGCCGTCCATGTTGTGGTTTGCGTAGGTGGCTCCGTGCTCGTCACTGATCATGGGATGCCATGTGTCCGTGAAATAGCTCCAACCCTTTTCTTGGTTCGTCAGACCGATAAAGATCGGCCGCACCGTGCCACCGATTTCGGGATAGGGAGCATCCAGGCGCGGCACTAACAGCGGAATGCGATCGAGATGATTGACCAGCATCTCATCCGTAAGTATTTTTCGCTTGAACAACCAGAGCGAGAGAAACTCCGGAAAGATTTCTCCGAAGCCGATGGCATCCGCAATATGGCGAGCCGGGCGTACCCTCTTTAGCACGGGATCGTAGTAGGAACGATACGCTTCCTCTGCTTTGCGAATATAGTCTTCGGAGATCTTATCGCTCACACCCGAGATCTCCAGCGCCTTGATCACGCGCAACGTCACTGCCAGCATCCCCTGATTCTCACAGATGTCCGAAGTGCCTTCGGGATAGCGAATCACGTCGAGCTGCCCCATGACGAACTGCGCCCAACAAGTGCCATCGTGATTTCGGTCATAGGTTCGCAGGCAATAGTCAGCGGCCTTTCGAACTTTGTCCAGCGGCAGCTTCGTGCCAAAACGGTCTCGGTTCTGAATCGCCCACATCAGCCACAAGGGAGTTGAGTCGTTCGCCTTGCGCTCCAGATTGGCCATGTTGGGTTCCACCAAGGTATTGATGGCTCCGCTCTCTCCCTGGTTTGCCGCCCAGACATCGAACACTCCCTCGTTCAACTCACGATTGTGTATGCCGGCCAACGCGAAGAAACTGTCGCGGAGATACATCTCGCCGGCCGCGGAATACCAGATACTTGGCGCCAGCATCGGCGTTCGGCCCTGCGGCTCGGCAGCCCAGGAGAGCATCATCAGATCTGCATACAGGATCTTCTCCGTCTCCCCTCCGTGGAAGCCCAGGGCATCAGCCAACCTAACCTGGCTGGCCAAACGATATCCGCGAAGCGTGTCCGGAACCTGGTCATCCACAAAAATGAAGGAGGTCTTCTCGTCCGGGCGGTCCATTTCGAGGCGATGATAAGGCTGATGGTGGGTCGCGAGGCGGCGAACTTCGAAAACCCGGAATTCGACCTGGAGGGGACTCCCCAGCGCTTTGAGCTCGCCACCTTGTTCGGATTGCGCCGCGGAGATAAAGATGGCGCCTCCGCCCCCTCGTCTTGAGTAGAAAAACGCAGTAGTTCGGAACTCGGACCATTGAGTTGGCGATTCAGGAACCCGGTCGTCATACAACGTAACGTTTTCAAGCTGGTGCAGATCCCTGTCCACGTCCAAGAGCTGCATGGCAAAGGCTTGCTCCGACCGGTACTCAAGGTGCAGCGAATACACTTCGCCATCTTTCGCAGGAAATGGAATCAGCACCGCAGCGTCGCTACTCTTTAGAGACAAAACGGTTGATCCATTCCGCTCTTCCAGGTCTAGTTTGCCCTGCTTGTGCCAGAGGGAAACAGCGGGCAAAGAAATGACCTCACTGGCGTTCTGGTTCTCGGATTGCACGAGCGCTTCACCGAAGGTCTGCTTTACAGCTGGTTTCCCGGCGCGGGGGACATAGTTCAGATTTACATCAGGAGTTTGCAGCAGAGCGGGCTTCAGTGGCTTCCCATCGCGGCGAATGATTCGACTCCAGTGGTTACGATAGCCGGAGTCGGTAAGCAAGCCCACCGTGACTCCAGTTTTCGTGCGGAAGCCAGCAGCCGGATAGTACTCACGCAAAGCTCCACCCTGGCAATCCGCCTGATTGAAGCTCCAGAACTTTGCCGGTGGCTCCAGCGGTTCCAGAGAATTCGTCACCTGGAAGAACAACATGGACATATCGACCTGATGAAAGCGTATCCGCTTTCGCACTACCTGAGGGGTGATGACCTCGTACTCCACCCGGGCAACCACCGTGGCATTTAGACTGGGTAGTTTGCACTCGCCGTGCAAGGTTATGTGCGTCTCGTCGCCCGTCCACGCACTGGCCCTCCAGTCTTCCGTGCGGTCTTCAAGACTTCGTTCTTCATTCTGAAAAATGGCGGAAAACTCTCCTCCGCCCTTGTGCTGCGCGACCGGTTTACCGCCGCGAAGAACAGTCACGCCGTAGCCATCGGAACTGTTACCGGCGACTCGGAGCGTCAGCTTTCGTGCGCCGGCATCCACTTCCAGAGCGCCAGTTTTACCTGAGGTCGCGCCCCATGGGACTATCCCAGCAAGACCGGTGGCGAGCGATGTGCCGATGAACCGGCGACGCGACACTTTTGAACTTGCCAATACTCTTTCCTTTGTCATTTTCAATGGTGCAGGGGGAGGATTTCCGAGTCTCAGCGATCGGGTGCGGTCGCTACTCCCACGTGCTTGTCCGCGCCACCGTAGTAAAAAAGCCAGCGCTTGGCGTCATGAACGAGTCCCTCTACGAACACAACATTTGGGACCTGTCCGACTTTCTCCCACTCCGGCCCCGGCGTAAACACCGGTTCTTGAGCGCGCGCCAGAACCTTGGTTGGATCTTTCTTGTCGAACAAAACCCACCCCGTGCGGTACACCAGTTTGTCGTCGGCGCCGTTGTAGATCAGGAGAATGCCCTGCGCCGTCATAACTGGCGGTGGTCCCGGTTCCACAACCTGGGAATCGAACGCTCCCGGGCGGCTCGACAAAATAGGGTGTTCAAGCGCATCCGTCCAATGGATCAGGTCTTTGGAAGAGGCGACTCCCATCTGACTGGACTTACCCTGCGCATCGGCCAGATAGTACATCCAATATTTGCCGCCGATTTTCCTGGTGACAATCGCACCTGACTTGGTCCATCCCACATTCCACTTGCCTTTGTAAGCCGGCATGATCACACCCTGCCGCTTCCAGTGCACCAGGTCGGTAGAGGTCGCCAGACAAAGCTGCGCGTCTTTGCCGGTTGGACCCATTCCATCAACGTTGTTGTATCCCGTATAAGTCAGGTAATACGTATGTCCGATCTTTACCAGCCGGGGGTCTTCGACACCACCCCCTTTTTCATACGGGGCCTCCGGACTCATGACCGGCTCCGCTCGCCGGACAAAATGAATGCCATCATCGCCCGAACCGTAACCTAGGGAGGAAGTGCCTTTACCGTCTTGTGCCCGGTACAGCATCACGAACTTCCCATCCTTTTTGATGACAGCGGGATTGAATGTGCCGGCCGATTCGAAGCCGTCGCCCTGTGGAGCTACGATGGGTTGCGGGGAAAACCGAGTCCAGTCTCCAAAGGGCGGAGTAAATTGTGCGGTTGCGGTCGTCGCGATAGCCGCGACGGCCAGGAACGAGACCACACAGGCCTTGGTAACGCGGCTCATGAAATTCAGCGACTTGGGCATGTTAGAAATTAATCTCCTTGCAGGTGAGCTGGACAATGTAATTACAAAAAGTCTTTTCTTCTTCTGGAAAACCGCTCGTCAGAACTCTGCGGCTATTTGTACTGTCGCTCGTGCTGGAACTTGAAAGCTTTGGCCAAGGATTTTCCCGTTCTCGCTGAGGCGGACTTTCCTGCCTTCTGCCGGCGGAATCGTAATGGTCGCGGAGCGCACATCTGCCGTCGGGTTATATAGGATGAAATTGAGACGTTGCGCTGGAAAAGATTTCGCTTCGAACGTGTCAAGCAGGTCAAGGTTCACCAGCATCAACTCCCGGTCGCTGAGCCGGCCGAGCGCCTCAAACATCAGGTACATCCAGACCGACTCGCCGGAGCCATAGATTTCCTTGCCGACATTCCCGGTTTGACCTCCAAGTTCGAGCGTGCCCAGGTTTTCATAAGGGACGAAGGCCATGGGAATGCCTTGGCGATTCCCGGAACACTCTTGAAAGAAGCTAAAATTGTTGCGTCGTTGCTGATCCATAAAGCGCAGCAGGCCCTCAAACACCAGCCCGCGTTTCATGATTCCGGTCCAGGGCAGAATTGCTTCCACGTTTTCCTTGAATGCGGGATACAGGATTGAAGCCGCGGCCTGAACCATGCCGCGAATGTCATGGGACTTCTGACTGGGATCGGAGCACCAATAGAACATGCGCAATTCTTCGTAGAGCAGGTACGTAGCTTCATCACGCAACCCCAGTTCTACCGCCGCCAGCGCGCCGTACGCCAGTTCCTGGGGCTCATGAAAAAGCCGGCTTGCAGGCACGGTGCACAGGACTCGAATGGCCTGCCGGGCCTCGTCACGGTACCTCTCTTCTCCCGTTAGACGATAAGCGAGAAGCGCCGCCCACGCGTATAGGCCGGCTACAGCGTAATTGGTTCCCGCGCCTTCCGCGCGAAGGCTCGATACCTGGTAGTAGATGGGGAATAAATAATCGTACTGGTGTGCCATCTTCTGGGCGGTTTGAAAAGCTTCCAGAAAGTGGTTTGTGACTGGCTTCGATCCGGCCAGCATTCCGATCATCGGATACTTGATCAAGCCGTTTTCGAACGGATACCAGGAGTCCGCTCGCTCATTTGGTCCGCGCCCGAAATCGTTGCTCAGGCTGCCAGTGTCGGCATGGTAAAAGGCGGGCAGATCCGCCAGAAGCTGATCGCACTCAAGCTCGAAAGTCGGTGAGGGATGTAAGCGCAAATAAAGAAGCGATGGCCAAAGCACGTCCGCGACGGTCATCAGTTCGAAATTATCGCCAGGTTGCTTCCACAACTGTGAGCTATCCTTGACGTAGGCCCGCAATCCAGCATGCCCGTTGACTTCAACCCAGGCAGCGTTTTTTTCTTGCAAGTCGTCGATCGTACCGGCGGCAAAGTCTTTCCAAGTAGTGGCGCAACGAGGCCAGGCGAGTTTTTCTTCAAACAAGGGGAGCAACGCCTGTTGCCAACGCACCACCGCCTCCTGCTCGGTCAGCAAACGGGTGAGGGGCCGCTGCAGTAACAAGTAACTGAACGACACGTCGCCCGCAGGAAGGACATTGCCGGTGGCCTGATCGGCAACCAGCCCTATGCCAAGACGTTGGGTTCCGTCTCGACCAATTCGTGAAATGCTCGAGCAACGATAGACCAGAAAGCGTGGCAGGTTTTCGACCGACATCCAACCCATGTTGCTCATCTCGAAGAACATCATGGTCTCGACGCCCACGTTTTGGTCAAGAAGGTAAACCGCAGGAAGGTCATTTCCAGAGGCGCCGAGTGAATTGCGGGTGGGTTGCTCGAGCAAGATCCGCCTCCAGCTTCCAGACTGGCCTTCCATCAGAGTGGAACCAGAAGTCAACCAGACGATGATCTGGGGCTCGATTTGACTTTCCTGGTGCAGCCGGACCGGCGCCGGCAGATGGAGTGTAGTGCGGAAGCGGAACCAGGGCTCGCCTACACTCTGGTCCAGAGCGCAGATTTCGGCGCTCCAAGGGTACTCGAGCGGTTGCCCGTCCAGGCCAGCGGCCGTGGCTTTCCCTTCACAGACGACACTTGATCCCTGGCGCCGCAGAGCAGACGTCACTAATGGAAATGAGGGTCCGGTCACAAGTGGGATACCAATGAGCGTGGCCGGCTGCCATGCGTTTCCTGCACGCAGAAAGTTCTGGAAGGTGAGCTTCTCGCCGAGGGATGAAAACCGCAGCAGCTGCTCGCCATTTTCGAGACTTAGGCCGCTTGCGGTGGTTTCAGTGTCTGCGCCGGGCGAGGCTGTTAGCCCAGAGACCGCGACCCGCGCCGATGAGGCGCCCGCGGCGGTCGCCAGCAGCGCCTTCATGAACCCGCGCCGATCGAGGTGACTCATCTGGCTCCGACCATGGTCAGAGGCCATGGATGAGAACGAGGTGTCGAGGCTGCCCGGGCCATGCCGGATTACAGAGCCTTAGTAAGCGATCTTCAATCCGAACTGAATCGTGCGCGGTCCGCTGGCACTCGTAACCGCACCGAAGCCGCAGGCGAGCGGTCCCTGACAACCAGGCCCGCCCGCTGGAACAAATGGAGTATTCAGTCCCGTGCTGAATCCTCCCGGCGCCTGGAAAATATGCCGGTTGAAGATATTGAAAAACTCGGCCTTGAAGTCCACCGTTGCCCTCTCGCCGAATATCCTGGTTTTCTTGCCTAACGTGAAGTCCTCGTTCCGGCCTCCAAAGGTACGGGCCTGACCCAGGGACCTACCTTCATTGCCGAAAGTCAGAGGGCCCGCGACTGTGAATGCGGCTGGGTTAAAGAACGGCGTGGTGGTGGCATTAAAATTCGAGCTCTTGTTGGTCTCGGCCACACCCGGCAAGACATTTACGCGTGCGATCCCGGTGAAGTGGCAACCAGCAAACAAGACGTCGCCCGCAGTGCCACCGCAAGGGCCATACACCGCTGTAGGAGTACCCGACTTGTAGGAACCGACGCCTGCAAGGTACCAGCCGCCGACGACTCGATCGACTACTCCACCCTGGTTCAGGTAAGCCTTGCCACGCCCAACTGGCAGTTCATAGAAGAAACTGGCCACCAGGCTTTGTGGGGTGTCGAGTTGGCTCAACGCTTTTTCGGCGTTTCGATTATACGAATTCTGGCCAATGAAGCTGTTCGTGCCGATGAAACCGGCAACCCCGGGTCCTGCGGAATCCGCATCGGTAATGTTCTTCGAAACCGAATACGACACCAGAAAACTCAAACCCTGGGTGAAACGCTTTTCCACCCCCAGTTGCATGGCGTGATAAGTGGAGTTGCCAGTGCGATCAGGCGTGAAGGAGTTATCTTCCTGGTTGAAGTCACCGTACTGGGGGAAGGGCCGGAGGAGTTGATTGATGTTGCCGGTAAAAGTCGGGTAGGGCAACGCAATGCCGGACGCAACCGCATTGGGACACGTGCCGCCCGCCAGGCAAGTGGAGTTCATAGTCAGTTCGCTACCCAGCGAAAGGAACTTCGGATTCACTTGATTGGGAATAATGTTCAAAGCCGGTAAATGTGTGCCCTTGGAACCGACATAGGCGACGCTCACGATCAGGTTATTCGTGATCTGGCGTTGCACGTCAAGATTCCATGACTGGATGTCCGCAGGCCGCCCACTGTTTGCCGGTACCAGGATCACGCCGTTGCTGCCGTTTTGGCCATCCGGTGTGAAGGGTCCGGTTGCAGGAAAAATGTGCGGTATGGGGTTGTCAATTTGGAGCGGTCCGCCATTGGTTGGGCTTACGGTCTGCCGGTTGAAGAATCCCAGGCTGTCCTGGTCGGCGAACGAGCCTTCTTTCAGCGGTTCGTAGAAGATCCCATAACCACCGCGCAACACCGTCTTGTCATTAATGCTGTAAGCGAAGCCCACGCGCGGACCAAACGATTTGTGGTAAACGTTCTGCGGCCGCGTCTGGTTATTGCGCCCCGTCCCACTTCCGAAATAAGTGTAAGCACCCAGAATGTTTCCTGCCCCGGGATTAGGAAGGGTTGGGTCAACCGCCGAAAAACGATTCTGCGCTTCGGTGGCCGGTATATCCAGATCGTAGCGCAGTCCATAGTTGAGCGTGATACGGGTAGTCAACTTGTAGGTGTCCTGGCCATAGAACGAATAGTTCTTGTATCGTACTCCGCTGTATCCGCCGTAGTTCAGGGTGGATGTGTTTACCAGCCCGAAAAGTGCACTGGCCAATGGTTCTCCGCCAACCCCATTCCCATCGCTCGTCTCCGCGGCGTTGAAATCGAACTCACCCGAGGATTGCGTCAAGCGCCGCACGTTAAATTGCAGCATCCGAGCTTCGCCGCCGAACTTGAAGTTGTGTTTGCCCTTGATCCAGCTCACCGAATCGTTCACCTGGTAGACATTGTCGGCGAATTCCGAATCTCCACAGTTGTTGAGCGCCTCCTGGTAAGGGTCGCCGGTAAATTTGATGCAGGGGAAAGTGGTGTTCTGTACTCCCGAGAGTCCGATCTGTTGCGGAAATCCTTGGCCCAGGCTGTTCGCGATCTCCGCCCGGTAGCGCCGGCTGAATCCAAACAGGAGGTGATTGAACACAGTGGGCTTGAAAATATAGTCGTGGCTGAAGCGCGCATAGCGTGTGTTTTGCGGCAACCCTGACCCAAAGATCGGCCCCAGACTGGAAGTTCCTCCCGTCTGGGTGTTGTCGTAGTCAAAGCCGAAGGACAACCGCTGCTTGTCCGATATGATGTGATCGATCTTGAGATCCCAGAGATTCGCGGTGGTGCTCGAAACCGAGCGGTTAATCACGTTGTTGG